>Ga0049114_1000171_pt1 | contig 13922 bp, 14 predicted proteins | sample WorMettanBELIZE2_FD_55211 | JGI IMG/M metagenome (GOLD analysis project Ga0049114, IMG submission 55211) | Marine gutless worms symbiont microbial communities from Max Planck institute for Marine Microbiology, Germany - Olavius tantulus BELIZE.2 | ecosystem: Host-associated > Annelida >... | reverse complement strand
TTGCGCCTAAAATACGGGGAATAAGGAAAACAGCGCGGGAAATACCCGGAATCAGTCAAAAGGCAGATGAATTCAGGTTCGTTCGAACAAATAACGACCAGTCGGTTGATTGAAAAAACGGGGAGCTTAATAAATTGGAAGTTTACGCATATCGCGCAAAGGTCTCAGGAAGTAGAATTGGGTCATTGTTGCGTGGGTAGTGCTTAACATATAGTGGTCTCGAATGGATCATCCCCACGCTTCAGCGGGCAGGAATGCCGTGTGACCGCTCCAGCGGCCAAGGTTTCAGGATGCCGGAGCATGGGAGAGCCGGATGAAGTTCACCTGTTAAGCACTACCGTTGCGTGTCAGAAAGATTCTGGAATGGCTTGTGACCCACGCGGTGACGGGAAAAATGCCATGAATATTCGTTTGCACGTCAATGCGACCACAATCCCGAAGACTCGCCGTTCTATTTAAGCCTCAAACTAGCCCGTCATGCAGATCGCCCTGACCGAGCGCTGACCGTGACTAAGTTCCTCTCCACCGGCGCACCGTCTTTCCGTACCTATCTGAGTCCCCTCAAGTGGGTGCGTGCAAATCTGTTCTCGGGCCCCGTCGATTCTGTGCTGACCCTGCTCGCCCTCTATCTGCTCTGGATCAGCGTCCCGCCCTTTATCCAATGGGCCGTCATTGATGCCGATTGGGTCGGTAACAGCCGTGACCGGTGCACCAGCGGCGGGGCCTGCTGGGTCTGCGTCCGCGTTCGCCTTAACCAATTTCTGTACGGTGCCTATCCCACGGACCAGCAGTGGCGCGTCAATCTCGGCCTGTTGCTGTTCGTGTCTCTGTTGGTCCCGCTCATGCTGCGCCGGATACCCTACAAACGCGCCTTAGCGGTGCTACTGGTGGTCGTTTATCCTGTCGTGGCCTACGTGCTGTTCTATGGGGGGCTGTTAGGACTGCCGGTGGTCGAGACTCACCAATGGGGGGGGCTGATGCTGACCCTGATCCTGGCGGTAGTCGGCATCGTCCTCTCGCTCCCGTTCGGTATCCTGCTCGCGCTGGGGCGACGCTCGGAGCTCCCAGTCATCCGCGCCGCCTGCCCGAAGGGCCAATATGAGGCGGTCAAGGCCCTGGGCCTGCGCTACTGGCAGACCATGGGTTTGGTCATCCTGCCCCAAGCGTTGAAGCTGGTAATCCCCGGTATCGTCAATACCCTCATCGCCTTGTTCTAAGGATACGACCCTGGTCCTGATCATCGGTCTGTTCGATCTGCTCGGTAAGGTCCAGCAGGCCTTCAACGACCCGGAATGGCTAGGCTATTCCGTCGAGTGTTATCTCTTCGCGGGCATCATCTTTTGGGCGTTCTGCTTCAGTATTTCCCGTTACAGCCAAGCCCTGGAACGTTCGCTGCGTACTGGCCAAACATTGAGCCGGTAGCTGTCGCTAGCTTCGCAATTCCCCAACCCCGAGGATGTGTCTCCCATGACCAACGCAGATCCTCCACCCACGGACGTGCCGATGGTCGATATCCGGGGCCTCAACAAGTGGTATGGAGAGTTCCACGTCCTCAAGGACATCGATCTGCACGTCGAGCAAGGGCAGCGCATCGTCATCTGCGGTCCGTTGGGCTCCGGGAAATCGACGCTGATTCGCTGCATCAACCGTATCGAGACCTACCAACAGGGTCAAATCATCGTCGACGGCATCGTGCTCGGCGAGAATTTGCGCAACGTCGAGCGGGTACGCCGCGAAGTCGGCATGGTCTTTCAACATTTTAATTCTGTTCTCGCACCTGACGGTGCTCGAGAACCGCACTCTGGCTCCGATCTGGGTGTGTAAACAGTCACGCTCGGAGGCCGAGCGGACAGCGCTCAAATACCTGGAGCGGGTACGGATTCCTGAGCAAGCCGATAAATACCCCGGCCAGCTTTCAGGCGGTCAACAGCAGCGGGTCGCGATCGCCCGAGTCTGTGTATGAGTCCGCGCATCATGTTGTTCGACGAGCCTACTTCGGCCCTCGATCCCGAGATGATCAAAGAGGTTCTCGATATCATGATTGAGCTCGCCGAAGAGGGCATGACCATGTTCTGCGTTACTCACGAGATGGGATTTGCCCGCACGGTCGCCGACCGTATGATTTTTATGGACGAGGGTCGCATCGTCGAAAGCGCTGAGCTGGATGTTTTCTTTCGTAACCCACGATATGATTTTACCAAGGAGTTCCTGGGGCAGATCTTGAGCTAACAGGTACTGCAGGATCGACGGTATCAAGAGCTGCCACCGATGCTATGGATTTGCAACATTAGTCGAAACTAAGTACTAGACCTAAAGGATCTATCCATGAAGACTTACATGTGTGCTATTTGCGGCTTCGTCTACGATGAGGAAAAGGGCCTGCCGAATAAAGGTATTGCTCCAGGGACCAAATGGGAGGACGTATCCCTGGGTTGGAAATGTCCGGAGTGCGGAGCCGGCAAGGAAGACTTCGAGATGGTGGAGATATGATCGCGGCTACCGACTTTCCGCAGCAGCCGATCTCGTGCGACCCTGGTGCGGACTGATCGAGGGTGTTCGGCATGGCCTTGCAGGAACAGCTGCAATGACGGGAAGCACCAGGGCGAGGGCGTATAAAGTTTTGTGGTAACAACAAGCGTGCTTTGCGAACTGGACCGAAGCGATCGTCCAGGCCACCGGGGGTCAGGTCATCGCGGTGGATAGCAAAATCGTCAGCGGCTCGCGTGGGCGTCATGCGCTGCACGTGGTCAGTGCGTGGGCGGATACAAGTGGTGTTTTGTGAGGATGCCAGCCGCATTCGCAAAGGGAATGCACTGGCTATCATGACCGCGATTCGGTACTTGTGCCTGAATTTATTTGAACAGGAGCCTTCCTCCCGGCGCTTGACACAAAAGCGACGCCAGCCCGCTTGGGATGAGGACTACCGCGCCAAGGTCCTGTTTGGTTAAACATTTATACGCGCTTGCCCTGGTATCGGTGGCTAGCTATGTATATAGTTCCCTTTGTTTGCATCCCTCACCATCGCAACGACGTACCTATACCCGATCGACAAGATTTGACTTAACGGTATTGGTATGGAGGGCGTTTGCGCCTATTTTGGTTGTGTGGCCAAGGTTTGTGACATCTGCTTCGCGATCCCCGCGAGCTCGTTGTCGATCATGAATAATCCCTCACCACGTTCGCCCACCAACTTGACCCGACCGATGATATTGCTCACCGTGGCTTCTTCCTCGATCTGCTCGGTGACGAACCACTGCAAGAAGATGCTCGTGGCGTGGTCCTTCTCTGCGAGGGCGGCTTCCACCAGCTCGCTGAAGGATGCAGTCACCGCTTGCTCATGGGCGAGGGTCTTCTCGAACATGTCGAGCACGCCCGCGTAGTTGGTTGGCGGCTTATCCACCGCCTTGAGCTCGACCCTAGCCCCCTGGTCGTGGAGGTAACGATAGATCTTCATGGCGTGGGCCATCTCTTCGTCGTACTTGGCCATGAACCAAGCGGCGGTGCCCTGGAGGTTTTCGCTCTCACTGTAGGCGGACATGCTCATGTAGAAGTAGGCCGAGTAGAATTCCTTGTTGATCTGCCCGTTGAGTCTTTGCGCCATGGTATTCGAGATCATCTAAAGTCTCCATGTTTGTCGAGGTGTCGTTATCTTATTACTTTGGCTCCTGCGACAAAATCCGTGGATCGACCTTTAGGGGCTATCGACATTTAACCTGATAGCCTGCACCCAACCGGTTGTTAGGGAGCCTGGTAGGTCGAAATCGCAATCGGAGTCCCGATGCGCCGCGTCAGCGGCGCTTTCCCCTGACCGCAACACCTTATTTCGAGGTATCCCACGAAATCGACCTTAGAATCGGTTGTTTGCACCTTACGGCGTGGCCTGGTCCGTACCAAATCCTAGAGTTTCAATAATTGATTGATTTAAAAACAATTTTTTGGGATAACTCAGGGCCGGATTGCCTTGACACCCGTAACCATTGCCGGTAAGAGATCTGTGAACAGCGATCGGCTTGTAGGTCGGGTTGGGCGCGTCCTTCAAGCTTGGCGTGTACCAGCGAGACCAAAGGCGCTTGAGTAATACCTTGGGCTCAACTTGATCCATAGTTTTTTGTGAATCTCCTCACCCTAACCCCTCTCCCGGCGGGAGAGCGTCTGCGCCGAGCGCAGCGAGGAGGCTTGGGGTGAGGGGGTCGAAGGGTGGATCGGTGCCTTTTGCGACACCCTCCGGGGGAGAGGGGCTGGGCAGCGGATTAACTGGCAGGAGCTGAAGATGAATCGAGTCGGTTTCGTGGGATGGCGCGGCATGGTAGGTTCGGTGCTCATGGACCGGATGTGTGAGGAACAGGACTTCGCGGACATCGACGAGCTGGTTTTCTTCACCACGTCCCAGGTCGGTCAAAGCGGCCCGGACCTGGGCAAGGGTAGTGCCCCCCTGCAAGACGCCCGGGATATCGATGCCCTAGCCGCCATGGATTTGGTGCTTACCTGTCAGGGGGGCGGCTACACGCAGGCGGTCTATTCCGATCTGCGGGCCAGGGGCTGGCGGGGCTATTGGATCGATGCCGCCTCGACGCTGCGCATGGCGTCTGACAGCGTCATCGTGCTCGACCCAGTCAATCACGAGGTCATCGACGCGGCCTTCGCCTTGGGCAAGCGGGACTTCATCGGCGGCAACTGCACGGTCAGCCTCATGCTCATGGCCCTGGGGGGGCTGTTCCGGCATGACCTGGTGGAGTGGGTAAGCGCCATGACCTATCAGGCCGCTTCCGGCGCCGGTGCTCAACATATGCGCGAGCTCCTCGCCCAGATGGGCGCTGTGCACGATAGCGTAGCCGAGCTGCTGGCGGACCCCGCCTCCGCCATTCTGGACATCGACCGGGTGGTGACCGCGACCATGCGTGGGGGGCAATTTCCTACGGCCCGATTCGGTGTCCCCTTGGCGGGGAGTCTGATTCCCTGGATCGACACCCAGCTCGACAACGGCCAAAGCCGGGAGGAATGGAAGGGCATGGCGGAGACCAACAAAATCCTCGGACGCGAGGACCGGCCGATCCCTATCGACGGTACCTGTGTGCGGGTCGGGGCCATGCGCTGCCACAGCCAAGGGTTGACCATCAAGCTCAATGGCGACGTTCCCCTGGATGAGATCGAGGACCTGATCGACTCCGCCAACGATTGGGTGACATTGGTTCCCAACGAGCGGGAGGCCACGGTGCAGGCGTTGGCGCCGGCAGCAGTCACCGGCACCCTGAAGATACCGGTGGGGCGGTTGCGCAAGATGAATCTGGGCGCGCAATATCTCTCGGCCTTCACCGTCGGCGATCAGCTCCTGTGGGGGGCGGCTGAGCCCCTGCGCCGCATGCTGCGTCTATTGCTCGAACGTTGATATGTCCGGTAGGGCGGTACCTATAACATAGGAACCATTTTTTCCGCAAATGAACGCCAATAAACGCAAATCAATAGGGCGAGCGCGATCATGCGCAAGATTCGACTACCTGTGATCGGATTCGTCGCCCCGAGCGGCAGTGGCAAGACTACCTTGCTGCAAAAGCTGGTACCGGTGCTCAAGGACCGAGGGCTCCGGATCGGTTATCTCAAGCACGCCCATCATAGCTTCGCGCTTGATGTGCCGGGCAAGGACAGTTATCAGCTCCGCGCCGCGGGTGCACAGCAGGTCCTGTTGGCCTCCCATAAACGTTGGGCCTTGCAGTCGGAACAGGCGGATGAGGGCAAGGACCCGTCCCTGGAGAAAATGCTGCGAAGATTCGACGCGGACCGGCTAGACCTGATCCTGGTGGAGGGATTCAAACATGCGGCCTATCCCAAGATCGAGGTCCACCGCACGACCCTGAGTAAGCCGCCACTGTATCTCGAAGACCCGAACATTATCGCCGTGGTCACGGATCACAAGCTATCCGGCACGGATCACCCCCCACAGCTACCGGTGGAAGATCCCGATGCGATCGCCGATTTCGTGCAACATCACATGACTACCTGGCCCCCTGACGACGAGGCGTCGAGAGCAGACCTGATGTGGGGTCCCGGATGATTGTAAGCGGAACAGGATAATCAAGCTGAAGGCTCTTTATCGATTCCGAACGACTTTGGCGTGCGCCGGCAAAGCAGCGCTACTGAATCAAACCCCAACGACGGGGGTAACGCGGTGGTTGCCGAGCACTTGGGTAGCGAGCTCCACACGCGCCGCGTCAGCGGCGCTTTCCCCTGACCGCAACACCTTTGTTTAGGACGGAGGCGTCGCTCAAATCCAAAGCGACGGCGGACAGGGGTTCCCTGACCGACTCGGCGCTCAGGTCGGGCACCGCCTATTCCAAACCGAGACCGGGGTCTGGAAAATGCTGCTCCTGTTGACCGATTCCGACATTTACATGTTAAATTGGCATTTCGGCATACTCTGAAAAGGCCCACCAGGTCCAAACTTTAGAAAATCATCGGGAGAAAGCCATGAGCGACATCGCGGCCTTGAAGCAAGAGAAACAAGCACTGATCAACAAGATGCTCGACATGCAGAAGCAGTTCATCGCGTACGAACACGAGCACGGCGTCACCGGTAAGGACTACTGGGCCTCCAGTGAAGGGCTCCTCGTCAACTATCGGCAGGAGTATATGGACATGGCGAATCGGGTAGTGGACCTCGCCCATGAGATCGTCGGCTCGTCGCGGGACTGAAGCTCTCCCGATGGTCTTGGTACCCGGTGGCTAGGGGTACCCGATATAAGGTCGATCTGCCGTCTCGCCTGCTTTCTTCGAGCTAGCCCGTGCCCTGCACGGGTCTTTTTTGCCCTTGCGACGAAGTGCCGCGTACCAGTGTCGTCGAATGAGAGGAACCCATTGACAGGCATGATCGTGTTGCCTGCCGGACCGTGTAAGACCAGGCAAATTTGGTCGCAAGACCATTGAAGAATCTACATCCCTGGAACGTTACCCCCGCCCAGGCGCGAGTCATTCAGGAGCAGCTCCGCGAGCGGCTGGTGAGACGGGACGATTTTGCGCACATCGAAACCGTCGCCGGCCTGGACATCGGATTCGAGGAAAAGGGGAAAATAACCAGGGCCGCGGTAGTCGTGTTGCGCTTTCCCGGACTCGAACTCCTGGAACGTGCCCTGGCGCGCTGCCCCACCAGCTTTCCCTACATACCGGGACTCTTGTCCTTCCGCGAAATCCCGGCGGTACTCGAGGCCCTCGCCAAGCTGCGGGTCGAGCCGGACCTCCTCCTGTGTGACGGTCAGGGCTATGCCCACCCGCGCCGCTTCGGTCTGGCCTGCCACCTGGGACTGCTCACCGACCTGCCGAGCATCGGCGTGGCCAAATCACGGCTTATCGGGGAGCACGGTCCCCTTTTGGGGCAAAAGGGGGCGCAAACCTGGCTGCGGCACGACGGCGAGATAATTGGCGCCCTGCTGCGCACGCGCACTCAGATACGGCCGGTCTATGTGTCCGTGGGGCATCGGATCGGCTTGGAAACGGCGTTGGACTATGTCCTCGCCTGCACCACCCGCTATCGCCTGCCCGAACCCACGCGCCAGGCCCATCGGTTGGCATCGGACGAAAAATGACACAGGTGACATTGGGGTGTTACTGATCCCGGCTATCGATCTCAAAGACGGGCACTGTGTGCGTCTGCGCCAGGGCCGTATGGACGAGGAAACCATCTTCTCCGACGATCCGGTGCGGATGGCCGGGCGCTGGATCGATGCGGGCGCCCGTCGCCTGCATCTGGTGGACCTGAATGGGGCCTTTGCCGGGAAGCCGGTAAACGACGCTGCCATCCGGGCCATCGCCGCGCGTTATCCCGAGCTGCCTATCCAAGTGGGCGGCGGCATTCGCGACGAGGCCACCATCGACGCCTATCTGAATGCCGGGGTCTCTTATTGCATCATCGGCACTCAGGCCGTCAAGGAACCGGAGCTTGTGGCCCGTGCCTGCCGGACCTTCCCCGGCCATATCATCGTGGGTCTGGACGCCAAGGAGGGTCAGGTGGCCATCAAAGGCTGGGCGGAGATTACCCACCACCTGGTCGTGGGCCTCGCCAAGCGCTTCGAAGCGGACGGGGTATCCGCTATCGTCTACACGGACATCGGCAGAGACGGCATGATGACAGGTCCCAATGTGCAGGCTACGCGCGCCCTGGCGGAGGCTATCTCGATCCCTGTCATCGCCTCCGGCGGTATCACCGATCTGGACGATGTACGTGCCCTGTGCACGGCGGCCGCCAGTGGCGTAACGGCCGCCATCACCGGCCGCGCCATCTACGAGGGAACCCTGGACTTCGGCGCGGGACAACGCGTTGCCGATGGATGTTGACACAGCGCACCTAGGGTGGGTGGGCGGTGCCCACCAACGACCTATCCACTTTAATGAGACCGTGGAATGTTCGAACCGTCAAGGCGTAAACGGTAGGATATGATGAGCGCCGGAAGCGGAGCGGCCGGCGCGAACCGTATTGATCAGCGACCAGTCGCCGGTTACTAGTAGTCTGCCAGGGAAATCCTGACGAAAATAAAAGTAAACTCTTAAGTCTCGAAAGTACGACAAATACACCAATCGAAGATTGATGGACTACTAGGATCCTTGAGGAACCCGCAGCTTTACAAATGAGTCAAGTTTGTGCGCTGCATAAAGAATTCACGCCTCGCCGGTCTGAGGCGAAGCCTCGTTAGGAGTAAGTACATGTTCAATCGTTGGCTCTGTAGAGAGGGATAGCGCAGAATCTGTCCATCGTTGATCGCAGGGTGTCCACAAATGGTTGGTAAGTCCTATTATGGTAATCGATAAATTAAAAGAATTTCTGTGCATGGAGTCTGCCAGTGGAATTCTGCTCCTGATTGCTGCCTCGCTGGCTATAGTGGTTGAAAATTCGGCGGCAAAATACCTTTATGATTCATTACTCGGCACTCCGGTCGAGATCAAAATCGGCGATTTTGAAATTGCCAAGCCGTTGCTGCTCTGGATCAATGACGGCCTGATGGCTATTTTCTTCTTCCTTATCGGCCTCGAGGTAAAACGAGAATTTCTGGCCGGTGAGCTAGCCGATCCTGCTCGCGTTGTTTTACCTGTTATTGCAGCAGTGGGCGGTATGGCTATCCCCGCCGCGATCTATGTTTCAGTAAATTGGGGTGATCCGGTAGCCATGAAAGGGTGGGCAATCCCTTCGGCCACGGATATCGCATTCGCATTAGGGGTGCTTGCACTACTCGGCAACCGGATACCACAATCCCTGAAGTTGTTTCTCATGACCCTGGCTATAATCGACGACTTGGGTGCTATCATCATTATCGCGGTGTTCTATACTGCTGATCTATCATTTCTCTCGTTGCTACTTGCTACGATTGCCATCGTCGGCTTGTTCATCATGAATCGCAGGGGTGTATTGAGGTTGGCACCCTATATGCTCATCGGTCTGGTGTTGTGGGCAGCCGTGCTCAAATCCGGCGTACATGCGACACTCGCGGGCGTGTTGACTGCCTTCTTCATACCCTTTAAGAGAGACGCGGGGGAAACCCAAACCCAACTGGAAAGATTGGAACACGATATTCACCCATCAGTCGCTTATGGTATCTTGCCGCTCTTTGCCTTTGCGAATGCCGGTATCTCGTTTGAAGGTATTACCTTGGAATCCATGCTCCATCCGGTTCCATTCGGTATCGCAGCAGGCCTTTTTATCGGGAATCAAATCGGTGTATTCGGCTTCAGTTGGCTGGCGATAAAGCTCGGCATATCGAAAATGCCTCAAGCCGTCAATTGGATGCAGCTCTATGGCGCCGCCTTACTTTGTGGAATCGGTTTCACAATGAGTTTGTTTGTCGGTTCGCTCGCATTCGAGCAAGGTGGCCCTGATTTTGCCGTAGATGATCGGTTGGGCATTCTATTGGGTTCGCTTGCATCCGGTCTATTAGGTTATAGTGTATTGCGCTTTTTTTCCGGAAATAAGCGTTTGGCTCCTACACCCTAACGCCATTAGGTTAAGTGTTACCGGTCGGCAAACAAGAGAAGAAACGACGAGCCACGCAAATCCTTGCGAAATTGTCATCCCGAACCGAAGGGAGAGATCTTTTTCGCGCAGATTTGCGTGATTCGTCATTTTCTCTTCCGCATCCTGATCTACCTGTCAGGTCCCGGATGCGCTCACGCGGGTAGCTGTCCGGTAGTAGCCCGTTCCTGGCCACCGAGATCAGGGTAAGTGCGGATATCCTCGAAACCATACCGCTTGAAGATCGCTCGTACCGCCGGTCCTTGGTCGAAGCCGTGTTCCAGGACAATGAATCCGCCGGGCCGGAGGCGGGAAGTCGCCTGGGCGCTCAAGGTGCAGATGGCGTCGAGTCCGTCGGGGCCGGCGGCCAATGCGCTGCATGGCTCCCAGATTAAATCACCTTGCCTGAGATGGGGATCCGCAGCGGGGAGATAGGGGGGGTTGCCGACGATGGCATCCAGAGACCGCGCGGCGATGGGCGTCAGCCAATCGCAGTTGACGACGTGGGTGTTCCCGAGTCCGTAGGTGCGGAAGTTCCTGCTGGCCATGCGGGTGGCTCCTATAGCGCGGTCGGTGGCGATCAGGGTCCAGACGGGGCGTTCGGAGGCCAAGGCGGCAGCGATGGCACCGCTCCCGCTGCCGGCGTCCAGGACCCGGAGCGGTGCGTCGGCGGGGAGTCGTTCCAGCGCCAGCTCTACCAGGAGTTCCGTCTCCGGGCGCGGGATCAGGGTATCTGGAGTGACTTGCAGATCCAGGGTCCAGAATGCCTGATGGCCGTGGATGTAAGCGATGGGCTCGCCGGCGAGGCGGCGTCGGATCAGGGCCTCGAAGCGTGCCAGGTCTGCTTCGCCGAGCTCGGTCTCCGGCCAGGCCAGGAGCGCCGTGTGCGTGTGCCCGGTGGCATCGCACAACAGCAACGCCGCCTCCAGGTGAGGGGAGGCCTGAGGTAGCACCGTCAGCGCCGCGGTGGCCTCCCGGAGTACCCTGCCGATATTCGGCCTGTGCTGCGTGGTATCGGTGTACCTAGAGCGTATTGACATTTCGTGAGGATTCGCGTGATTCGTAGTTTTTTCGCTTACCTTGCCGACCGGTAACGCTTAACTTAATGGCATTGTCATAAGGGCTACCAGCTGTTCCGCCTGGTATTCCTGGATCAAGGGTTCGATGACCTGGTCCAGCTGCCCGGTCATGATCTCTTCGAGCTTGTACAGGGTCAGGTTGATGCGGTGGTCGGTAACCCGGTTCTGCGGGAAATTGTAGGTACGGATGCGCTCGGAGCGATCCCCGCTGCCGACTTGCAGCCGGCGGGACAGAGCTTGCTTGTCGATCTGGGCGGCCTGGGCCTGGGACAGCAGCTTGGATTGCAGCAGGGACATGGCACGGGACTTGTTCTTGTGCTGAGAACGCTCGTCCTGACATTCCACCACGATCCCGGAGGGCAGGTGAGTAATGCGCACTGCCGAGTCGGTCTTGTTCACATGCTGGCCGCCGGCGCCGGAGGCGCGATAGGTATCGATGCGCAGGTCCTTGGCGTCGAGCGCCAGATCGTCGACGGCCTCGGCCTCGGGCAACACCGCGACGGTGCAGGCCGAGGTGTGGATGCGGCCCTGGGACTCGGTCTCTGGTACCCGTTGGACGCGGTGGGTACCGGCCTCGAATTTGAGGTGTGAGAAGATGCCGCCGCTGCTGATACGCAGTATGGTCTCTTTGTAGCCGCCGAGCTCGCCGGCGCTCTCGCTCATCTGCTCGACCGACCAGCCTCTGAGCTCGGCGAAGCGCAGATACATGCGGGCCAAATCGGCAACAAACAGGGCCGCCTCCGCGCCACCGGTGCCGGCACGGATCTCCAGGAAGACGTTGCGTTGGTCGTGGGGGTCCGGGGGCACGAGCAGTTGTTTCAGCTCCGGTTCCAGGGCCTCGCGTCGTGCACTACCGGCGGCGATCTCCTCGCGGGCCAGGTCCGCCAGCTCCGGGTCTGCCAGTAGTGTTTCAGCATCGGTGATTGCGTCTTCGATCCGCCGATAGCGCCGGTAACAGGCCACCACGGCCTCCAGTTGGGCGTATTCCCGGCTTAGCTCGCGCAATTGTCGCGGGTCCGCCTGGAGCTGTGGATCGGCCAGCAGGGCGGTGAGCTCGCTGAAGCGGTCCATGAGCTGATCGAGCTTGTGGCGAATAGAGGGATTCATGAGGAAGAACCCGATTTTTCGTGGGGTCGGAAGAGCTCGTTGGCAGCTGCCAACAGTTCCTCCCGCCCCTCCTGGCCGGCTTGTCGTAGGCGGACGCTTGGCCCGTGCAGGAGCTTGTTGGTGAGGGTGTGCGCTAGAAAATCGAGGACTGCTTCGGGGGGCTTGCCGCCTTGGAGTTGGCACCGGGCCTTGGAGAGCACCTGATCGCGCAGGCGCTCGGCCCGGTCACGGTAGTCCTGGATCAGGGTCACTGCATCCAGAGAACGCAGCCAGCGGAGGAATTCCTCGGTATGGAAGCCGATGATCTCCTCGGCTTGTTCGGCGGCCTCGCGGCGTGAGCGCAGACCTTCCGCAACCATGTCCCGGAGATCGTCCACGGTGTAGAGATAGACGTCATCGAGCTCACCCACTTCCGGCTCGATGTCGCGGGGCACGGCGATATCCACCATAAAGATGGGGCGATGCTTGCGTTGTCTGAGGGTCCGCTCCACGGTTCCCTTACCGAGTATGGGCAGCGGGCTGGCGGTGGAGGTGATGAGAATATCCGCCTGCGGGAGGTGGTTTGTTACCTCGGTCAGGGCGATGGCGAAGCCGTCGAACCGGACGGCCAGGCCGTGGGCGCGCTCGACCGTGCGATTGGCGACCAGGATACGCCCGATCCGGTGTTGGTGGAGGTGACGCGCGGCGAGCTCGATGGTTTCACCGGCGCCGACGAGCAAGGCGGTTTGGGCGCTTAGATCGCTGAAGATTTGCCGCGCCAGGCTGACTGCCGCGAAGGCCACGGAGACCGGGTTGTTGCCGATGGCGGTATCCGTGCGTACCTGTTTTGCCACCGCGAAGGCGTTTTGAAACAGCCGGCCGAGCAGCTTACCCGTAGTTCCGCTGTCATTGGCTATTTGAAAGGCCGTCTTGACTTGGCCGAGTATCTGGGGCTCGCCGAGTACCATGGAATCGAGTCCGCTGGTCACTCGCAACAAGTGTGAAACCGCCTCGTGGTCCAGCCGCGTGTAGAGGTAAGGCTCGAGGTGTGCCGGGTCCAGTCCGTGGAATCGCCCCAACCAGTCGGTAACCGGGTTCCCCTCGTCGGCATGTATGGAGCAGTAGATCTCGGTACGGTTGCAGGTAGACAGGATGAGTGCCTCGCGGACCGGCGCAAGCTCGGTGAGGCTGCGCAAGGCACCCACCAGAATGTCGGGTCCGAAGGCGACGCGTTCACGCATCGCCACGGGGGCGGTCTTGTGATTGAGTCCGGCTGCCAGAATCGCCATCTGCAATATACTTTTCTCAGGAAACCGATTCGATTCTTCGGCATCGGCGATCTCTATGCAAGTGGTGTCCGTGACTCATGTGGCGGTATGGATTTCAGGAGACCTTAAGAAGCTGTCTGGTTAAAAGCTGAATGATTCGGCGTTGACCGGGCAAAGGGCGTAGATGGACGTAGGATAATGGTATGGACCCATCCCCCTTCACTTGCGGCGTCGAAAGCGCCACGATGGCAAACCATCTACAGCCATCGAAAGAAGCGGGAGAGTCCGACATGAATAGTCGCGAGCGGGTGGTCCGTTTAGGGGTTGATATCGGCAAGAATAGCTTCCACCTGTGGGGTGTCAACGAGCAGGACGAACGGGTAGTGAAGAAAAAGGTGCATCGGTGTGTCTTGTTGCGGGAGGTGGCGAATCTACCGGCGTGCTTGATTGGCATGGAGGGTGTGGCGGTACCCATCATTGGGTGCGCGCGTTCAGCTAACA
>Ga0049114_1000170_pt1 | contig 14000 bp, 11 predicted proteins | sample WorMettanBELIZE2_FD_55211 | JGI IMG/M metagenome (GOLD analysis project Ga0049114, IMG submission 55211) | Marine gutless worms symbiont microbial communities from Max Planck institute for Marine Microbiology, Germany - Olavius tantulus BELIZE.2 | ecosystem: Host-associated > Annelida >... | reverse complement strand
CTGATCACCCCGATTGCCATGGAAAAAGAGCTTCGGTTTGCGGTCCGCGAGGGTGGACGCACCGTCGGCGCCGGCGTGGTTGCCGAAATCATCGAATAGCGCTGAAGGAGACGGGCCGTGAGAATCATTGTCACGCTGGCATGCACGGAGTGCAAACGACGCAATTACACCACAACCAAGAACAAGCGGACGACACCGGACAAACTGGTGTTTAACAAATACTGCCGGTTCTGTCGTAAACATACGCCGCACCGGGAAACCAAATAATCGGAAACCGCTGTTGGAATCTGCGAGGGCAGCAGGTACCAACACATGCAGGCCAGTAGCTCTAATGGTAGAGCGTCGGACTCCAAATCCGGGTGCTGGGGGTTCGAATCCCTCCTGGCCTGCCAACACCAACTTGGTACCAACGCTCAGAAACAAAACGCCTTACGTTTCTGAGCGTTTACCCGTTTAGGAGTATAATGGGACGGTTACCCAAGAAAAAGAGTACAGCTAAAAAGAAGAAAAAACAGACTCGGGCATCGGCCGCACCGGCTGCGACAACTTCCGGCGCTGCTGTGGCAACAGCAGCGAAAGTCACTCCCGTTGGTAAGGACATCAAAAAGAAACGGCCGGCGCCAGCACCGAAAAAGTCTGCGGCCCCATCCAAGGCGGCTTCCGGAGAACCGAACATACTGAAGAAATCCATCCAGTTTCTCCGAGAAGTAAAGGTTGAACTGAAAAAGGTCACTTGGCCGTCCAGAAAGCAGACCATTGGATCCACTCTCGTAGTGATCATTCTGGTGATGATTATCAGCGCATTCCTGGGATTAGTGGATATGGGGCTTTCCAGTCTGGTCCGAGTGGTGCTTCAGTAATGAGGAGACCTTAACAGTGGCGCTGAGATGGTACATAGTCCATGTCTACTCCGGGTACGAGGGAAAGGTGAAGGCCGCCCTGGAAGAACGCATTGCGTCGGCCCCTCATCCGGAAAAATTTGGAGACGTTGTGGTTCCCACCGAACAGGTGGTGGAGCTCGTCAAGGGAAAACGGAAGACATCGTCGCGAAAGTTCTATCCGGGGTATATTCTTGTCCGGATGGAGCTGGATGACGAAACTTGGCACATCGTCAATGACACAGCCAAAGTTACCGGATTTCTTGGTGGGCGCGAGAAACCGACACCGTTGCTGGATACCGAAGCGGAAGAGATTCTGAGCCGAATGGAGGCGGGGAAGCTCAAGCCGCAACCGAAATATTTGTTTGAAGCCGGAGACGAAGTTCGTGTAACCGATGGCCCGTTCACCAACTTCAACGGAACCGTTGAGGAAGTCAATCCGGAAAAAGGGAAAATAAAAGTCCTGGTTAGTATTTTTGGCCGATCTACTCCGGTAGAACTGGAGTTCGTCCAGGTGACCAAGCTGTAGAACATGTCTTCCATCGCCGGGCCGTCGGAAACAGAATCACGATTTCGCCCATTGGCCGGTGCAATCATCATTAGGCGGGAGTTTAAAAACAAAGATGGCTAAAAAAGTAATTGCTAAAATTAAACTGCAAGTTGAAGCCGGCAAAGCCAATCCATCTCCTCCAATTGGCCCTGCCCTCGGGCAGCATGGCGTCAACATCATGGATTTCTGTAAAGCATTCAACGCCCGAACCAGCAACGATGAAGGAATGATTATACCGGTTGTCATTACTGTTTACCAGGACCGGACATTTACCTTTATCACAAAGACGCCGCCGGCGGCGGTATTGCTCAAAAAAGAAGTAAAGATTGCCAAGGGGGCGGGTGATCCAAAGAGGGATCGTGTCGGAAGGGTCACCCGTCAGCAGGTCGAGGCGATCGCGAAGATAAAGATGGTGGATTTAAATACCACGGACCTTGATGCCGCATGCAAGATCATAGAAGGAACGGCAAGAAGTATGGGTATCGAGGTCGTTTAGAAGGAATGCTGCAGCGGCTCGGGCGAGACAGCCGCATGTTCGGTTAAAATCAGCAAGGAGCGAGAGAGACAAAATGCCAACGCAGGGTAAAAAATACCGGGACGCCCTGAAAGGCGTGGATCGACAGAAGCGACACAGCTTTCAGGATGCCGTCCAGACGGCCATAGAATCGTCATTCGCCAAATTTGATGAAACCATCGATGTCGCCGTCAAGCTCGGTGTGGATCCACGGCATGCCGATCAGATGGTCAGAGGCACCGTTGTTCTACCCAACGGGACCGGAAAAGACGTCAAGGTGCTGGTGTTCGCCAAAGGAGAAAAAGAAAAAGAAGCGGCGGATGCCGGAGCCGACTTTGTCGGAAATGACGATCTCATCGACAAAATCAAAGAGGGATGGTTCGGTTTTGACAAAGCCGTGGCCACGCCCGACATGATGGGATCTGTGGGTAAAATCGGACGGCTGCTCGGACCCAGAGGATTGATGCCGAACGCAAAGACCGGCACGGTGACCTTTGAAGTGGCCAAAGCCGTGGAGGAGCTAAAAGCCGGAAAGATCGATTTCCGGGTCGAAAAAGCCGGCATCGTCCACGCCCCCATGGGAAAAGTCTCTTTCGGGGTCGACAAAATTGTTCAGAACATTACCGCGTTTTTGGACACGATCATGCGTCTGAAACCCGCATCTAGCAAAGGGGCCTATGTCAAAGGCATCGCTGTGTCAACGACCATGGGACCCGGCGTTAAGATCGACACAGCCTATGTAAAGGAATTGTTAAGTTAGTTATTGGCGGGTCACCGGAATCCGATCCGCCGGGTGCCTCGGCGGACGATCGGGATGGGTGGCCTGTTCAATTCATACACCAACCGTAACTTGTTCAATACTGTCAAAGACCGTAGGTACATATTCGTTGGTTAGGATGGAATGTGTCTAATCGGCATCGCCGGCCTACCGAGACAGTGCGGACAACTCCAAACAAGTGTGCTCGACAGGGAATCCTTTCATCACACCATGAAGGAAACGTCCCCTGAACACTGATGTTCAGCACATACCTCCGGTTTTTACAGTCACGGAAAGGAGGTGACTAGGGTTTGAAAAAAGAGGACAAACAACTCATTGTCGAAGAACTCCATGACAAATTCACCCGTTCCAAGGTGCTGATTCTCACCGATTACACGGGGCTGAACGTCGAGGACATGAATGTCCTGCGATCGAAGCTGCGGGAATCGGAAATTGAGTACAAAGTGGTGAAAAACACGCTGCTGAGACGCGCGGCGGAAGGAACGGATGCGGCCCATATTGTCGACAGCTTCAAGGGGCCGAGTGCTGTGGCCCTGAGCTATGACGATCCGGTGGCGCCGGCAAAGGTGTTGACCGATTTTGCCAAAGAGCATGACAAGCTTGAAATCAAAATCGGCGCCATGGATGGAAAAGTTCTGGACGCGAACGCCATCAAGGCGCTGTCCCGGCTCCCGTCACGGGAAGTGCTGCTTTCCCAGCTGCTCTCGGTAATGGTTGCCGTGCCGACTAGTTTTGTCCGGGCCCTGAGTGGCGTGCCCAGGAACTTTCTCAACGTGCTCCAGGCGATCAAAGATCAGAAAGAAGCTGCCTGATCCGGAATCTCAGGCACGGCATGCCGGCGCAACCGTTGCGCCCACGCAGATGAACCATTTTATTACTATCGGAGGTAAATGACCCATGGCTGAAATCAATAAAGAAGATGTGATTGAGTATATTTCAAACATGACCGTTCTGGAGCTTTCCGAACTGGTCAAGGAGATGGAAGATAAGTTCGGTGTGTCCGCAGCAGCCCCGGTGGCGGTAGCCGCCGCAATGCCGGGCGCCGACGCTGGCGCCGAGGGGGCCGAAGAAAAGACCGAGTTCGATGTGGTTCTTACCGCTGTCGGTGACAAAAAGATTCAGGTCATCAAGGAAGTGCGGGCGATTACCGGACTTGGACTCAAAGATGCAAAAGCGCTTGTGGACGAGGCGCCCAAGCCGGTGAAAGAGGGTATCGCCAAAGAGGAAGCTGAAAAGGTTAAAGAACAACTGGAGGGAGCCGGAGCCCAGGTTGAGCTGAAATAGCCTGTGGTAAAAGCAACCTGACCGGCAACCATCGGTTTAAAGAAGGAAGGGGCCGGGTCGGACATCAGAGTTTCGGCTCGGACTTTCCTTCGGAAACCCAACCTCTAAAAAGACAAACAAGTGGAGAAGCCATGGCTGGCAGGCTTTCGGCAACACGGCGACAGAGAAAAAATTTTGGGAAGATCAAACAGATCGTAGAAATTCCGGATTTAATCGGGATGCAGCGGGAATCGTACCGCCGGTTTCTACAAATTGATGTGCCTCCCGAGAAGCGAGAAGATGTCGGTCTTCAAGCCGTCTTCAAGTCGGTGTTTCCCATTAAAGATTTTACGGGCAGCGCCTCTCTGGAGTTTGTCTCGTATAGTTTCGGGGAGGTCAAACAGTCGGTGGATGAATGTATCCATCGGGGGATGACTTACGAGCTGCCCGTGCGCATCACCGTCCGTCTGGTTGTGTACGACGTGGATAAGGAAAGCGGCACGTCGACCATTCGGGATATCAAGGAGCAGGAAATCTATTTCGGTACCATCCCCCTGATGACCGATAAGGGCACATTTATCATCAACGGTACGGAACGGGTCGTCGTCAGTCAGCTGCACCGATCCTCGGGCGTGTTCTTTGATCACGACAAGGGCAGAACCCACTCCACCGGCAAGGTGATCTACACTTCACGGATCATTCCGGTGCGCGGCTCCTGGATCGATATGGAAATCGATCCCAAAGACATTGTCTACATCCGTATCGACAGACGCCGAAAATTTCCGGTGACCCTTCTGTTCAAAGCGTTTGGATACTCTACCGAAGATTTGCTGACCTACTTCTACAAGACCACCAAGATCACGACACAGGGCAAACGGGTGTTTCGGCAGTTTGTCCCGGAATTCTTAAAAGGCCAACGGGCCACCCGTGACGTAAAACACCCGGACACCGGAGAGGTCGTGGTGAAAAAAGGTCGGATGTTCACCCAAAGGGCGATACGCCAGCTCAAGGCCGCCAATGTGGATCTGGTTCCCATTGTGCCGGACGATATCATCGGGATGGCATTTCCATACACCATCACCGACCCGAAAACCGGCGAGGTGATTGTTCGCGCCAATGAGACCGTTGATGAAAACACCTTGGCCACATTGACTGCTGCCGACGTTCGTGAATTCGAATTGCTCTATATCGACCCGTTGGCCGGTAGCGATTCGATCCGTAAAACCCTGCTGCTGGACAAGGTCGAGACCAAGGAGGAAGCCTTGGTGGAAATCTATCGGCGGCTTCGACCCGGTAACCCGACGACCCCGGAAGTGGCCCAGGATTTCATCGATCATCTGTTTTTCAAATCCTCTTACTACGATCTGTCCGGTGTGGGGCGCATGAAAATCAACTTGCGCCTCGGTATCGACACCCCGATTACCCTGCGAACACTCCGCAAAGAAGATATTCTGCTGACGGCTAAAACCCTGGTCCGGCTGCGGGACACGCAGGGAATGGTGGACGACATCGATCACCTGGGAAATCGTCGGGTCCGCGCAGTGGGTGAACTGTTGGAGAATCAGTACCGGATCGGGCTTGTCAGAATGGAGCGCGCCATCAAGGAGCGGATGAGCCTTCAGGAAGTCGATGCCCTCATGCCCCATGATCTGGTCAACCCGAAACCGGTGTCCGCAGTGGTCAAAGAGTTTTTCGGCACCAGCCAGCTCAGCCAATTTATGGATCAAACCAACCCTCTGTCGGAAACGACCCACAAGCGGCGGCTCAGCGCGCTGGGGCCCGGCGGTCTGACCCGGGAACGAGCCGGCTTTGAGGTTCGGGACGTGCACCCATCCCACTACGGGCGTATTTGCCCCATTGAAACCCCGGAAGGGCCGAACATCGGACTGATTGTGTCCCTGAGCACGTATGCCCGGGTCAATGACTACGGATTTATCGAAACCCCCTATCGGGTCGTCGAGGACGCCACGGTCAGCTCGGATGTCAAATTTCTGTCGGCATTCGAGGAGAAGGACCATCCCATCGCCCAGGCCAACGCGCCCATTGACGATAAAAACGAGTACGTCAACCCCATGGTGACCTCCCGTGTGGAGGGTGAATTTATGATGGTCAAACGGGATGATATTGAGTTGATGGACATTTCGCCCAACCAGTTGGTGAGCGTTTCCGCCTCACTGATCCCGTTTCTGGAAAATGACGATGCCAACCGGGCACTGATGGGATCGAACATGCAGCGCCAGGCCGTCCCGCTGATCGTTTCAGAAGCACCCCTGGTGGGGACCGGCATCGAAGGCGTGGTGGCCAAGGATTCCGGAGTCACCATTGTGGCCCATCGGGAGGCCACGGTCGTGGATGTGGATGCCTCCCGAATTGTCCTCTCTCACGAACCGGAGAACGGCAGATTCGACAAACCGGTCACGATCTATAATCTGTCCAAATTCATCCGTTCCAACCAGAACACCTGTTTCAACCACCGGCCGATTGTGAAAAAAGGCCAGAAGGTCCGGGCCGGTGAGATTATTGCCGACGGACCCGCCACCGAACAGGGGGAATTGGCCCTGGGTAAAAACGTGACCGTGGCCTTCATGCCATGGGGGGGTTACAACTTCGAGGATTCGATTCTCGTCAGCGAACGACTGGTTCGCGACGGTGTATATACGTCGGTACATATCGAAGAGTTTGAAATTATCGCCCGGGACACCAAACTCGGCAAAGAAGAGATCACCCGGGATATTCCCAACGTCGGCGAAGAGGCATTAAAAAACCTGGACGAAAGCGGGATCATCCGACTGGGTGCCGAGGTGGCGCCCGGAGACATCCTGGTCGGGAAAATCACGCCCAAGGGGGAGACGCAGCTCTCTCCGGAGGAGAAGCTGCTGCGGGCCATATTCGGCGAAAAGGCGGGTGACGTCAAAGACACCTCCCTGCGTGTCCCACCCGGTGTCGAAGGGATCGTGATCGACGCCAAAGTGTTTTCCCGGCGAGGTGTGGCCAAAGACGACCGCACCAGTGAAATCGAAAATGAAGAAATCGCGACCCTGGCGAAGGACCGGGATGACGAACTGAAGATTACCGAAGAAATTGCGCGACGCCAGCTGGAAAGGCTGCTCACCGGTAAGAAGCCGACCCAAAACCTTAAAAAAGGTAAAAAAGTATTGATCGCCAAGGGCGCCAAAATTGATGGCAAGCTTCTTGACGATATCGCCGTCGCCCACCTGGAAGGCATTGTTTTCAAGGATGCCAGGCTGACCGAGGAGGTCCACGAGATTCTCGAGAGGTATCGGGACCAGGGTGAGCTTTGCCGTATCGCTTTTGAACAACAGGCCAGTCGCTATGAGAAGGGCGACGATCTGCCCCCCGGTGTTATCAAGATGGTAAAGGTCTATGTTGCCATGAAGCGGAAGCTGTCTGTGGGCGATAAAATGGCCGGGCGCCATGGAAACAAGGGCGTTGTATCCCGAATTCTGCCTCAGGAGGACATGCCCTACTTTGCCGATGGCCGTCCGGTGGATATGGTCCTCAATCCGCTGGGTGTCCCCTCCCGTATGAATGTGGGACAAATCCTGGAAATCCATATAGGACTGGCGGCCAAGGGATTGGGTGAACAGATCCATCAGCTCCTGGAAGAAAACAAGATCAAAGCCCTCCGGGAAAAAGTCCGAAAGATATTTACCGATCCGGTGATCCGAAAAGAGACCAGCGGGATGACCGATGAACAGGTGCGTGAATTCGCCGAGTATTACAAAAAGGGCGTCCACATGGCGACCCCGGTTTTCGACGGCGCCAAGGAAGCGGAGATCAAAGCCCTGCTCGAGGAAGCCGATCTGGACACCAGCGGCCAGATGGTGCTCTTCGACGGACGGACCGGCGAACCCTTCAAAGAGAAGATCACCGTCGGCACCATGTACATGATGAAACTGCACCATCTGGTTGATGACAAGATCCATGCCCGATCCATCGGCCCTTACTCTCTGGTGACCCAGCAACCCCTGGGCGGCAAGGCCCAGTTTGGCGGTCAGCGGCTGGGGGAGATGGAGGTCTGGGCCATGGAAGCCTATGGCGCGGCCCATGCGTTGCAGGAATTTTTAACCGCAAAATCCGACGACATGGCCGGCAGGACCCGGATGTACGAGAAGATCGTCAAGGGGCAGAATGTGTTGGAACCGGGTCTGCCTGAATCGTTCAAGGTGCTTATGAAAGAGCTTCAGGCCTTGGGCCTGGACATCCAGCTTCTGGAGGAAACTTCCTAAAGACACAGAAGACCGGGTGTCATTTATCAATCACGGCGTACGGCGGGGACTGGTCCACCGCCCGGCGTCTTACACAAACGGGATGGGACAATGGAAACGTTATACGATTTCTTTGCCAAACCGACCGATCCAAAGCAATACACGGGCGTGCGGCTCGCCCTGTCATCGCCCGAGCAGATTCGGGATTGGTCCCACGGCGAGATAAAAAAGCCGGAAACCATCAATTATCGGACGTTCAAACCCGAACGTGATGGACTCTTTTGTGCGAAGATCTTCGGACCCACAAAAGACTACGAGTGCAACTGCGGGAAGTACAAGCGCATGAAGCACCGTGGGGTGATTTGCGAGAAATGCGGAGTCGAGGTCATTCAGTCAAAAGTTCGGCGTGAGCGCATGGCCCATATCGAATTGGCCACACCCGTTTCCCATATCTGGTTTTTAAAATCGCTTCCCAGCAAAATCGGCAACCTTCTGGACTTAACGCTCAAGAACATGGAGAAGGTGCTTTATTTTGACAGTTACATCGTCATCGATCCCAAAGAAACAGATCTGGCGCGCTGCCAGCTGTTGACCGATGAAGAGTATATGGAAGCCCTGGACATGTACGGCAGTAAATTCGAAGCCGGTATCGGGGCGGAAGCGGTCAAGGCGCTCCTCGAAAAAATCGATCTGGATGCGTTGTATAAGGAGCTTAAAGAAGAGGTCCGCAAAACCGGCTCTGATGCCAAACGGAAAAAGATCGCCAAGCGTCTCAAGATTGTGGATGCCTTCCGGAAGAGCGGCTTGGATCCCGCGTGGATGATCATGGATGTCATCCCGGTACTGCCGCCGAATTTGCGCCCACTGGTACCACTGGAAGGCGGACGGTTTGCCACATCCGATCTCAACGATCTCTATCGGCGGGTCATCAATCGCAACAATCGCCTCAAACGGCTCATCGACCTGAAAGCCCCCGAGATTATCGTTCGCAACGAAAAGCGGATGCTCCAGGAGTCGGTGGATGTGCTGTTCGACAACGGGCGCCATGGCAGGGTCATCACGGGAAACAACAAACGGCCGCTCAAATCCCTCAGTGACACCCTCAAAGGGAAGCAGGGCCGGTTTCGGCAGAACCTTTTGGGAAAACGGGTCGATTACTCCGGTCGAACCGTCATCACCATCGGGCCGAATCTCCGCCTCCACCAGTGCGGTCTTCCCAAAAAGATGGCGCTGGAACTCTTCAAGCCCTTCATCTATTACCGGTTGGAACAGAAAGGGCTGGTGTCCACTGTCAAAAGTGCCAAGAAAATGGTCGAGCGGGAAGTTCCGGAGGTGTGGGATACCCTTGATGAGGTGGTCAAAGAGTATCCGGTGATGCTCAACCGAGCGCCGACATTGCATCGACTTGGAGTACAGGCGTTTGAACCGCTTCTCATCGAAGGAAAGGCCATTCAGCTTCATCCGCTGGTGTGTACGGCATTTAACGCGGATTTTGACGGCGACCAGATGGCGGTCCATGTCCCCCTGTCTGTGGAATCGCAGATCGAGGCCCGGGCGCTGATGCTTTCGAGCAACAACATCCTCTCACCGGCAAACGGCAGCCCGATTATCGTTCCGACCCAGGACATCGTTCTGGGATGTTACTATATGACCCGGAGCATATCCGGGGCCAAGGGACATGAGATGGTGTTTGCCAGTCCGGATGAAGTGCGGGTGGCATACGATGCCGGAGAAGTCGACCTGCACGCCCGGATTGTTGTGCGTATGGGCGAAGAGCTGGTGGAGACCACCGTCGGCCGGATCCTGATGTGGGAAATCATCCCAAAAGAGAGCATTATGAAACTGCGCCATATCCGATGCGAAGAGCAATCCGATGCGGAAGCCGCCTATGTGGAGCTGGCCGGAGGATCCGATTTTGTCGATATGGTGCACAAGTATTCCAGTGCGACCGATCGGGAGTTCGACGGGCTGATCGGCTGGCTCCGAAAAGACGAGTTTACCCGTTTGTTCAAGACAAGCGAGGAAGACAATGAGGCGGTTTTCGGCCTGGAGCCGGGGACGACCAGCGATATTGTATCGGTTGAGGATGCCCACCATATCTTTGAGGTGGTGGAACGGCGACCGGAGATTCCGTTTCGCCTGATCAACAAGGTGCAGGACAAGAAATCGCTTCGCGACCTGGTCGATTACGCCTACCGGAACATTGGGCCGAAAGCCACCGTCATCCTGTCCGACCGGCTCAAGGACCTGGGCTATGCGTATTCCACAACCGGCGGCCTGTCCATTTCCATCGACGCGATGATCATCCCGGAAGCCAAATGGGGTCTTCTGCAAGCCGCCGAAAACCAGGTGCTGGAAATCCAGCGGCAATACACCGAAGGGCTGATCACCCAGGGTGAGAAATACAACAAGGTCGTGGATATTTGGGCCAAGGCCACCGATGACGTCGCCAACGAGATGATGGAAGTCATGAAGATGGGGCCGGTCTTTGACAAGGCAGGCAAACCCGTCACCGACGACGACGGCAAAAAGCTGATCGAGGAAAGCTTCAATCCCATCTACATGATGGCCGACAGCGGTGCCCGGGGCAGCAAGGACCAGATGCGCCAGCTGGCCGGGATGCGGGGTCTGATGGCCAAGCCCTCCGGTGAGATCATTGAAACCCCGATTCAGGCCAACTTCCGGGAAGGCCTGTCGGTGTTGCAGTATTTTATCTCGACCCATGGCGCCCGTAAGGGTCTGGCGGATACCGCTCTCAAAACCGCCAACTCTGGATATTTGACCCGGCGCCTGGCCGACGTTGCCCAGGATTGTGTGATTACCGAGCCGGATTGTGGAACCACCCTCGGTGTGGAGGTCGAGGCGCTCACCGAAGGCGGGGAAGTGATACAGCGCCTGGGAGAACGGATCCTGGGACGCGTGGCCGCAGAGGAAATTCTCGATCCCTTTACCGATGAGGTGTTGGTCCAAGCCGGTCAAGACATTGACGAAGCAGCATGCGACCTCATTGAGAATGCCGGGGCGACCCGGGCGATGATACGCTCGGTGTTGACCTGCAAGAGCCGGTACGGGGTCTGTGCCAAATGTTACGGACGGGACCTGGCCCACGGTGAACCGGTTGAAATCGGCCAGGCCGTGGGCATTCTGGCGGCCCAATCCATCGGCGAGCCCGGCACCCAGCTGACCATGCGTACCTTTCATATCGGCGGTACCGCCAGTCGGCGCGTCGAGCAGGCCGACATCCGGGCACGGGTTGACGGCACCATCAAATATATCGACCTGAATGTGGTCGAGGTTAAGAAAAACGAGTACGTGGTGATGAACCGCCGCGGCGGCGAATTCGCCATCATGGGCCAGACCGGCCGTGAGCGGGAGCGGCACCCGGTCATCTATGGTGCCCATTTGCTGGCCAAAGACGGTGATGAAGTGAAGGCTGGTGATCTGCTGGCCGTCTGGGATCCGTTTACGACACCGATCATCGCGGAAGTGGGCGGAACCGTCAAATTCGGAGATATTACCGCGGGTAAAACCATGCAGGAAAAGGTCGACCCGGTTACGGGTAAGTCCAGCCGCACCATAATCGAATCCAAGAGTTCGGATGTACGGCCGCGCGTGTCTATCAAAGACGACGGGGGCAAAACGCTCAAGTTGCCGACCTCTTCCGGACAGGCCCGATATGTGCTGCCGGTGGACGCGGTCATCATGGTGGAGGAAGGGGATGGGATCAAGGCCGGAGATATTCTGGCCAAGCTTCCCCGGGCCACCACCAAGACCAAGGACATCACCGGTGGTTTGCCCCGGGTGGCCGAGCTGTTTGAGGTGCGAAAGCCGAAGGAAGCCGCTGTCCTCAGCGAAATCGATGGTTATGTCAGCATCTCCAAAGGAACCAAGAAGGGCAAACAGAAAATTACCATTACACCCGTGGATGTGGGTGAAAAGAAGGAATACCTGATTCCCAGGGGCAAGCACATCAATGTCTACGAAGGCGATTACGTACGCGCCGGGGAGGAGCTGGTTGGGGGCGCCGCCATTCCCCAGGACATTTTGAACATCAAGGGAGAAGTTGCCCTGGCCCGCTATCTCACCGATGAGGTGCAGGAGGTGTATCGTCTGCAAGGGGTGCGGATCAACGACAAACACATCGAAGTGATTGTGCGTCAGATGATGCGGCGGGTGAAAGTCCTGGATGTCGGCGATACCGATCTGATTCTGGAAGAACAAGTGGACCGGGCCGTGTTTGAGGATGTCAATCAAGAGGTGATTGCCGAAGGCGGCAAACCGGCCGTGGCCGAACCGCTGATTCTGGGAATCACCAAGGCTTCCCTGAGCACGGACAGTTTTATTTCCGCCGCCTCGTTCCAGGAGACCACAAAGGTCTTGACCGATGCCAGCATTTCCGGATCCGTGGATCATCTCCGGGGGCTGAAAGAAAACGTGATCATGGGCCGCCTGATCCCTGCCGGAACCGGTCGTCTCGACTACCGGGGCCTCGAGATCAATGTGGGATAAACCCAACGACCCGGTTGCATTTGCAGCGGTACCGGAAAGCGAAAGGATGGGGCAGAAATGCAGATAATTTGCTTGACAACAATATGTTTTCTATTTACAAAAATCCTTTTGCAAAATTCTGATGAATCGACCCCTTAGAGCGAAGAGGAAAACATGCCGACGATCAATCAGCTCGTTCGGAAAGGAAGACAACGGGCCATTAAGAAAACGAACACACCGGCACTGAAAGGTGCCCCGCAAAAGCGGGGTGTTTGCACACGGGTGTATACATCGACACCCAAAAAGCCGAACTCGGCGCTTCGGAAAGTCGCGCGTGTCCGGTTGACCACCGGCATTGAGGTGACGGCCTATATTCCCGGTATCGGCCACAACCTTCAGGAACACTCGGTGGTCCTGGTTCGCGGCGGCCGTGTCAAGGATTTACCGGGTGTCCGCTACCACATCGTCCGCGGAACCCTGGATACCTTGGGTGTGGAGGATCGGCGGCAGGGCCGATCCAAATACGGCGCCAAAAAACCGAAGTAAATCTGTGAACAAAAACATGCACGATGCTGGAAACTACCATCCTGCATCGTGTATCTGACGAGAAGAAAAACGAACGGATGGTGTAGGAAATGCCAAGAAGAAGAGAAGTCCCCCAGCGAGATGTCATGCCCGATTCGCGCCACAGCAGCAAGCTGGTATCGAAGTTTATCAATGCGATCATGCGGGACGGCAAAAAGAGCACGGCGGAATCGGTGCTTTACGGTGCTTTCGACATTATCGAGGACAAAACCAAAGATGCCCCGCTGAAGGTGTTTGAAAAAGCCGTCGAGAATGCGCGGCCGTTGATTGAGGTAAAGTCCCGGCGAGTGGGGGGGTCCACCTATCAGGTGCCGACCGAAATCCGACCGTCCCGACGAACCGCCCTGGGCATCCGATGGTTGATCTCTTTTGCCCGCAGCCGTTCGGAAAAAGGGATGGCCCGGAAACTGGCTGCGGAGTTAATGGATGCGGCCAATCACCGTGGCGCAGCGATAAAGAAAAAGGAAGACACACATCGGATGGCGGAGGCCAATAAAGCGTTTGCCCACTACCGCTGGTAGCCATTCTTATATGATGTACCGATTCCACCGCCGCCCCAGGAGAGGCGGCTCCCGGAAACGACAAAAGAGTCAACAACAGCCCTAATAAAGGGAAGGGTGAGACCATGGCGAAGGAGAAGTTTCAGCGCACCAAGCCGCATGTGAATGTAGGGACGATTGGTCACATTGACCATGGCAAGACGACTTTGACGGCG
>Ga0049114_1000168_pt1 | contig 14413 bp, 13 predicted proteins | sample WorMettanBELIZE2_FD_55211 | JGI IMG/M metagenome (GOLD analysis project Ga0049114, IMG submission 55211) | Marine gutless worms symbiont microbial communities from Max Planck institute for Marine Microbiology, Germany - Olavius tantulus BELIZE.2 | ecosystem: Host-associated > Annelida >... | reverse complement strand
TAAATCAAACACATACCACCTACAAGAAGGAGCTTAGTTCGCTCCTCACGCTGAGATTCCAAGTGTTCAGTAAATGTAACATCGTGCTAATATGAGGTATATTTTTATGGTTCGGCACTTTTTAGGAAACCGAAGTTAGGTTAAGTGTGCCTTCGATGCGGACTTCAAGCAACGGCATTAGCCTCTCTGCTCAGAAACTGCGGGGATTGAGACGGCGGTGGCACGGTCTTACCGCTCTGGAGCCTAGTGATCGGATCCTGTTTCTCATGCTCTGGGGGCAACTGGCCGTCGTTTGCGTGCTGCTGTGCCTGTTGATGTTGAAGCGCGCCCGCCATGTTTCTGATGTACCTTACCCCTAAGAAACCAAGCTACCTGGCCGGATTGGACCAGGCAATGTCTTATGCCCAGCGCGTACGGAAGCTAGCCTGGACAGCCAGCCGCCATTTGCCCATCGACGCCTCTTGTCTGCGCCAGTCTTTGCTGATCTGGTGGCTCCTCCTCCTCCGCGGCTTGGCAGCGGAACTATGCATCGGAGTCAGCAACCAGGAGGCGTTTCTTGCCCATGCCTGGGTCGAGCTCGAAGGACGCTTGGTGAATGAGAGTCCAGGGGTCACGGAGAAGTATCGTCCGTTCGACCGGGTGCTTTGAAGGGAAGACCGCCCCCTTTCCCGCCGGTGTCCCAGTCCATCCGCATTGCCACCCGCAAATCCCCGCTCGCCTTGTGGCAGACCGAACAGGCGGCGGAAAGGTTGCGCCAGGTCCATCCCGGCCTAAAGGTCGAGATTCTGGGCATGAGCACCCGCGGTGACAAATTCTTGGATGCGTCCCTGGCCAAGATCGGTGGCAAGGGGCTGTTCGTCAAAGAGCTGGAGCAGGGCCTATTGGAGCAGCGCGCGGACATCGCCGTACACTCGATGAAGGACGTGCCGGTAGATTTGCCCGCAGGCCTGCACATTCCAGTGATCATGGAACGGGAAGACCCCCGGGATGCCTTCGTCTCAAACAGCTACGGGGATATCGACGCGCTGCCCGAAGGGGCCTGTATCGGTACCTCTAGTCTGCGCCGTCAATGCCAACTTGCCGCCCGCCGGGCTGACCTGGTAATCCGGCCCTTGCGGGGCAATGTCAATACCCGCTTGAGCAAGCTCGATGCCGGCGAGTACGATGCCATCATTTTGGCCGCCGCCGGCCTGATGCGACTCGGGTTCGAGCAGCGTATCCGCCGATACTTGAGCCTGGAAGAGAGCCTCCCCGCCATCGGTCAGGGGGCCATTGGGATCGAGTGCCGGGCGAATGACGGGCGTGTCAATACACTGATCGCCCCTCTGCACCACGCCGATACTGCCGATCGAGTGTTGGCAGAACGTGCCTTGAATTGCCGTCTGAGGGGTGGCTGCCAGACGCCGATCGCCGGTTATGCCTTGCTGGAGAAGGGTGAACTCCGTCTGCGCGGGCTGGTAGGCACGCCGGACGGTACTCGGGTTTGGCGGGCCGAAGGTCGTGCGCCCCGTACCAAGGCAGAGCCCTTGGGTAGCGCGCTCGCCGAGGACTTGATCGCCCAGGACACGCATGGTGTCCTCGCAGCACTTGCAGCACCTTGAACCCCTTCGAGCCCCCGCTGTTCTGTGCTCGGTTTAGGGACTTTCGACCGCTTGCCGGGTGTTGAAGTGGGGTGTTTGGCGACAAAAAAATCCCTTAGGCGATCCTTGCCCAAGGGACGATGTCGCCAAGCTTGGTTTGCCCAATCCTGTTGGGCGAGAGGTCCTGCTGCCCTTGCATCCTTGGCTATCCTGGGTGGCGACAGTATTATGATAATGCAGGCCCATTCAGTCGAATATGATCCCATTCCGCTTTCGACGTAGGAATTTTTTCAACTCAACGAGATCTTCCGATCCGATGGAACAACGGAGTACTCATCGCACCGCCCGGGTGGAGCGCAACACATTGGAAACCCGCGTCCTGGTCGAGATCGATTTGGACGGAAAGGGGGGTTCCAGCTGCGACACCGGGGTCCCTTTTCTCGAACACATGCTCGATCAGGTCGCTCGGCACGGGCTGATCGATCTGTCGATCGAGGCCAAAGGAGACCTGCACATCGACGCCCACCATACGGTGGAGGACATCGGCATCACCCTCGGCCAGGCCTTCGTGGAAGCCCTAGGGGATAAGCAGGCCATCCGCCGCTATGGTCATGCCTATGTGCCCCTCGACGAGGCCCTCTCCAGGGTGGTGATCGATCTTTCGGGGCGTCCCGGACTCGAGTTCCGTGCCGACTTCTCCCGGCCCATGATCGGAGCCTTCGACGTGGATTTGTTCCGCGAGTTCTTCCAGGGTTTCGTCAATCACGCGGGGGTGACCCTGCACCTGGACAACCTGCGTGGGCGTAACGCCCATCACCAGACAGAGACACTGTTTAAGGCATTCGGACGGGCGCTGCGCATGGCAGTCGAGCCGGATCCGCGGATGGGGGGAACTATACCTTCTACCAAGGGTTCCTTATAGGATTCCTTGACTGGCCCGCATCTTTACAAATAATGCACTGGTGTGGGAATGCCACTCAGCGGCGAGGGAGTACTCTTCTGCTCAGTGTCGTCCTGTGAATCTCATCTGTTGACGCTCCGCGCTCCGTATAACCGGATTTTCCGTTCTATGGAGGGATCCCATTTTCAAACTATCACTGCAATCTGACATCATTATGATAGCGAGAAGAGTTTGAAGAAATCATGGCAACGGTTACCGTTAGAAATCTGCCCGACGAAGTGCATCGCGCGCTTTGCGTGCGGGCAGCAACGCATAGCCGGAGCACAGAGGCCGAAATCCGCGAAATCCTTGAAACGACCATCCGACCACCGAGGAGCCTTCGCTTGGGTACAGCCTTGGCGGCGCTGGGCCGGCACGTAGGGCTGACGGATGAGGATTTCGCCGTCTTTGAACAGGTGTACGACAAGACACCGGTTGAGCCAGTGAGGTTTGAATGACCGTCTTGGATACCAATGTCGTCTCCGAGACGATGAAGTCCGAGCCGCATCCGGTCGTGCAGGCGTGGCTTGACTAGCAGGCAGCGGAAACCTCTACTTGTCCAGCGTCACACTTGCCGAGCTTCTGTTCGGCATCGGTACGATGCCATTCGGCCGCCGTAAAAACGTCTTGGCCCAAACCCTAAATGGCTTGTTAGAGCTGTTCGAGGAGCGCGTCTTGGCGTTCGATACGGACGCGGTCTGGCGCTATGCCGAACTGGCCGTAACAGCCAAGGCCGCCGACAAAGGATTCCCCACGCCGGACGGCTATATCGCCGCCATTGCGACCGCTCACGGTTTCACCGTCGCCACACGTGATGTTGCTCCGTTCCAGGCCGCCAGCATCAACGTCATCAACCCTTGGGAGGCACAACAATGACGCCAGAGGCCCAGGAGAACTACCCGGGGGTTCCTCCATCGTGAAGGGTCCTTTTTTGCAAGACAGCTTCTAAATGTCAACAGCCCCTAACTCTCTGGCCGTAGGTGCTCGAGGTACTTCGGAACCTCTATCATTTCCAGCCTCAGGGTTTCACCGTCGGCGACCAGGCGCCTATCCGTATCGCGGAAACCCAGGTCACAACGAGTATGGCCGCGGGTATCGAGTGGGACCGGGATCATATCTCGATAGGTAAAGATGTTGTCGTCGATATCGCCACCGTCGCAGATCAATCGTCCCTCCGGCAGCTCGGATTCGATCTTGGCGCCCTCCATGATCAGGTCACCACGCTGCCACCAACGGGTACGCTCATGAGAACCGGTCATGGTTTTGATGATGTAGGCCCGGGAGAAACGGATACACAGGCCCCCGTCCTGATAACTGATGGCACCGATCCCGGATCCGGGAAGTTCGATACTGCTGCTTTCCATTTGTTATCCAACCTACGAACCGATATTAACCAAACCGCATAGGACCCAGCGTTCCAACCTCTTTTTTATCCGCAGATTACACAGATCGTTTCGGTTTTCATCTGCGAAAATCTGCGGATAGATTATGAGTACTCGAACCATCTGAGGTTTATCAGTCGCCAGCTTCCGGCGACTGGTAGCTGGTAGCAACTTTTAACGCCGAGTTGGGGATGCCCCTCTTGCAATCAATGGGTTGTGCTTCGGTTTCCGGGCTTCGGTGCTGTATCGACCTCTTGATTTCCGGCTACGGGAGTATCCAGGTCGAGCCCCAGCTCCTTGATCTTGCGAGTCAGGGTATTCCTGCCCCAACCCAACAGACGCGCGGCTTCTTGGCGCCGGCCGCTGGTGTGCTCCAAGGCTGTCTCGATGAGGACCTGTTCGAATATGGGGAGTGCTTTGTCCAGCAGGGCTGTCTGACCCTGCCGGAGTCCATTGCGGGCCCACCGGCGTAGGGAAATCTGCCACGGGTCGTCCGCCGCCTTCTCGGCTCCCCCTCCCACCAGCTCGGGAGGCAGATCCTCCGCATAGATCTCCTTGCTGGAGGCCATCACCGTCAACCAGCTCGCCGTGTTCTCGAGCTGACGCACATTGCCTTGCCATTTGAGGTATCTGAGCCTTTCCTCGGCACTTGGCAGTAAGACCTTGGGCTCGCAATCCAGCTCGGCGGCAGCGCAGGAGAGGAAGTGTCGCATCAACAACGGGATATCCTCACGGCGCTCGCGCAATGCCGGAAGTTGGATACGGATGACATTCAGGCGATGAAACAGATCCTCACGAAAGCGTCCGGTTTGAACCTGTTGTTCCAGATTCTGGTGTGTGGCGGCGATGATCCGTACATCGACCCTGACCGGGGAAACACCACCGACGCGGTAGAATTCCCCGTCCGCGAGGACACGCAGTAATCTTGTCTGCAACTCCGCCGGCATATCGCCGATCTCATCCAAGAACAAGGTGCCGCCATGGGCTTGCTCGAAGCGTCCCTGGCGTCTGCCCTGGGCTCCGGTAAAGGCACCGCGTTCATGGCCAAATAGCTCGGATTCCAGGAGATCATGGGGAATCGCCGCCATATTCAATGCGATAAAAGGCTGATTGGACCTGGGACTATGGCGGTGCAGGGCCCGTGCAACCAGCTCTTTCCCGGTCCCGGACTCGCCGTTGATCAGCACGGTGATATGGGAACGTGCCAGTCGCCCGATGGCACGAAACACCCTCTGCATCGCCGGTGCCTTGCCGATGATATCTGGCATCCGATCGAGGGGCTTGGCAGCTATGTCATGGCCGTCCGGGTTGCGGCGACAGGCACGTCGAATCTGATCCGTCGCTTCGTCGAGATCGAAGGGTTTGGGCAGATACTCGAAGGCCCCACCGTCGAAGGCGGAAACGGCGCTGTCGAGATCGGAGTGCGCCGTCATAATGATGACTGGCAGGTCGGGATGCTCGGATGCCAGTTGTCGTAACAGGTCTAGACCGTCGATACCGGGCATGCGTATATCAGAGACGATGACATCCGGCCGCCGGTGCCGGAGGGATTCTATGATACCGTCGCCGTTCGAGAAGCTCGTCACCTCCATCCCTGCCTTGTTCAGGGCTCGCTCCAACACCCACCGGATGGATCGATCGTCGTCGATTACCCAAACCATCGGTCTTCCAGTACCCTGTTCTGCCTTGTTTTGCATCCTCTCAAGTCCCCCAATGCGCCCAGCCAAGACACGGCGCACAGGAAAGCGCTCACTCGATTGTCAATGCCGTAACGCCGCAGCTATTGACATTCAACATCTAACCGACTGTTTTGCGGTTCGCACAGCGGACCCTACCCTCCGATCAAACAGTCAACCTAAGGTCCGCTGTGTGGTTCTTATATCCACACGACCTAGTTATGAGACAGCTCCAGCGGTAGATAGATGAGGAACCGCGTCTGTCCTGGGCGACTTTCGCATTCGATCAATCCGCCGTGTTGATTGATCAATGCCTGCGCGATCGGCAATCCTAGACCGGTTCCCCCCGGATGTCCGGACACCATAGGTAAGAAGATACGATCCAATAAATCAGGGGCTATACCTGCGCCATCATCGATGACTTTCACTTGCATAACCAAGCGGTGGCATCTGTTTCCGATCGTGAACCGGCGCAACACCCGGGTTCGAAACTTGACATGGCCGTCCGGTCCGGATGCGGCCATCGCGTTCCGGGCAAGATTGAGCACGGCCTGGATCAAGCGGTCGGAGTCCGCTCTGAAATCCGGGATGCTGGGATCATAGTCGCGGATGATGACTGGTCCCTCGGGATACTCCGCCGATAGGAGTCCGCACACGTGTTCCAACACCTGGTGAATATTGACGGATTGCCGTTTAGGAATCAGATTCGGGCCGAGCATCTCGTCTATCAGCTTCCGCAGCCGGTCTACCTCGTCGATGATGACGCGCGTGTGCTCACGGAACGACTCATCCGGTAACTCCTGCTCCAATAGTTGGGCAGCACCCCGCAGACCGCCCAGAGGGTTTTTGATCTCATGGGCCAAACCCCGGATCAGGACCTGCGCTGCTTGGTGTTGAGAGATCAGGTGCTCTTCGCGGACGATCCGCAAATGGCGATCCACTTGGCTCAGCTCGACTAGGACCTCCGATGATGCGTCGAAGTGGTGGAGCGGCAGAACTGTGCAGTTGACCCTGACGGCATGGTCGCTGGACAGTGGGATGGTGACCTCCCTTTCCGTAACGGGACGCCGGGTGCTCAAGGCATCGCGCAACCTTTGCTCCATTGAGCACTCGGGCCACGGCATCAGCATGCCGATCCTTTGCCCCAGCGCATGGCGAGCACTGGCCTGGAGCAGCATTTCCCCGGCCGGATTGATGTAGGTAAGGCGCAGGTCGCTGTCGAATAGCAGGATCGCGGTGACCAAATGCTCCAGTACCTTCTGCTCGAAGCGGTCGATGCCTGGGTTATCGGAAATCATGCGTATTACCAGCTACCGGACGCCAGTTTTCAGCCGAGAAGCCTGTAGGGCGGGTCAGGCGCGTGCACCAGGCACCGCAATTGCCGCGGCGGTGGGCGCGCCGTCACCCACCGAACGGCAACCCGTAGATTCAGATCCAGGGCGACAGAAGTGGCTGGCACATGGCGGATGGCGCAAGCTTATCCGCCATGTGCGGTTTCCTTTCACAGGCTGTAGTACATATCGAACTCGAGCGGGTGGGTCGTCATGCGCAGCGTGGTGACCTCTTCCATCTTCAGGTCGATATAGCCGTCGATAAGGTCATCGCTGAACACCTCGCCCGCGGTGAGGAAGTCCCGATCCTTGTCCAACGCATCCAGGGCATGATCCAACGCATAGCAGACCTGGCCGATGCCCTTCTCCTCTTCGGGCGGCAGGTCGTAGAGGTCCTTGTCCATGGGATCACCAGGGTGGATCTTGTTCATGATCCCATCTAGACCAGCCATCATCATGGCGGAGAAGGAGAGATAGGGGTTGCCGGTGGAATCCGGGAACCGGACCTCGATGCGACGTGCCTTGGGATTGGCGACATGAGGGATTCGAACCGCGGCCGAGCGGTTACGTGCCGAGTAGGCCAACATGACCGGTGCCTCGAAGCCGGGTACGAGACGCTTATAGGAGTTGGTCGAGGCGTTGGTGAAGGCATTGAGGGTGCGAGCATGCTTGATGATGCCGCCGATGTAGTAGAGCGCCGTCTCGGAGAGACCACCGTACTTGTCGCCCGAGAAGGTGTTCTGTCCGTCCTTGCCCAGGGATTGGTGCACATGCATCCCATTACCATTGTCGCCCACCAGGGGTTTGGGCATGAAAGTGGCGGTCTTACCGTAGGCGTGGGCCACGTTCCAGACCGCATACTTTAAGATCTGGTTCCAGTCCGCACGTTCGACCAGGGTAGTAAATTTGGTGCCGATCTCACATTGACCGGCGGTGGCAACCTCGTGATGGTGGACCTCGGTGGTCACACCCATCTCTTCCATGGCCAGACACATGGCGGAGCGTATGTCATTCAGGGAATCCACCGGCGGGACGGGGAAATAGCCGCCCTTGGTGCCCGGGCGGTGACCGATGTTACCGTCCTCATAGACCCGCTCGGAGTTCCATTCGGCCTCTTCGGAGTCGACCTTGTAGAAGGCACCGCTCATGTCGGCGCCCCAGCGCACGTCGTCTAGTACGAAGAATTCAGGCTCCGGGCCGAAATAGGCGGCGTCGGCGACCCCGGTGGACTTGAGATAGGCCTCGGCGCGTTTAGCCAGGGAGCGGGGGTCACGCTCATAGCCCTGCATGGTGGAGGGCTCGAGGATATCGCAGCGGATGATCAGCTGGGTTTCCTCGGAGAAGGGGTCCAGGGTCTCGGTGCCGACATCCGGCATCAGCACCATATCCGACTCCTGAATGCCCTTCCAGCCGGCAATTGACGAGCCGTCGAACATCTTGCCTTCCGTGAAGAAATCCTCGTCGATAACTTCGGCCGGCAGGGTAACGTGCTGTTCCTTACCACGGGTATCGGTAAAGCGAAGATCGACAAATTTCACTTCCTCATGTTTGATCTTCTCTATGACACTGGATGACATGCACTTAATCTCCGATGGTTGCTGTTTCAAGGGTACCTCGAAGGCTTCAAGGTGCCCACGTAGGGTAAGCATCCCCCATCATATTCAGTTCGAGGTACCCTTGAAAAGGTGCGAACACTCGCCTTGTCGGATGTCTGTCAGCAATGATCATGCCAGAATAGCCCGTGCCGGCAGTGTAGCCCAACATCCAACCGATTTGTTGGGCGTACCGCCGTCCATGCGGTTTTGCCCAACCTACCTGGCTGATGAACCGCAACAGGGATTACGGTTCAAGCATTCATAATCCATCCGCAGATTACGCAGATTCTCACAGATTATTTCGTCTTCATCTGCGAAAATCTGCGGATTAATAAAAAAGAACCCTCTACGGTTCAAATGAAAGGAAATGCGCCGTAACGGGGCGTTCAGGTACATCGTGCACTTTAATAGTGCGAATATCCGAAGTAGACGAAGATCTGATTGAAGAGCGGATCTGCTGCAAGTGCCGACTGCAACCGGTCCCGGATACCCTCCGCACGGGAGCTTTCTCCGGTACAGACGTCAAGCGGAAAGTATATTTCCACGTCGATGCGTCCGTTGAGATAGTGCAGCACGGTCCGCCGACAGCTTGTGGCCTCGGGTACTCCGGCCCAAAGTTGCTCAAGCCGGGCCAGAGCCTCGGCGCGCGTAGGCAGTCCAACAGAGATCGACTCCGTTTCGTCATCTTCCGGATCGATGTGGACCGTAACATCGGTAATCTCGTCGATTTGTGACTTGAGCCGGTCCTCTACCAGCAAAGCGATCATGTGGCCCTCTGAGACGCTCAACCGGGGATCGACCAGAACATGGACGTCTACCGAGGCCTGCCAACTGTGCCTTCTGGTCCGCAGCGTATGGATGCTCCTTACACCGCCGACAGCGCCGATGGTTTTCTCGATCGCGGCGAGGTGCTCCGCTTCCAATCCGGTATCCACCAACTCTTGGATCGACTGCCGGCTGAGCTTCCAGCCCATGCGCGCGATCATCCCGGCAATAATGATCGCCGCAACCGCATCCAAATACGGCAAACCGACCAGGGTACCGCTGATGCCTATCAGAACCACGACCGAAGAAACGGCATCGGAGCGATGATGCCAGGCATTGGCGCGTAATATATCCGAGCGAATACGGCGCGCGTAACCAAGCGTCCACCATGAGAGCCACTCCTTGGCCACGACAGACACCAGGATCACGGCCAACGCCGGCAGTTGTGGCTGCAAGAGTTGGTCGGGAGCAAACAGGCGGTTACCGGCGTCCCAGCCGATGCCGACAGCAATCACCAGCAGGAGGCTACCCAGGGCCAGGGTCGCCAGGGTCTCATAGCGTCCATGCCCGTGGGGATGCTCCCGATCCGGGGGCCGGGCGGCATGACGCCCTGCATACCAGACCAACACATCGGATAGCAGATCGGAGAGGGAGTGAACACCGTCCGCAACCAGGGCCTGCGAACGCCACAGCATCCCCGCGCCGACTTTGACCACTGATAAGCCCAGATCGACCAGGCCACCGATCACGGCGGTTCTCGCAATGACCTCGGCACGCCGTTCCTGCGACCGTTCGGGTAGGGTCTCGTTATTCATGTTGCACAACCGACGCGTATGACCACGAAATACTCGCCATCCTTGCTGTCGGTACGGAGGATGGTATGGCCGTTGATACAACACCAGGCAGGTATGTCGTGCAGCGCCCCAGGGTCCGTGCAGACCGCCTCCACCTGGGTCCCCGGAGCCAGGTCTGCGACCCGATCTTGGACCCTGATGACCGGGAGCGGACATAAGAGCCGCCGACAATCCAAGACTACCGTGCCTAGAGTATCCACTTCCTGGGGATCTCCTGCGGGCTGAAGGGACGGACCTCGAGTGCTCGCGTGGAACCTGCAAGGTCTCTGACTTCGACGCGGACGAATTCACAATCGCGTCCCTGACCATAGCGCGCCACCAGCCGTGCCGCCAACTCGATGTCGCTATCCGTCACCACACCATCGATCAGGGCCTCGGGTCCACTGTAACTGAGCGTCCTGATACTGATAAAACGCTTACGAAACCCGGCCAAGAAGCACCCTTCGCCTTCCTCGCGTGCGATGATGACCTTGAAACCAGGTCGGGGCCGAATATGGCGCCCCACCTTCAGGAGCATGATATCGTCCAGATCATAGATCCGATTACCGCGACTGTTCCACAGATCCGTCAGCTTCGCGGAGTACTGGGAATCGGTCAGAAAGCAGCAACCGCCGGCCGGTTGAGCATAGTCATTGAGCCCATACGCTTTCGCCAATGCCAGCTGCGGCTTTCTGCTACGCCCGGAGAAATCGAACAGGCGTTCACGCTCCACCCAGCCCTCCCGCTCCGGCCGGGTCGGCGGCAGGCGCTTGGCGCATAAGGGCCGCAGCAATAAATCACCGGCTCCCGAGTCGTCCTGCACGATCGGCATGGTGTCTTTGCGCTGAGATTTGGGCCGTTGCCCCACCACCTCACCGGTGACGATAAAGTCGAACCCGTGTTCACGCATCCACTCATAGGCGCGCCGTACCATGAAGATCTTACAGTCGAGGCACGGATTGAGATTGGCCCCGTACCCATACTTCGGGTCCAAGACCACATCACGGTAATCCTCGACCACGTCGACGAAATGTAATTTCACACCTAGGCGCTCAGCCACCCAGAGTGCATTGTTGCGTTTGGGCTTAGTGTTCTTACGGATGGCGTGTGTGTGGCCTTCCACACAGAAGCCGGTGAAGAAGTTCAGGCCCTCCACGTGAATACCCTGGTCTTGGACGACGCGCACAGCGAGCATGGAGTCGAGACCCCCCGAGACCAGAGCGACCGCTTTTCGTTGAATCATCACGACAAAAGACAGAATTGTTTGACAAATTCAGGAATGATGTTATTTTTAAACTCAAGTAAATTGGGAGTTTTGGATCGGCGAAGGGGTGTGGTGGAAACTACACCCCTTCGCTTTGCAGGGGAGGGTTTTCAGTCCATACCTTGCCGCTTTTCCTTTTTGTTTACGAACCCCACTTCGAAGGGTAACCGTTGGCCGTAGGAGTTCGTCCCGTCGCAGATACGGCGAGACACCAGATCCAGTGTCTTCATCTTCCCTGCGCCCCCGCGTTCCACCAGAACATAGGTCAGATTCTCTGCCTCTCCCCGCTCGGGCAGGGAAAGATTCAGAAAGAGAAGGCTCGCTCCAGGCAGAACTGCATGGCGAGGGTCTGCATAGTGGTGATTCAGTCGCACCCTGTTGATGGCGACAGCGATCAGGGTATAGGGCAAACGTTCCATGAGGGTGGTCAGACCACCCAAGAACTGTCCCGCACCTTACCTGTGAACAGAAACTTGAAGTTACCCTTCTCCTTGCGGATTTCATGGGCATAGAGAATCGCCGCTTCGTGCCCGAGCTAGAAGTCGATCACCTCCAGTGTAACCTGTTGTCTGTAGTCAGACTTGGCGATCAGCAGAAGGCCAGCACAAATAACGGATATTCCGGGTTGATGCGTTCCAGGCTGTGATCGCCGCTTTCGTCCACGTAGTCGGTAAGAGTGGTTGATAGTCCCAAAAGACTTCAGTCCGACGAGTTGTACAGTGGCCTAATCTAGGCCTCTACCAGTTAAAGATTTACCACTATCCATCAATAGAGACAGTTTACATGATCTGCAAAGTCCCAGCAGTCACAGTTCACCAAAACCTAGGCAAGATTAGGAATGCAAGGAATAGTCGGTAATCCCCGGATTGCCGGACACCTTCTTCAAGACCGGGGTGTTGAGCTTCTCGAGCTTGACCGTCTTTAGGTCACGCAGGTATTCGGCGACCGTCTCCCAGATGGGTTCTCCGGGGGCCTGAGACCCGACGGTGGCCCAACCGGCGATCACATAGGATTTATCGGCCTCGATCTTGGTGCCGTTGTCCAGGGCCATGTCGCCGATGCGCTTGCCGATGGATGCGGTGGGATTGCACCCATAGTTCAGGCCCCCGACGCGCACCATGTCTCCGCCCTGCTGCACATAGGGATCCGGGTTGAAGAGGTTGTCGCAGACATCCTCCAGGATAGCCTTGAGCTCGCTGCCCTTCATCTCACGGCGATAGGTCTCCGGATAGGTGATGCAGGTCTGATCCATGACATGCTCCATAGTGATGGTCTGGCCCGGCAGTATACTGGTGCCCCAGCGGAAACCGGGGGACAGGCTGATCTGGGCGTCTTTGACCTTGCACAGGGCGTCGCAGATGAGTTGATCGAAGGTCCCGTTGAAATTACCGCGCCGGTAGAGTGTCTCCTCGGTGGTCGCCAGCTTTTCCCCCAAGGTATTCTGATAAGGGGCGCGTATCTCCTCGATATACTTGGTCATCTCGGCATCGGATGGGAGCAGATTGGAGAAGACCGGCAACAGACGGTAGCGGAAATCACGCATCTTGCCGTCCTTGACATCCAGGTCCATCAGCCCTAAAAACTTGCCGTTGGAACCGGCGTTGGTGACCAGGGTCTTGCTGCCCGCGTTCACCACGATACTGGGGGCTGGCATGCCGTCATGGGTGTGGCCGCCGAAGACGACATCGATGCCGGTGACGCGGGAGGCCAGCTTGAGATCCACATCCATGCCGTTGTGGGAGAGGAGCACCAGGACGGCGGGCTTCTCCTCCGCGCGAATCTTATCGACCAGGGCCTGCATACGCTCCTCCTGAATCCCAAATGTCCAGTCCGGGATGAAGCGTTGCGGATTGGCGATAGGAGTATAAGGAAAGGCCTGGCCGATGACGGCAACCTTGACCCCACCCACTACCTTGACAGTGTAGGGCTTGAAGGCTAGACCCGCATCCTCGTCGAAGCCTGCGAATTCCGGGAATCGATAATCAAACATGGCCTCGTCGCGCACAGCAATGTTTTGGGCCACGAAATCGCCCTTGAAGGCGCCGATATTCTCGATCACCTCCTCGTCGCGATAGGTGAATTCCCAATGACCGGTCATGACATCCACCCCCAGCAAGTTACCGGCGCCGACCATATCCTTACCCCGGGTCCAGTAAGCGGTGCCCGAGCCCTGCCAGGTATCGCCGCCGTCCAGCAACAGGCTGTTGCCGTCGCCCCGTTGGGCGCGGATATGGTCCACCAGGGTCTTGAGATGGGCAAATCCGCCTACCTTGCCGAAGCGCCGGGCGGCCTCGTCGAAGCCCAAACAAGTAAAGGCATGGGCCTCAATCCCATCCGGCGCGATACCGAAGTGCTTCAGGAATGCGTCACCCACTACATGGGGCGCCTTGCCCAAGGCCGGGCCGACGCCCAGATTCACGTTGGGCTCGCGGGAGTAAATGGGGTTGATCTGGGCGTGGGTATCGGTGATGTGCAACAGGGTGACATTACCGAATTTGGGTAGCTCATAGAGGTCCGACGGTTGCCGCATCGCGGCGAACACGGACGCTGGCAACATGCCGGCCGCGCCAGCCATTCCCAAGAGCTTGATGAATTCACGTCGCGCGAGCGTCATCTGGCGCTCCTCCTGCATCTTGTGACCATTGCCATCCGCGTCAACATGTTATCAATACTTCATTCCCCGCAATCGCCCGCGCTGGATAAATGTCAACAGTACCTAGATCCGCAGATTGCACAGACTTCCACGGGTTATTTTGTTCTTGATCCGTGAAAATCTGCACAACCTGCTAACAAACCATGCGGATTTACTGCCGATCCGTAATAGTATTAGAATTTTATAATCAAATAGAGATTTTTGCACGAGATCCCCAAAGTTGCTGGACTTTAAGATTATGTTGACTCCTAAAAATTGCGCACCGGGGGAGCAAAAGTTGGCGTGGAAAAACCTACAACAACGCAGTTTAGCAGATCCAATGCGGATAGAACACGATGCCTTGCAAAAAGTTGGATGAGGTTCATGAGCTGATTGATTGGACAAGGCTTGAAAA
>Ga0049114_1000164_pt1 | contig 14567 bp, 15 predicted proteins | sample WorMettanBELIZE2_FD_55211 | JGI IMG/M metagenome (GOLD analysis project Ga0049114, IMG submission 55211) | Marine gutless worms symbiont microbial communities from Max Planck institute for Marine Microbiology, Germany - Olavius tantulus BELIZE.2 | ecosystem: Host-associated > Annelida >... | reverse complement strand
GCAGGACGCCAACTTCGGAAAACTGCAAACAATGGCTTTAGGGTCCTACATACTCAGACCATTGCGTGAGAATACCCTTAAAATGGTGCATAATCCCGTACTTTTATAATCTCGTTGGTGCAGCAAAAGAGAAAAGAATCAAAAAGGTGATCCTGATCAGCTTCCCCCATGTTGAAGGGCCTACTTCAAGAACACACCCGGCGAGAGGAAGGCTGGATGGAACACCGATATCCGTGCATGCTACGACAAGACTTGAGGAAGAAAGGCACCTGTTCAACGAAGTTGAAATTCCGGTGGCTCTAAGAGTGGGTATGGTCTACGGAAGAGGTATCTTAATGATCGATGCGGCGCAGTGGCTTGCCAAAAGACGGCTTCTTGGTGTGTGGAAAGAACCCACCGAGATCCAGCTGATATCCAAATCTGACTTTTGCAGGGCCGTCGTGGCAGCAATAAGAAATAGACAGGCGCGGGGGATCTACCATGTTGGAGACGAAGGCGATGATACCTTACAATCCTTTCTCGATCTGGCGTGTGACACATGGGGATACCGAAGACCCTGGAGAATGCCATTGGGTTTCATATATTTTGCGGCCGAGGCGTTTGAACTGGTGTCCAGCGTATTTAATACGAAGAGCCCGTTGACCAGGGACTTCATAGATATCGGAAGGGTGCCGTACTATGGGGACACGACCCGATTCAGGGCAGAATTGTTGCCGGAGCTGTCATATCCGGATGTCCGGGCAGGTATCGGGGAATTTGCAATTTAGAATATTAACTTGCCGGAATCACTCTCTCTTGGAACCGGCAGTGCCTCCAGGTGTATGATGGACTTACTTGAACGCGCACAATTATCTTTCAAAATGACATTTAATCCGCCGGACGGGGCAACGTCCCGTCAAATTCGATTATACGGATTGGGTGCCTGGATTGTCGGGTTTGTTGCGATCATCTTGTTGAGTTCGGCCGGCCCTGTCATTGAAGGGTTATCCTTCGAAACGGATTTGGAGATGATCTACATCCCCTGCGTGTTTGTCGCCTTTGGTTTAATGGTTACCGGGTGCTACAGGACCTTGACCGGGAAGAAAACATCCAAACACGTTGATGACTACGAGGTTTCTCCGGTGCGAGTCATTGTCGGTGTGGTGTCTTTGCTGCTATCATTTGTGATTCCGGCAACCCTCATGGTCGGCGTATTATATTTTCTCCAGTGGATCGGAATGGAACCCAATGAGATGTTTTAGAAAATATGGTGCCGGTCGTTTCGTATTGATCTGTAGGCGGAAATCGGGTTGCGGTCTGCGATGAACATTCCCGTGAACCACTACGTGCATACTATCCTGATAGCACTCCTTCTGTCACTCGGTGCCTGTATGGATAGAGGGCACGAAAACGGCTTCATCCCGACGGAAGAAGATCGCAAACTGGCCAAGGAGCGTGTGGATCTATCGCAGCTTGCGGACGTTCTCAATCGAATCGAATTGTTTCATGTACGGCATCGCACCGGTCTTAAGCTCCACCCGCCGCCCGGGCAAGCGGGTCTTGACGAGAAATTGTCCGGGTTTCCGTGCCGTATCCCGGACGAGCTCAGAGCCCTCTGGTCCTGGCGGAATGGTGAAAAGACGGACAAGTTTGTCTGGTACCATCGCTTCCTCCCTGCTTATGGGAGAGAACCATGAAATGCTCGACATGCGGGCGCAAATATGTCGCCGACAGACAGACATGCGTCTATTGTGGGGCATCGGCAAATGGTCAAACAATGTCCCCAAAAAGTATTGTTATCAACGAAAAGACACCGATGGTTATCTCCGACGGCTCCGGCAAGGACGTTCCGCCCACACATCTTCCGGAACACATTCAGCACAAAATCGAAGATGCATTACAAAAAGGGGAAGATCAGGCCACCGTTACGGAAGAACATGCGATGCTTGATTATTCCTCAACGGACACGGGCGAAGTAATGAATGCCCTACCCCTGGATAAGATGTTATCCGTCCTGGAAGGAATGAAAGATTCACTGGAGTCGGGACTCATTCAGAAAAATGTGTATGAACGGATGGTCATTGATTTTATCAAAGACTACATTTTAACTCTGGATGAGCACTTCCGGCTTCGTTTCGTTGCCCACGGCCTGGAGAGCTACGGTTTATCCGGATACCTTAACGCGGAAATGCTGAAGGAGATAAACACCTTTGTCATAAACCTAAGTCAATAACCCGTCTAAACGAAAAAAATAGGGGAAGTATTACCTTCCCCGTATTGGCGTCTCTATGCTGTTTAAAGGTTTCCGTTGGGCGAATCCGTGGCTTGGAGCATACCTGATGAAACACACCTAATAGTCGGCGACCCATTGTTGAAATACCGGATCCACCAATTTCCAACCGCTTCCACTATTTTCAATGAGGTCCAAATCCACCAGTTTTTTCTGTGCGGACTGAATGCCGCCAATCGACAGTTTGTGCCGGTTCATAAATTCCGTGGACAGCAGCTTTTGCTGGGGATCAACGGCCAGAGCCCGGAGCAATGCAATTTGTCCTCCGGATAATCCCTGTATCAGGGCTTCGAAGCCGTAGCGTTCGGATGCCAGTAGCTTTGTAAAACCGGCTTCGATCGATTTTTCTGTCACCGTTTTTTCGGATTCAACAAACACATAGTACGCCAGAGCCTGCACATAGTAAGGATACCCGGACGTTCGCTCAAATAGCAGCGTTCCCATTTCTTCAGGACATTCTTTTTTGCCTTTGCTGAATTCTTCTGCCAGGAACTTGATCAAATCGGCTTTGGGTAACGCCTTCAGAGGATACATGATGGCACTTTGATAAAATGGTCTTTTTCTCTGGTTGAACATGTCGAGTAAAATCCGTCGACGGCTGCCCACAAAGAAATAAGATGCCTGGTGCTCCTGAATATGGGCCCTCAGTAGCCCTTCCAGAGGTGTTTTCTTCAATTCGGTGATCTCCTGGAACTCATCCAGAACGACGTGGATGCCGGCGTCTTCCCGCTCAATAAACCGTCCCAGTTCGCCAAGAACCTCCTCAAGCATTTCCATTCCGGACAATCCGGGCGAGGCGGCCTCCACGCTCAGAACAACCCCATTCTGGGCCGAGGGTTTAAACACCGGACGGAACGTCTTGAACACCTTGAGGTATCGAACGCCTTTTTTCAGGAGAGATTCCCGTCGATGCAGTATGCTGTAGACGCTTTTGGCGATCCGCTGAGCAACATCCCCGGCCGAGGTGACCATAAACAGATCAATGTAAAAGGGGATGATATCCTTTTCCGCCAGTTGGACCTGCAACCGTCTCACCAGCGAGGTTTTTCCAAAGCGGCGGGGAGAAAAAACAACGACATTGGCCTTATTCGTCGCATGGGATTCCAGGTCAGAAAGCTCCCGGGTACGATCACAAAATGGCGCCGCAGGCGGCAGGACACGGAGCATGAACGGATTACCCATTAGAAGACTCCTTATCATCAAAGAAAATTATTCGAATTAAATAATTTTCTTTGATGAAAAAGTCAACGACTTAGGGTATATTATGTTATCTTTTCTGAATAGGGCCGGGAGGGTAGTTTGCGATCCGGCGGGACAGACGTCGCGAAAGAAATGGATTGGCCTTTCCCAGGTTTCGCAGGATGAATTTGGCCTCTTGTCGATATTCGGCGATTTTTTCCATGGTCCAGTGGGGTGGTGGGGGCAACAAATTCACGATGCGATCGGCCAGCTTGACCATCCAGACTTCCCATGGTTGGGTTCGGATCCGTCGGACCGAATCGATGACCCGCTCACTACGATTTTCAATCTCCGGATTTTGGCTGAGTGCCTGGACCCCTTCTGCCACCTCCCCGCCGAAATGCGCCTCGACCAGGTCATATTGGATGCGGGTATCCTCAAGCACATCGTGAAGAAGCGCACACTGGATGGCCAGATTGCCGTTCCATCCGGGTTCGTTTGAAAGGACGGTTATAATTTCCATGGCGACCATGGTCGAATGGACAATATAGGGACGATCCGTACCCGGGATGATCTGGCCTTGATGCGCCTCCGCGGCAAACCGGTATGCCCGGATGTATGTATCGCGCGACCAGGAAAACATGGACGATCCTTTTCAGAAAATGACTCGAGTGCAGCGTTTTTTTTGCACCACCGGGGAAATGCCTGTTCCACCAAGGCCTGAATACGGGCAGGTTTCTGTGTTTGTTCTTTCCGTCAAGAGTTTGGTGTCCGCCGGCATCTCAGGAGGTCACCATGTTCCACCGACGCAAATGGTGCATGGGCCTATGGGTCGATGTCCTCATGGATATTCGAGATTTAATAGCTGTTGTGCATTTCCTCCGCAGATTTTTTGGATATCCGATTCGGAGACTTTGGCGCTGTCTATCTCTTTGAAATAGCGGGATGGCTTCAGCAAAGGAAAATCCGTTCCGAAAAGAATTTTTTCGGCCCCCATGATTTCAATGGCCACCCGATAAATGGCCGGCTCATAGAGAAAGGGAGAGGCGGCCGTATCAAAATAGACGTTGCCGAGGGCCTCTTTCACCTCTTTTCGGAGCAAATGATAGAAAAACACGCCTCCGCCCCAATGTGCCAGAATGATGGTGTTCTTCGGAAAACGGGATATCAGTTGATAGATTTGGGCCAGAGTGTTTGGCGTTTTCCCGGGATAGGGATGACCCACCGGTTCATTGGTGTGAATCATCACCGGAACACCCCTCTCTCGACAGGTCTCCATGATCGGCGTCAGCTGTTCGAGGGCGTCTGTATCGATGCCCGACTCATAGAACGCCAGTTCCCCTACTCCGGAGAGTCCGCCGTCAAGACACCGCTCCACCTCTTTTTCAGCGGCCCCATCGGCCGGATCAAGACAGCAGAATCCGATCAATCTATCCGGAAATCGATTGACCGATTCCATGACATAGTCATTGGTTTCCCTGGCGACAGTGATGTCCCGCCAAGGGAATCCAAACACCACGGATCGATCCACCCCTTCGGCATCCATGGTGGCAATGGTCTCATCGGCACTGACAAGGGCCGACCCGGGGGATTCATACAGGAGTTTGAATGCCGATTCGGATGAGAAATAATTCTGGCGGTTGTCTCGAATCCGTTTGGGGAATATATGCGTATGGATATCAATGATCATGATTCTTCTAAAATTCTGGTATTGTATGTTGTTTCAGAACTGCTAAAAGGGATCATTGGATGTTCGGTACGGATCGCCCCCGGAGGACCCATTACATAAAATTCATTATATCATTTGGAGGAGATTTGCCCAATGTATTTCGATCAACCGGGAAAATCAAATACCGAGGAGACTCTGCTAAGAGCTTTTGAACGGGGACACCAGCTGGGTTTGGATGAGGTGGTTGTTGCATCGACCACGGGTGCCACGGCCTATCGCGTGTTGGAAATTTTTAGCGGATTTGCCGTTACCGTGGTCACCTATCACTGCGGATTTCGGGAGCCGTTTCAAAAGGTCATGCCGGACGCCACCCGGAACGATCTGGAATCAAAAGGCGCCACGGTTGTTTCCGCCACCCATGCACTTTCAGGGGTAGAGCGGTCTCTGTTCAAGAAGTATGGGGGAAGCTATCCGGTTCTATTGATTGCAGACACCCTCAGATTGTTTGGCCAGGGCACGAAAGTGGCCGTAGAGGTCTCCATTATGGCGGCCGATGCCGGCACACTTTCCGGAAACGACATTGTTGCCATCGGTGGATCAGGAAAAGGCGCCGATACATCATTGATTCTGAAGCCGGTCAACCAATCGGACCTGTTCGATATGCAGATCCGGGAAGTTGTCTGCAAACCGAGAATCTTTTAACCGTAACATGGCGAACCGTTCTCATTGCAATTTGTCGGACAGGTGCCTAGACTTTAAAGCGAGCATTCATGCAGGCGGATGAATCCTTTATGGTCAATGAGGGAACCCATGTTTTTTATTATCGGTGGCATCTCCCCCAAGGTGAAAACCTTGGATCAGAATCCCAGGCGATGCCCCCAATGCGGACTCCACCAGGCGTACTCCAGTCGGGTCGATCATTACCTGAATCTGTTTTTCATTCCCCTGTTTCCGGTGAAGCGGGGAGAACCTATTCTGCTTTGCCGAAATTGCAGACAGACGTTTCACGATCGATTTTCAGAGGGCCGTGCCGGGCACACATCCGGGCCCTCAACATGTTCCCATTGCGGCGGTCACCTAATAACGGATTATGCTTACTGCCCGTATTGCGGCAAAGCGCTGTGAGCGGATCTCCGCTATGCCCAAGGACCAGATGCCTCAATATCACCAGTATTTCCAAGATGGTGCGGTATGCGAACGTTGACAAGCCCCTCGAATATGACCGAACTCAGGGCGCCGGAACGGCACGTCGTTCTGGTTTCGCCGGAAATACACTGGAATACGGGCAACATTGGTCGCACGTGTCTGGGCATCGGTGCGAGACTCCATCTGATCGAGCCCCTGGGATTTTCACTGGAAAGCAAGGAGGTCAAACGGGCCGGTCTCGATTATTGGGCAGATGTTCAGGTTTCCGTGTGGGAGACATATGATGCGTTCTGCAGGAGCACGGCCCCCCGGCCGGACGAGATCGCCCTGTTTTCAAAAAAGGGCCCGCGGAGCTTCCGGGAAATCTCATTAAAGCCTCGCATGTTTCTCGTCTTCGGTTCAGAAACCCATGGCCTTCCAGCAACCATCCTCTCCGCTTATCCGGATGCAGTGTACCATATACCGATTCGCCGGACGATCCGGTCCCTGAATCTTTCCACCGCCGCCGGCATCGCGTTGTATGAAAGTCTTCGCAGCTATCCGGAAGTGCATCAGTGGCCACCGTATCGGAGGATTCCTGAAAATTAAGTCCCGGGAGAAAAGAATATCCCCATGCCGAAACTCTCTTCCGTCAAGTCATCGGATTTCGCCGACATCCTGCATCATCTCAACTGCCGGGTGGGGTTGACCGCGTTGTCGCTCTGGAGAGGTGAGAAACCCCGCTTTAATGGTTACCGGCTCTACGCCGGATTTGAAGATTTTCTGGAAAAAGGGACTCTGGATCGGATCAACACGTTAACAGACGAGCGCGAACGGCACCGTCTCAGGTATGCCTTCATTGACCATTACCTTCAGCGCAATCTGTATACCCATGACATGGAATTTCGCGCCTGGAGCAGCTCGGCGGCCACTCATGTGAACGGGCAAAAGATCTATTTTCGGGAGGTGATCCCCTGGTGTCAAAAATCGAGTACACGGCGCGAACGATTGTTGCTTCAAAAGGAGACAACAGCCCTTTGCCGTTTTCTAAAACCGTTTGCATTCAATTACTGGCAGGAGATGCTGGCGCTGCTCAAAAAAGATCTTGGATTTGAATCTTATGTTGATTATTGCCGGGAAAAGAAGGGCATCGATTATGCGCGCTATTATCATCGGATCAAAGCGTTTCTAAAGGACTCCGAAGCGATCTATTTTGCGGCCATGGAAGAATGGAGTCGGCAACGATTTGACATGCCTCTTTCCGCCCTCACCCGTTTCGATGCCATCTATCTTCTGGGGCTCAGTCAATTCGACAGGCTCTGTCCGCCAACGCCGGTGAGGGATTTCCTGTCCTTTTTTCGACACTGGGATATCGATCCCCAATCCATCGATGGATTGACTCTGGATATGGGGACGGAAATCGGAAAAAGTGCCCAGGCCATGAGTTTTATCGTGCAAGTACCGGAAGAAATTTATCTGGTGATGAAACCCGCCGGGGGGTGGATCGATATCGAAACCCTCTGGCACGAGCTCGGTCACGGACTTTCCGCAGCGTTCACTTCCCCAAACCTGCCTTTATCCGATCGTAATCTATCGGTGTCCTTCAACCTGTCGGAATCCTATGCGTTTCTTCTTCAAAACATGACCCTGACCAAACCTTTTTTGACCTCGGTGATCGGACTGGCGGACGACGAGGCGACGATGCTGGAATATTATAAAGAATTGAAAGACTTTTCCAGCTTCCGCCGATACTGTGCCAAGTTTGTTTCAGAATACGAGATGTTCGATAGTGGTGACCTTTCCAAAGGGCGGAATTATGCGGATCTCATGGAACGACACACCGGCTTTTATCACCAACCCGACAGTCATCTTTTCGACCTAGTGCCCGAATTTTACTGTTTGGATTACCTCTTGGGGTGGATGGCCGAATCGCTCATGCGCGAGCAATTCCGCAATCGATTCGGGCCGGAGTGGATTTTCCGGGGCGAAACCGGGGAAGTGCTTTGTGGCTGGTGGGCCGAGGGGAATCGACTGGACGTATTCGAATCTATGGAATCTCATGGGCTGGGAAGCCTTTCACTGACCCATTTGCTGCAACGCTGGGAAGCATTGTTTAATTGAAAATGATGACATAATTTCGGGCAGTTGGATTGACATTGGCGACGATATGGTTAGATTATTCATGATTAATACAAGTAAATAAAAAAAAGTAATGTAACTTAAAATATATGAAATGGGGTGGTTTTAAGAGATGAGATTCGATAAATTTACCATTAAATCCCAGGAGTTGGTCCAGACGGCCCAATCCCTGGCCCAACAACGCAATAACCAGCAGATCGAACCGGAGCTTTTCTGGCAGGCATGCTGGCCGATAAGGAGGGGATCACCTCTTCTATCCTCCGCAAACTGGGCATATCCCCCGAAGCTGTCTCCCAGGAGGTGACGGCCAGGCTGGATCAATTGCCGAAGGTGAGCGGTGGGGCGGACGTCTATATCTCGCCTCTGAGCGCGGCGATTCTGGACAGAGCCTTTGCCGAAGCTGAAAAGATGAAGGATCAGTATGTCAGCGTGGAACATATCCTGCTGGCTATTACCGAGGAAAAACAAGGGGATGCCGCCGAGATTTTAGCTCGGTACGGCGTGAATCGGGACAGCATTCTCAAGGTTCTTATGGATTTACGGGGATCCCAGCAAATTACGGATCCAAATCCGGAAGAAAAGTACGATGCTCTGGAGAAATTCGGTCGGGATTTGACCCACCTTGCCCGTCTGGGAAAATTGGATCCGGTGATCGGTCGGGACGAAGAAATACGCCGGATCGTTCAGGTACTGTCTCGGAGAACAAAGAATAATCCGGTCCTGATTGGAGAGCCGGGAGTCGGAAAGACGGCCATTGTGGAAGGGCTGGCCCAGCGGATCGTGGCCGGGGATGTGTCGGAGTCTTTGAAAAATCGGCGACTGATCGCCCTGGATATGGGCGCCCTGATCGCCGGAGCCAAATATCGTGGAGAGTTCGAGGATCGTCTGAAAGCGGTCATCAAAGAAGTCGAATCCTCGGATGGCGAGATTATCCTATTTATCGACGAGCTGCACACTCTGGTTGGGGCGGGAGCCTCGGAAGGGGCTGTGGATGCATCCAATATGCTCAAACCGGCGTTGGCCCGGGGCACTCTAAGATGTGTCGGTGCGACGACCTTGAATGAATACCGGAAGTATATTGAAAAAGATGCTGCCCTGGAGCGGCGCTTTCAACCCGTGATGACCCGGGAACCGACTGTGGAGGATACCATCTCCATACTTCGCGGGCTCAAGGAAAAGTACGAGGTCCACCATGGCGTTCGGATCAAGGATTCCGCCCTTGTTGCTGCCGCAACCCTTTCGAATCGGTATATCTCGGACCGGTTTCTGCCGGACAAGGCGATTGATCTCATCGATGAATGCGCCTCCAAGTTACGTATCGAGATCGACAGCCTGCCCACCGAAATCGACGAGATTCAGCGGCGCATCACCCAGGCCGAGATCGAGCGCGAGGCTCTGAAAAAAGAGAACGATCGGGCCTCCCGGGAGCGACTTGAGAAATTGGATGAACAAGTGGGTTCACTTCAGGAGGAACTTCACCAGATGAAGGCCCACTGGCAGAATGAAAAGGATCTGATTCAGAAGATTCGGGCGATCAAGGAAACCCAGGAACAGCTTGGCATTGAGGCTCAAAAGGCGGAGCGGGAAGGGGATCTGGCAAAAGTTGCCGAGATCCGCTACGGTCTTCTTACTGATCTTGAGACGCAGCTGGAGGAGGCCAATACTCGGTTGGCCGAACTTCAGGACAATCGAAAAATGCTCAAGGAGGAGGGGGACGCCTCGGATGTTGCCGAAGTCATCTCTCGCTGGACCGGCATTCCGGTCAGCCGGATGCTGGAAAGCGAACGGGACAAGCTCGTCCGCATGGAGGATTATATCGAAAAGCGGGTGATCGGCCAGGAGGAGGCCATTTCAGCCGTATCCAACGCCGTGCGGCGGGCACGCTCCGGACTGCAGGATCCCAACCGTCCCATTGGATCCTTTATTTTCATGGGCCCCACCGGCGTTGGAAAAACAGAGCTGGCCAAGGCACTGGCCGAATTTATCTTCGACAGCGAGCAAGCCATGGTCCGTATCGACATGTCCGAATTTATGGAAAAGCATTCGGTGGCCCGTCTGATCGGCGCTCCCCCTGGATACGTTGGGTACGAAGAGGGCGGCTTTCTCACCGAAGCTGTCCGGCGCCGGCCCTACACGGTCGTGCTCTTTGATGAAATCGAAAAAGCACACCCGGAAGTATTCAATGTGCTGCTTCAGATTTTAGATGACGGACGGATGACGGACGGACACGGCCGTACGGTGGACTTTAAAAAAACGCCATCATTATCATGACGTCCAACGTGGGGTCCCAATGGATCAACGAGTTGGCAAATACCGACCGCGATGAAATGGAACGGCGGGTAAACGAGGCCCTCCGGGCCACATTCAAGCCGGAATTTCTGAACCGTGTGGATGAAATCATCGTCTTTCACAATCTGTCTCCGGATCAGATCGGTGCCATTGTCGATATCCAGATGAATCGCCTGGGAGAGCGCCTTTCCGAGCACAAGATTCAACTCGAACTGGCTGACAGTGCTCGGTCGTTGCTGGCCGAGAAAGGGTACGATCCAGCCTACGGCGCCCGTCCGCTAAAGCGAGCGATCCAGAAATACATCGAGAATCCGCTATCCATGGAGATATTGAAAGGGCACATCCCGGAAGGCAGCAATATACGTGCATCAGCGGAAGGAGATAAGATCGTGTTCAACGTCGCCTGACCGCACAAGAACGCTTTTGAGGCATGTCACCGGGTATCGGGCCCGCCGCCGGCGGGCCCGACCTGTTTTGAGCGGGACAGGGCCGGCACTGCCCAGGACAGGCCTATCGGACATGTGCTACAGATTGAGCGCGCCGGCCAACAACTCGATAAAACATGGGGTGAGGTTTGGCGGTGGTTTTCAGACACTCCGTGGGACAATGCAACTCCTGCCGCTTTCTTTCGCTTCATACAGAGCGGCGTCGGCCACCGAAAGAAGCTTCTCCGGAGATACGTCCTTGCGGGGGACGCTGTGACAAATACCGATGCTCAGGGTGACAGAGGCTTTCAGCGTGGACGGTGCTTCAAACAATTCCAGATCCCGGGCCTTGTCGAGGATGGTATGGGCAAGATGCTCTGCCCCTTCCAACGGTGTATTGGGGAGGATCAGGGCAAATTCATCACCGCCATATCGGGCCGCCATATCTCCCGGTCGTCTTGCGTTGGTTGCGACCAGATGCGCAACGGCCCGGAGGCATTCATCACCGGCCATATGTCCGTGGCGATCATTGAAGTCCTTGAAGTAATCCACGTCGCATAACATGATGGACATCTCACCGTTTTCCCGAATCATCCGCCGCCATTCTCGTGTGATTTGATCATCGAATGCCCGGCGATTGGCAATCTGAGTCAGGCTATCCATCTTGGCGAGAATCTTCAACTCCTCATTGGCATGCACCAGGGCCAACCGGGCGTTCTCGTAATCACTTACGTCGTTCAAAATGACGATTTTGGTATCTTCGCCGCCATCCACAGAGACGGCTTTCATGTTGATACATTTTCCATTCTGCTTGAATTGGGGCCTTTGGGTGCCCGCAGCAGCGCCCCCATTCCCGCTCAGAATATCCGATATGATGGCCTGGTTTCCTTCAGTAAAGAGCCCTTTGAAATTCCTACCCAGGATCTGCTCCAAGGTGAGTGAAAAATAGTTTAGGGCGGCTGAGTTTGCGAAAACGACCCGTCCGTCTTTGTTGATTTCCAGAATGCCGTCGGAAATACTTTCGAGCATGATTTCAAAGCGCCGTTTCATGACCAACAGTTCTTCCGTGATGCCTCGCGGATACAAGTTTTCCAGACCAAAGGTAGGCATTTCGCCGTCTGACCCGGACAGGCTTTCAGACATCTCAAGGGCACTGAGAATATTCTCGGTCATCTCCGGCAATGGGCCTTTGGCGATGCATGCATTAACGCCCAGGGACTGAATATTGATCGCTTCCTCTGCGGCGATGGCCGAAAGAACGAATATGGGGACCTTGTCCAGTTGTAGCATGTTCCGGAGGATGCGGCAGAGGGAGGCCCCGTCAATATTCGGCATGATCAGATCAACAAAGATAACGTCCGGGTGAATATCCCGAAGCACGTCCAGAGCGATAAGGCCGTCTTCTGCGGTTTTGACGCGATAGTTGTGCTTCTCCAGCAGGCCGGCCACATATGTCAGCAGGACCGGGTGATTATCTACCAATAGAACGGTTTTTTTCTCTGTTGTTGCCATGGCTTAACAATACAAAGTTTGGGTTCTTGGTAGAGGCGGCCTTCTTCCAGGGAGCCGAAAGGATGATCGATTCCCCGGGGGAGGCTGAGATAATGGTTTTTGTACCAGGAGATGCCCTTCTATAGCCCATTGTTCCGGTGAGGTCAAAAAATCGTCCCACCGGATTCTTCCTTTCTCATCGTGGAGATTGCTCGAGAAGCGGCGCCGGCACAGTGAATCAGATGGATAGGTGTTGGTGTATCGAACGCATCCAGGGGCCAAGCCGCAGCCGGTGTTCGGGCGGGATCATCAGAACCGGTATCGGATGGTTGGGAATCAAGGCGGCCTCTCCGCAAATGTGATTCCCTGTGCGATAGCGACGCCGATTGGTTTCGGACGCAAAATAGAGAAGGACATCAACCAGGTTGCCGGAGCACCCCTCGGCATCGATGTGCTCGATGAGCTGAAGGAAAACCGTATTTACGGTGACCGTAAAATCGTCTATTTGGGCGAATCCGGTATCGGCACACCGGGATTTGGATAACATACATCGGCAGTTAAACGGACGGAGCGGATAGACCGGACATGTCGACTCGGACAGAATGGCACAGCGGGTCTCTGCCGGCGCCAATTTTTCTTCTGGAGGCTCCATGCCCTCCATGCATAATTTTGCGAAGCGGTTGGTGGTCATTTTTGGGATGAAGCGTGGAGCGCCGGCATCTGTCCGAAGAGACGCAAATACGTTTTCCCGGCCTTCGGCCAGATGCTCTGCCAGCCGGTAGCCTTCCAGGGTGGTGATGACGACATTCCGGGTACAGCAGTCCGCGCACCCCTTGGTGCAGACGAACTCTACCTCACCTGTGATGTCTTCGTACAACCGGTATAGTGCTTCCAGCTGTCGAAGTTTGTCGGCAATGGTCATGGTAAAAAACTCCCGGCGGCAGCGCCATCGGCGAACCTGATAGAAGCCGATGATGGTATCCGCCTGCCGTCCGAAACCATGTTGTTCTGGCAAGTTTTTTGCGTAATCACATATACTTGTAAACCGGTTCACCGTTTTGTAATTTCGGATGAACGCGCGGATCAGCCGTATCTTCTACCTTTTTCGGTGTGCACGGCTCTGATCTTTTATGATCTGCTGTCGACAAAACGACAATTTTTTCACTAATTTTTGTACCCTGATCCGGTGTGCCGGAGGCACCAAGCCACTCGGCGACAGCAGTTGTCCGGCGAATATCGATAAGAAGCCTCAACCTTAAAACCGCGCTCTATTCGTGTAAATATGTTTTTTGATTTCGACCTAACGAACTCAATCTCTCTTGCCATGCGACGACCCTCATGGGTGATGCTCCATGAGAGGCAAACGGAAGCGTTCAGGAGGCTTTATGAAAGATAGTTCAATAAAGCGAAGATCGAAATTTGTTTTCGTATCCGTTCTCTTGATCGGTTCGCTGGTTCTCTCATTGATTTTGGGCGAAATTTTCCTCAGATTATTTTTTCCACAACGGCTGTATTACAATATTTCACAATGGGACCCGTATGTCGGATTCACACTGATCCCGAATATCGAGGGGTATTCGAAAACCGATGAATATGTCATGCACATGAAAATCAATTCTCGGGGATTAAGAGATAGAGAATTTGAGTTTAACAAACCCAAAAAAACGTTTCGTATCGGAGTCTTTGGTGATTCTTTTACGTTCGGAGAAGGCGTTCAAAACGATGAAGCATACCCGAAGATCCTGGAATATCGTTTAAACAATGATGAAGGGATCACGTCATTGGGTGTTAACATACAAGTTCTGAACTTCGGTATCGGGAAAACCGGGACTTCACACCAACTGGCGTGGTACCAAAAAGAAGGAAAAAAGTATGAATTAGATACCCCAGTTCAATAAGTAAGTGCAACACTTTTAGGTTTTAAGGCTTTCGCGATATGACGCGATATTATGCCAAAAACCTATCGACACCTAAGCGCAGA
>Ga0049114_1000163_pt1 | contig 14569 bp, 16 predicted proteins | sample WorMettanBELIZE2_FD_55211 | JGI IMG/M metagenome (GOLD analysis project Ga0049114, IMG submission 55211) | Marine gutless worms symbiont microbial communities from Max Planck institute for Marine Microbiology, Germany - Olavius tantulus BELIZE.2 | ecosystem: Host-associated > Annelida >... | reverse complement strand
TTTTGGGGAAACCGGAGGCAGATTGGACTTGCACTGGAACAGAGTACTACGGATCAGAGCACGTAAAATGATGTGAAACTACATACCAGGGTCTTGTTGACGTTCAGCAAACCGCACCAGCCGGGTAGAAAGGACGCGCCATGCTCGAAATCGGGATCGGGATTCTGAAGTATCCCCACAAAACCCGCCCTCGTCGTCAGCCTGTAGGGCGGGTCAAGCGCGTGCGCCAGGCGCCGTGATTGCCGCGGCGGTGGGCGCGCCGTCACCTGCCGGATGGCAGCCCGTAGATCAGGCCAGGGCGACGGAGGTGACTGGCATACGGCGGATAGCGCAAGCTTATCTGCCCTACGCGGGCTCACTCCTCTTCTTCGGATTCCACTCCATCATCATGTCCCCCGTTCTCTCCCCAGGTGGCCTCGTTGGCACTACTCATGTACATCAAATCCAGCTCATCCTCTACGCCGTAATCGGGAATCGCGTAGGCATCGGCTTGGCTGTCGGAAGAACTAAGCATCCACTCAAGTGCGGAATTGGTGATCGCAACCGTGTCGGTTGCACTAATGAAAACGTTGCCGCTGGCGGTTTGCAGGTCGGTGTTAACCGCGGCGATGGTGACATCAGCGTTTCCCTGCCCGCCGATGCCGGTAGTCGCCTGCAGGGTGACATCATGAGCAATGATGTTCTCGTTACCTACACCTTCAGCCGCAGTATTATCGGTGATCGCCCCGCCCGTGTTGATGACGACGTCGCCGCTGGCCACGACCTGATCCACTGCGATATCATCGGTCTCATTACCGATGTCGCCGCTGGTCGTGGTCAGGCTGATGGCGCCGCCCACGAGGATCTCATTGCCCGCGCCTTCAGCTGCGGTGTTGTCGCTGATCGCCCCGGTGGTGGCAGTGATGGAGATGCTAGTACCGGCTTCGACCCGACCCAAGGCGAGGTTATTCTGCGCCGTGAGGTCAACTGCTCCAGTGGCCGTGATGGTCTGGTCACCAATCACCAGATCCCAGGCACTGGTGGTCAAGCTGACGGCTCCCCCGATCCCGGAGGGGGTGACCGCCTACCCTACCGTCAGGGTGTTGCCGGCGGTGACCGCTTGGCCGTTGCCCAGCGTCACCGCGTCGGTTTCAGTGATGTAAATGCCACCGCTGGTGGTTCGCGCATCGATGCGGTTCGCAGCAGTGTCGATATCGGCGGTATCGCCCGCCACGCCGATGCCGCTGCCAGCGGTCAGGCTGAGATTGCCGCCGACGAGGTTTTCGTTACCCGCACCTTCACCCACAGGGTTGTCGCTGATGGCGCCGGTGGTGGCAGTAATGGTGATATCGCCGGCTCCGGCATTGATACGGACCAAGGCGATATCGTTCATTGCCGTGAGGTTGACCGCCCCGCCGAGACCTGCCGCAACATTGATGATGCCGTTATTGGTTATGCTGCCTCCGGTATCGACTGTAACCCCCATGTTGTCTCCGGCATCGGCACCTGCCGGCCTGATGGTTACTCCGCTGTTGATGGTGACATCATTGTCCGCCATGAGTGTCAAAGTGACAGTCTGATTAGTGGCATTAGGATTTGGATTTGTATCCAAGGCGGGCGAATAGGTGGTGCAACGGTGATATTGCCCGCATCCGTACCAGCCGCCCCGGCGGTGGTCACTGCAACATTGCTCCCTTCTTTCTAAGGCTGTCACATAGTCGGCTGCCACGTCGCCATTGATGGTGATGTCCGTGGGTCGATCAACCAGGTCCCGGGCTTGCCAGCGGGGGCGGAAGCATCAACTTGGGCTGCCTTGGTGGTAATGGTCCCGACGGCGGGGGTCTCGATAAAGCCGCCGTCACTGCCGGCTGGACCGCCCCGTGCCGTCAGCTTGCCCGCGATCCTAGCGGTCTGCTGCCCGTAGACAATGATGCTGCCGCCGTCACCGACCTGGGTGGCATCAGCAATGATCCGGGCCTTGGGTGCCAGGACCACCGAGTCGGCATTGCGACCGGGACCTTTTCCATCCCGGTCCCCGCCGATGCGGATGTCGCCGTCTCTCGTGCCGCAGCTGGCCTTCACCAGGGATTTGCGTCCGAGTCGGATCTTGCGGCCGCGCCTGCTCCGCGACGAAGCATCCAGGGTACCGGTCACGGCGACGGTGCATGATTGCCGCCGTCTAGGACGATCTCGCCTCCGGCTGCGGAGGCGCCGCGCGCATGGATCTTACCGTCCACCTTGATCGCCTGGTCCACGATACCCTCGGTGGCAGCTGGTGATTATCAGCATTTGCCCGCCATCAACCCGGATCTCCCCGCTGTTCTCGGCCAGGGCCTCGACCCCCGCCGGTTTGCGGGTCACCGGTGAGCCGGTCTCGAAATGAATGAGCCCATCGCCATAGAAATCGACCGCAAAGGTCTCGGCCCCGGCGATAACCACGGCGGATGCCTTGCCCTCGATGACGCCGTCGTTGCGGGCATGGGGGGCCACCAGGGCCCCGAGACCGCGCTCGCCGAGCGAGATGTGGCCGCGGTTGACGACCTTGGCATCGAGGTTGGGGCTCGGGCGGTCGAATTGGTAGCGCCCGCCCATGAAATCGTCATCGGCGATATCCGTGGTGGTGGCCAGAAAGCCTTGCTGTTCCGTCCGACGGTGATGCCGTTCTGATTGATCAGCCACACATTGCCGTTGGCCCGCAGCTGCCCGTTGATCCGGGACGGACGGTTGGTGATGACCCGATTGAGGGCAATGGCGCGCTTGCCGGGCTGGTCGAACCGAGTGACCTCGCCGGCGTTGATGCTGAAGCCGTTCCAGTTGATGACGGCCTTGCCGCTGTGCTTGTCGATGGTTACCCGCCCCGGCTGGGTGGTGTCGATAGCGGCATTGCCGCGGACCACCTTACCGCCGGTGGGATTGGCGCCGACGATGGGAGCTGTGAGTATGAGGACGACCTAGGCCGTCCCCAAAATCAGTGGTAGATCGAGACGCTTCCTGCGGCTGGAGCAGGCCGGAGCGGTAGGCGGTTTGGCGAGCAGATCCTGAGGCTTGAACATCGGAAGATTCCTCCATTTCCATCCGGCTCACGCGCCGGTGTCACGTGATACCTGCTGCCGGCTCGGTTTCAATTTCTCGGTGGCGGGTAAGCTTCTCTCTGGCCCCCACGCTCCGGAGAATTTGGTCGTTTGCGCCCAGGGGGTATTCGCGTCGATGCGCATGATTCTTAGCAGGTCGATGGGCACGCTTCGCTGCGTGCATCCTGACGAGCTGGTGCAGTGCGGAAACTTCTGGCAGTAGCCGAGACCTCGAGATCAGTTTGACGGACACTTGCTTTGCCCATCGAGATCATCTAAGGCTTGGTCATTCTGCGGGGTTTTCCCAAGCGTGGTCCTTTGTCGGATGCACCAAGCGCAGCGTGTCCATAAAAATCAGTAACCGTAGGATGGGCAAGCAAGCGCCCATCAGGGTGGCCCAAGGATTGGGTTGTCCCGCGGAGGTTCCTGAAACCGCGACTGTTTGATAGGATGAACGTAGCGAAGCATGCCCATCGACCTTCCCGGATATATCTGACGGACGTGGCCTCAGCGAGTTGCCCGATTAGGGGGCGCATATGAGCATCATGCTCTCCTTGCCGACCAACACCGAGGGCAGATTTCGTGGGAATACCTCAGGATCCCTGATTTCGGGCATGGTGCATCTTGCTCTCTACTTTAACCAAACAGCTTCTGAGAATAGCGACAACCTCTGATCCATGAAAGTCCGGTTCACGGTTTTCCTGCAGGAAAACGAAAAGCCCGCGTCATGCGGTTTTTTGGTAGTGAGCGAGAAATTTTGTCACATGAGTGGTTGTCTGATCGCCGAAGATCTCTCGCTACGCTCGGGATGACATCTCCGTAAAATTTTTGGTGAAACGGGGTAATACTGCCATCTCTGAAATGTCTATATTTCCGTGGCTCCAAAAACCTCTAACGGTCACAGTCATTTCCTGCTTTTCAGCAATGTCTCCAGGCCCTCGAATGGTCGGTGGGTAGTCTGGCTACTCGCTTCCTGTCCGATGCCTTTACCGCCGGCGGCGATATGCTCCTCATAGCGTTGGTGCTCGTTGTCGTGGCAGTACAGGCAAAGCAGCTCCCAGTTGCTTCCGTCGGGGTTGTTGTTGTCGTGGTTGTGGTCCCGGTGGTGGACGGTCAGCTCGCGTAGGTTCGCGTGGTCGAAGCTGCGGCCACAACGACCGCAGACCCAGGGATAGAGTTTGAGTGCCTGTTCCCGATAACCCTGCTCACGCTCGTCCCGAGCGCGACGGGCGTCGGTGACCACTCGGTCCAGACGGTCGCTGTCTATGGTCTTGCCCGCCTGAGGGCGGTTCGGTGGTGTGGGTTTTATCATTTCTGATACCTCTCGTACCCGGTTTGGAACCATTATCCGTCATTGAGCAACCGGCGTATCGCGGGTTCGGAAAGCCCAAGGGATGCAGCAATGATTTCAGTGGACATCCCATTGTCATGCAAAGACTTGACGAGGATTCTTCTTTTTTCCTCACGCCCTTCCTGTCTGGCACCTTCGACCATTCCCCATTCCGATCTGATCCGATTCACATGGGCCTCGAACCTGCGCCGCTCCCCTTGGTTCATCTTCAGGTAGTCGAGCTTCTCCTTCAAGGCGCCGATACCGGGGGCCGTAAATTCGTTCAGGACTTCGTTGTTCTTGAAGGCGTAGACCCACCGATCCACGTCGTCCCGCACCGCGTCTGTAAAGCGTTTAGGGGAATCAGATAATACTCGGGAAAGATATTGGTCTCGCCGATATGGACTTGCTTGCCGGGCAGGGATTTTTTCAAGGTCACGGCATGGTGGGTATGCAGACCCGTGAATTCGGTCTTGCCGTGGTAGATGTAGTCGTCGCCGTCTTCGGTGACGTCGAAATAGAGGAGGCTAATGGAGTAGACCTTCTTGAGGTTGCTGTAGGGCTCGCCCAACCCGAGGGTCTCGACGATGGTCTTGGCGGTGCCATAGGCCAGGCGCCTGAGGTAGTCCATTTCCGTGAGGTATTGCACCTCGACGATGATCCGCTCGCCGCCGCAGGTCTTGGCCAGGAGATCCACGTGATTGTATTTGTCGGTATCGTCGCGCCGGTTGCTCTCGCTCTCCAGCAGATTGAGGATAACCACCGGGCGCTTGAACAGGGCAGTTAAAAACCCCTCCAGGACATCGAAGTTGGCCTTGTCGCGCAGGACGGTCTTGATGGCCCAGTCGAAGGTAATGATCTTGCGGCCGGCTTCTTTATCTTGTTTAGGTGTTTTTTGTGATTTCTTGATTATTCCGTGTAGTAATATCATTTGACTTATATTCACAGTAAAAAAAGATCCTGGCAATATTACCGCCTCCTAAATCATTTCTGATTTCCCACAAGTCTGCTTTCATTTTTTGACTAATGGCATGCTCAATGGACAACTATATTGAACTAACTTGATATCTTCACCAATTATTTTCCTATCAGTACTGCTCACTGTTTTTAGCCATCTTCGGACCGGCTCCGTTCCTGAACGAGTAAGGTAAAATGTACATTGAGTATTGGTGATATATCCATGAAGAAAAGTGTGCTTCATAACCGGCCGATAATGGAGCACAGCAGATTGCCAGTCCGAGTTAATGCGGTTGTTAACTAATCAATTAACATTATCTAAATAATAATGGTTTATTGCTATTTTTTCATTTTGGTCCCACTAAATTGGCAACTTATCCAGAATATTTACATTTACTGGAACTGTCTTGCGTTCATTCCATGGACGATGTTCGGGGAGATGGAGATGATAAAAACAATCTGATATTGAAATTGGATTTGTCGGATTTGGCTTACGGATTCGTTTCCATTGCAGGGCCTCTTTAAGGGGCTAACAACGCAATACCTCAAAGCTTGAATTTACCACCGTAACCACCAAAACCAAACTAGAACTGAGAATGCCAAGCGTTGATAGTCCCTCTTGAACGCTTTGTTATGTATTTATTTCTCGAAGGCTATCTTAAATTTATTGTCTTCAGTATTGAATTCTAGACAAACATAGTTTGAAAATATCTCCGAGTATCCATAATGCTCTAACATACGCTCAATATCGGCAGCACCGTATCCTCTTCCACCCATATGGTTTGGAGATCGATCCCATTTGTTTCCTATAAACCCATTATCTTCGAACAAAGTAATATATAAGCACAAATCTTACCGACTCGTTATATTTAATGTCCATTGATTACCCGGCTTGACTTTGTAGCTACACGATATTGTTTTTTGTATTTTTCCGATTTTTTCGGAACTACACTTGACGATTTTGTTTCCTAAATTTGCGTAGAAATCAATTTTTCCAAACAAAAACTCTGGTTTAAACCTGTCACCATCTAGACTCAAAAATGAGAATTTTTGAGGGGCAACACTCGTAGACTCTCCCGACTTGAGAATAATGGAACTACCTCGAAAGTTATGTCATTTTCTATGATAGAATCAATTGACCATAGAGATACTATTTTATCTTTGTCTATTAGAAATTACAAATTTAGTAATTTGTTCATCCGCATAATTTCCGGCACTTACTTGATAGGAGATCGTTATCTTATGGAAGAACTTTTGCCATGCAAAATATGCAGTGAAGCCAAACGTTAAAGTAGCTAGTAACGTGCGCCAATTGCTAGCCAAAACAGACAACAACGGTTCTAAAAACTGTTCCACAATGTCTCCTAAGTATATAACAAGTAGTAGACGGCGAGTCACCATGTTTGAGTACGTCGAAACACTTTATATACCACAACGATTGCTTCTTTATCAAATTCATGAATATCTCCATCAACGCACTTGGAAACAGCCAGTATAGATGCGGTGAGTGTCGTCCCTGACACTCACCGCATCTACGGGCTGGAGCCTGGGAACGAGCCATTATGAATGGAATGCATCATTCATCATTTCTCCCCATCTTCCTCGGTTTCCTTGTTTTCTTCGAGCTTTTTGAGCAGATCGCTTCGACGCAGGTCGGTCAGGTCCTTGACCGCATAGTCGGCGACCGTAAAGCGCTGGGGTCGGTTGGAGGCTTCGAGTAGGTAATCGTCGCCTTCCTCCAGCTTGGTGATCTGGTAGCGGATGGTTTCGCCGTTGGTCAGGGTCGCCTCGAGCTCGAGCGGAGTGGACTCGGTATCGATTGCGGGTCTCTCCTCGTCTCCCAATACCCCAAGAAAATCGATGTTGGCGAGGGCATGGACCTGATCCTTGACGGCCTGTTCGTTCTGCTCTTCACCTTCGGCCAGGTCCGTGAGCCGCCAGTGGTCGTCCGTGTGTTCCAAGGTCAACCCTGCGAACGTCAGCTGCTGGACGGCTTCCGGGTCCAGGTGGAGCAGCGTCCGGTCGCTCCAGGCGTCCGGCTGGTCTGGGGCATCGAAAAGGCCGAGCTCCGCCTCGTAGACGGCTTGGTCGCCGTCGACGCGCACGAACAGGCGCCGAAAGCTGGGGGAGTCGCCGAGGTAGAGGATCGCGGGCGGGGCGTCGTCGCGTTCCAGTACCAGCTTGCGTTCGAAAGTCTGGTCGGCAACCTTGAAGCGCTTCAGGGCCGCTTCCGAGGTAGCCACGGGTAGACCCCTCCGCAGGCCTTCCAGCTTGGAGAGCAGGGTGGTCACCTTATACTTGGCGGCGGGGAGGTCTTGCAGGGCCGGTATGATCCAGCCGTTTTGGGCCCTGGTCACCAGCATCGGCGCTCCGTCGGAGGACTGGATGCGGATGCCGGTGACCTGTTCAGGGTCGAAGGCCAGGAGGGGGCCTTCGGGCTCCGCGGGCCCTATCTGCTTCCCCCTGACCCCGAGCAGGAAGGCGACCAGGAGCTGCAGCACCAGCAAGGCGCCGAGGCCGAGGACCAGTGGGGAAAAAAAAGCGCTCCGGTTCCGATTGGTGAGGGAGGCACCGATCTTCGCCCTTTGATTCCCTCTCCCCAAGCCCTCTCCCGACAGGAGAGGGGCTTTTGCGACACTCTCTGCCGATGCGGTGTCTCTCCGGATTTCCGTTGTCGTCTGTATGGCTGCCGTTTGCATGGCTTAGGACCTCCCCGCGGACATGACCGTCTCGTAGTGGCTCCGGCGCCGGCGTCGACTGCGCCGATATAGGCCGTAGACGAGGGCGAGACCTGCTAGGGCCAGAGCATAATTGAGGTACTCCCGAAACATCTGCCCGTGCCGGCTCAGGGGTCTCAGCAGCCGCGAGTACTGGCCTCGACCACGTAGGCTCAGCAACCCGCGGTCCTCCAGGGACCAATCCACGGCGTTCTGGATCAGCTCCAAGGGTTTGGTATAAAGGGTACGGGTGGCCTCCGTGGCGAGGCTGATCGCTGTGTCCGTCAGGAAGCTGGCGGAGCCGATCAGGATCAGCCGAGCCGACGGGGGAGAGGTCTCCACCACGCCGGAGATGGTTGGTTGCGCTGTTGCTTCCGCTGTTTCTTCCACCGGTGCGTCCGGCTCTTCGGCGGCTGTGTCCGCACCCTCGTCCTCGGACGTTTCCGCCTCTGGTTTGTCTTCCTCGGGTTCCTCCAGCAGGGGCGAAGGCTTGCCGGCGAAGAAAGAGCCAAAACGGCCCTGGACCGCTACTGCCAAGGGTCTGCTGCCCTGGTCGTCGCCCACGGCGAAGCCAAGGGGACCGTGAGTGTCGAAATCGGGCTGAATGTCCTCGGACGTATCGGTCCAGGAATCCGCTGAGCTCTTCAGCAGCTCGACCACGTGGTGGTCCTGGTTCTTCTCCGGGTCGATCTTCACGGGCGATGCCCAGTTCAGGGTAATCTGACCGAGCCCGGCGGTGATGCCGGTCTCCTGATCCAGACCCTCGTCCCGGATATCCGGGAAGTACGGATAGGCGATGGTCTGGATCTCTTCGACCACAAAACCCGCCACCTGGCGCTGTACGGGGATCGGGAAGGGCGTACTCTGGCGATCCAGCACCAGGGTCGGCTCGAGTTCGATGCCCTGGTGGACCAGCCATTCTTCCAGGCCCGTCGGTTGGAGCCGGGCACTGAGGGCGTTGCCTCCCAGGTTCAGATGGTAGGGAGAGGCGGCGAGGATCACCGTCCCCCCCTGCATCAGGAACTGATCGATGGCGAAGACCTGTTTCTCGTCCAGGCTATCGGGTCCGGCCACCAGCAACAGGTCCGCGTCTTCGGGGACGGTGCCCTGATCGAGTTGCGTCTTCTTCATGGCCAGGTTGGCCGCCAGGTGCTTCTCCAAGGCACTGTAGTTCGGGCCGATCGCCGCCGCCATGAATCCGCCACCGGCCTGGGGCGGGGTGTAGAGGGCCACCGTCTTGAGGAAATCTGGCGCAAAACGCTTGATTCCGGCCTTGATGGCCCGTTGCAGGCCAGCCTTGTCGAGTGCCTCGGGGAGGGGGACGGGGATAGCCTGGTCGCCGGATTCCAGGACCATATAGAAGTAGAAGGTCCGGGGGTCCAGTAGGCCTAGAACTAAAGGCTGGAAGCCGAAGCGTTCCGCGATCTCGCTTCCCAAAGCGCCGTCACCGGCATCCGGGTCCCGGATGTTGAACTTGAACTTGCCGTTGGCCTTTTCCGTCAACTCGGCGAGCACCGCCTGGAGCTCCTCCAGCAGGCCGGGCAGGGGGTCCGGCAGCTTGTCGGTCGCCGAGATGTAGCCGTGGAAATTCACCGGCTGGGTCAGCCCCTGGAAGATGTCGCCGCTGCCCCGGTAGCCATAGAGCAGCTTCTTGATAGTCCGGGTGATGTCGTATTCCGGGTTGCGCAGGCGCACCTCCAAATCTCCCGCGCCTGGGTCCTTGATCTCGATGAGGTCACGGAAGCCCAGCTTCTCATGTTGGCCGCCGTACTGGACTAACAGATCGAAATAGGAGTTGACCACGGCCGTCTGGTACTTGCTGGAGGTCTGAAAGGCCACTGGGCGGATGCCGTAACGCTCCCCGGCCTCCCGCTCCAGCTCGGGCTCCTCCATCGGATCGATGAACTCCACCTGCACCTTACCGTCGCCGGCGATCTCGTATTCCCGCAACAGATCGCGGATGCGGGGTACCAGGGGCGCCAGCAGGGGGTGAGTGCGGGCGCTGAAATAGCCGCGGATCAGCAGGGGCTCGCGGAGCTGGGCCAGGTAGTTGCGGGTGGCCTCGGAGATGGAATAGATCCGCCCTTGGGTGATGTCCGCGCGCACCCAGCCGATCTGGTGCAGCCACAGGTTGGCGGCCAGGAGATTGGCCGCGAGCAGCCCGGTGACCAAGACCCAACGCCGGTGGCGAGCGGGGTGGGCGGTGACCTCGGCCCAGCGCAGCCGCTCTAGGGCGTAGACATTGAGGGCCAGGAACAGGCCGGCGATGCTGAGATAGAAATAGAGATCGCGCAGGTCGATGACGCCCCGGGTGATGGATTCGAAACGCGAGCCGCTGCCCAGCAGCGCCAGGAGCTCACCGACGCGGTGCCCGAACAGGTCCGTCAGTGTCTCCGAGCCCAGAAGAAAGAAGAGCCCGCACAGCAGGGTGCTCCCGATGAGACTGACGATGGGGTTATCCGTGCGGGCGGAGACGAACAGGCCGATGGTGATGTAGGCCGCCGCTAGCAGCAGGGTGGCGAGATAAGCTCCGAGCACGGGTCCCCAGTCCAGAGGACCCAGGAACGAGACAGTGATGGGCAGAGGCAGTGTGAGCACCAGGGCCACCGCCACCAGGGCCAGGGCTGCTAGGAATTTGCCTAGCACCAGACGCAGGGGCGAGACCGGTAGGGTAAGCAGGGTCTCCAGGGTACCGGCGCGGCGTTCCTCGCTCCACAGGCGCATGGTCAGGGCTGCGGTCAGGAAAATCAGCAGCACCGGCATCCACTCGAACAGGGAGCGAGCATCCGCCAGGTTACGGGCGAAGAAGGTTTCCACCCAGAAGAAGACGAACAGGTTTATCGCCAGGAAGGTCCCCAAGAAGATGTAGGCTACCGGCGAGGCGAAGAAGTCCCACAGCTCCTTGTGGGCGATCCGTACTACCTCATGCATGGGTTACCTCCTGTTGCCGGCTGACCGCGCCGAACAGGGTCTCCAGATCCCGGACCTCCGGCTGCAGGCCGTACAGGTCCCAACCAGCCCCACTCACCGCGCGGGCGACCAGGGGCGCCGTTTTCTCCGGGTCGGCGGTATCCAGGGCATAGCGATAGCGGCCATCCGGGATCCCCACAGGTTCCACGGCGGTTACCGAGTCCAGCTCCGTCAACATTGGAACCACTTGCGCAGGGGCCTGTTTTAGGGAGACGAGCAGACGATTCGGGTTGCTCAGGGCGGCGAGGTCCGAGTCCAGGGCTAGGCGTCCGGCGTGCATGATAAGTACCCGGTCGCAGACCGCTTCGACCTCCTGGAGGATGTGGGTGGACAGGATCAGGGTCGCGCTCTCGGCCAGCTCCCGAATCAGGGTCCGCATGTGCTGGATCTGGGACGGATCCAGCCCATTGGTGGGCTCGTCCAAGATCAGGACCCGCGGCCGATGCAGGATGGCCTGGGCCACGCCAACGCGCTGGCGGTAGCCGCGCGAGAGGGTGGCGATGACCTGATCTGCCTTGGGCGCCAGATCCGTGCGCTCGATGGCTGCACGGAGCGCGACGGGACGCTCAGGTTCCGGCACCCCATGGAGGGTCGCCTGGTAATCTAGGTAGTCGATCACTGTCATCTCCGGGTACAGGGGGCAGTTCTCCGGTAGATAACCGATGTGCTGCTGGACCTCGCGCCGTTGCGCGCGGATGTCAAGCCCCTCGATACGGATAGCGCCGGCATTCGGCTCCAGATAGCCGGTCAGCATCTTCATGACGGTAGTCTTGCCGGCCCCGTTGTGGCCTAGCAGACCTACAACCTCGGAGCGGCCGATGTCGAACGAGACATCGTCCACCGCCTTCAGCTCGCCGTAGCTGCGGGTGAGTTGTCGCACCTTGACCATGTACAAGCCCCTTGTCGTTATCTCCGTTGCAGGTGGAATGAGAAAAACCTCGGAAAAGACCGCTGATTTGCGAAGGAGTTCCCGTAGGCGTAGATTTTAACCATACAGATTGCTACCAGCTACCAGTCGCCAGCTGCCGGCAGCATAGGGTGGACTATGTCCACCAACGGCTCGTCCGACCTCAATGAGGTTGTGGTTTTTGGCCGCGGAATTGTTGAGCCACAAAGGCGGGAGTGGCGCAAAGAGCGGTCGTGTAGAATGCGGTTCGCTGCCTGCCTGCCCCGTCCCGGCAGGTCGAAAAATCCCTCCTGCAAAACCTGCTCACCGGCAAAATCCACATACCGCCTGGCGTTATACTTTCCGAAAATGCACCGGAGAATAATCATGCAACCCATCCGCCAGATTCTCGAAAACGCCCCCGACACCATTCCCGTGCCCGAAGAACTGCGTCACTGCCGGGTGGAATATATCCTCTGGCCTTTGGATGAAGATGCGGACAAAGCCAAGATGTACCGTATCATCAGATTACGAACGCCGCTGTGTGGACCGGATAGAGATTCCCTCCAGGGAAGAGCACAATGCACGCCGCTGAATTCGTCGATACCAACATCTGGGTGTACGTACACCTGGACGCCCCGGACGATCCCCGCTCCGAAAGGGCCTGGTTATTCATCCACCGCCTGGGTAGACCAGTGATCAGTGTCCAGGTGGTCGCCGAGTATTTCAACATGCCATTGCTGGGCGCATGTGGGAGATTTACAGCAATGCTTTTGAACACAGCGGTACGGAGATCGGCGTCTTTATCCTATGATCAATATTATCGGGGGTAAAACAACCTGATCCTTTCCGCCGTTGATTTTGGTCGAGGAATCCCCGCTAACGTGCGCTTTTTTCTCCGCCAACATGTGGAAGATGTCTTGGTGTTAAAACTATCGGGAGCTGCCTGCCTGAAATGGGCCTTTGAGTGCGGCAACAGTACCTGCACAGGCGATGTCTCCCGAGGTCTAAGCCTAAACCTGCTCAAGGAGTTCGTCCGGCTCAATCAGGGCAAATTGGAGATTTACAATAACGATGGCTATGCCATTAGTCGATAAAGACGGCGAACGGTACGAAAATCGCGATCTTGCTTTTGGGGGTACGGTGATTCACATCACCCTGCGCTGTGACGAGAACCTCTACCAGTTCCGCGACGAGGTCGAATAACCGTTAGCAAGGAGAACAAAACCATGAAACTATCCATCAAAGACCAGATCGGCCCACGCGGCATCATCAGGGAGGATGGGCAAAAGATCTACGATGCCATCCACAGCGCGCTGCAAAACGGTGAAACCGTTACCCTCGACTTCGCGGGGGTGAACCAGTTCGCTTCGCCCTTTTTCAACCTCGCCATCGGCCAGTTGTTGAAGGACTTCGCCGAGACCGACCTGCGCCGCCTACTGCAGATCGAGCACCTCAACGAGACCGGCAAGCTGGTGGTCGGACGGGTTATCGAAAACGCCGCCAATATATCACGGTGACAAGGATTACCGCAAAATCGTCGATGACATTTTGGAACAACAGGCCAAGGAGTCGGACTGATGACGATCAACTACATCGTGCAAGCCGATGTGGTCGACATCACCGTCGACACCCCTAAGGTCGAGGATACGTTTCTGGTGGACACCAATGTCTGGTACTGGTTGGCCTATTCCAGGGCCAGCCAGAGCGCACGCCCCCCAGCCTATTCCCAGACCTTCAATTATCCCAGTTATACCAATACCGCTCTCGGCGCGGGTGCACGAATTTTCCAATCCGGGCTGAGTTTGGCAGAACTAACCCATCTTATCGAAAAAGCAGAACGTGAAATTTACGAAGTCGAAAACGGCCAGATCGGCACCAAGGAATATCGTCATAATCTCCCTGACGAAAGAGCACGTATGTTCACGGAGGTTCAAACCGCCTACGGGTTCGTTACCATACTTGTCGAACCGCTTACCGTCACCATCAGACGCGCCCACGCGCTGACGCCGCACTGAATCGCCTGCAAACCGAAAAGGTCGACGGCTACGATCTCTTCGATCTTCGAATCCATGCAAAGCCATGGCGTGGTACAGGTCGTCACCGATGATGGTGATTTTGCTACTGTTCTCGGTATTCAGGTTTTCACCGCCAACCGCAATATCATTCGAGCAGCCCACGCCCAAAGGAAGCTGATCACTCGATGACTGCCACCTTCCAGCCTGAATTCACCTTCCCAAACCGGCGGGCTGTGACAAAGCTGTGGGGTAGTGGTAAATTTTAAATGGTTAGCGTAGAGCGGTTCACTCTTGAAAAGGAGGATCACACCTCCTCTTGGTATAGGATTGCACCCTATCCGACATCAGCTCTGGAACCACAGGTATTGTCGCAGAGCCGTAAACTTCCCGGATGATTTTTTCGCGTACTCGACGATCTGCTAACGGAGACCTTTGCACGAGATCCCCAAAGTTGCTGAAATTTGAGATAATGTTGACTCCTAAAAATTGTATACTGGGGGAGCAAAAGTTGGCGTGGAAAAACTTGCAACAATGTAGATTAGCAGATCCAATGCGGATAGAACACGATACCTTGCAAGAAGCTGGATGAGGTTCATGAGCTGATTGATTGGACAAGGCTTGAAAATTATTATCGGGTGTCC
>Ga0049114_1000162_pt1 | contig 14604 bp, 16 predicted proteins | sample WorMettanBELIZE2_FD_55211 | JGI IMG/M metagenome (GOLD analysis project Ga0049114, IMG submission 55211) | Marine gutless worms symbiont microbial communities from Max Planck institute for Marine Microbiology, Germany - Olavius tantulus BELIZE.2 | ecosystem: Host-associated > Annelida >... | reverse complement strand
CTGCGCTTAGGTGTCGATAGGTTTTTGGCATAATATCGCGTCATATCGCGAAAGCCTTAAAACCTAAAAGTGTTGCACTTACTTATTGAACTGGGGTTTGAGATTTGATCAACAGTATTTCGTGTTTAGTGTTTGGTTTTTTGTGTTTTGTTTGAGATTTGTGATTTGAGATTTGTGATTTGTGATTTGATATTTGTCCTTCATTGTTTGTGATTTGAAATTTGAGATTTGTGATTTGATATTCGGTATTGGGTACCGGGTATCAGCTAAAGGAATTAGGATATGGGAAACCGAATACCACTGATTGCTGGTAACTGGAAAATGTACAAAACGTGCCCGGAGGCTGTTAGCGCCGCCGAAAAACTGGTCGATCTGATTCCGGATGGATTGAACGTGGATGTCATGATCGCGCCGGCATTTACGGCATTGTTTCCCGTGGCGGATGTTGTTCGGGGGTCCAAGGTCGCCCTCGGCGCCCAAAACCTGTATTGGGAATCCGAAGGCGCCTATACCGGCGAAGTTTCAGCCGCCATGATCCAGTCCGCCGGATGCTCCCACGTCATTATCGGGCATTCCGAACGGCGGCAATTCTTTGGTGAAACCGATGAGACCGTAAACAGAAAGATCCGCGCCGCCGTTGACAATGGTCTGGTGCCGGTTATGTGTATCGGTGAAACCGAATCCCAGCGGGATGCCGGGGAGACCTTTGCGGTACTTGACAAACAGGTGAAAATGGGGTTAGAAGACTTCTTTTTGACGGACCTGGATCGGCTCGTGGTGGCTTATGAGCCGGTTTGGGCCATCGGTACCGGCAAGACGGCCACCAGCGCCCAGGCCCAGGAAGCGCATCAGTATGTGCGAGGGCTGATCGAAAAAGGATTCGGCAGCGAACTCGCATCCGGGTTGCGCATCCTGTACGGCGGCAGTGTCAAACCGGCCAATGTGCACGAGCTTATGGACCAGCCGGATGTAGATGGTGCTCTGGTCGGAGGAGCAAGCCTGGATCCGGATACGTTCATTCAGATTGTGATTTATCAAGTTAAAAGGATGTAAATACATACCATGTCGATTCCGATTATCGTTCTTCACGTTGTCGTATGCATCGCACTGATTATGATCGTGCTTCTGCAGACCGGAAAAGGGGCGGATATGGGCGCCGCTTTTGGGGGCGGGGCCAGCCAGACGCTGTTTGGCAGCAGCGGTGGCGCCACATTCATGAGTAAACTGACGACAGGCGCCGCCATCGTCTTTATGGTCACGTCCCTGGTGCTGGCCTACATGTCCGGCCGGGGTCCAGCCGACTCGATCATGACCGAGAGCCCGCCGCCGATTGAACAGACAACGGAACAAACCGCACCGGTAGCCCCCGCAACATCGGAGACACCGGCAGCCCAGCCATCAGCAGAAACTCCGGCGCCTGCGCAACCGGCTTCCGGGGAATAACAGCTTACGTGCCGAAGTGGTGGAATTTGGTAGACACGCTATCTTGAGGGGGTAGTGGCCTACGGCCGTGCCGGTTCAAGTCCGGCCTTCGGCACCACATTTTTTTCGACAAATTCAGGGATTTCCGAATATCGGAAATCCCTGTTTTCTTTAGTAAATGGTTGTCCGACCAATCCCTCCTGCTCCCCTTAATCTGGTTGGCCACCACAATATGTTGTAGGGCCTATATTCAGAAACAATCGCGCATAGTATATTGATATGTGCACTCAGGGATGTCTTTCTGAAGGTGTAGAATGTTGGCGATTGTTCTGGGTGAGCGATTAGGTCCCGATAAAAATCAAAGTTAAAGAATGTCAAGGCAATGTAAATTTGTAATTCTCTCTAATACTTGATTTACCCCGTGCTCGCATTTTTTTAAGCATTGTTTTTCGGAGTTCCGGAGGCGCTCGCCCGAAAATCGGCCTTACCTGCCGCTCGGCCTAAGATACCGGCTTGACACCGGCAGCCGACGGCCGCTATGGTTTCGTTGTCTTTTAGGCCGATTCCGGCCGGCCCTACATGTTGGATACGCGATCTTGCGGGTCACAATTCGGAAGGTGGCGATGTGGACGGTCGCGAAAAGCGAGTTCCTATCCCTGAGTGGTTCTAATTTAGAGGTCTGAATAGTGAAAACTGTTATGATGACAAGGCCATTGTTAGTAGGTATCTATTTTTATCTGATTCTATTCTCGGCTTTTTCAACCGAAGCGTTTGGAAAGGAACCGATGCTGTCGAAGGGGCAGACACTCTGGGTTCCCTTATACTCCAAATTCACAACCCGAATGGTTTCGAAAAAAGATTTTCCTTGGTCAGAAACAGCAAAGCATGAGGTTGCTCTTCAGTTGACCACGAATTTGGTTATTCATAACACAGACCTGAAGCATCCGATCACAATCGTGAAGGCAGATTATTATAATTCAAACGGTAAATTGCTAAAGAGCTTTGTCTCGGAGCCATTGGAGATCAAACCCATGGCCGCCACACACTTTTTCATTAGAATTGAAGAAAAAAGCGAGGACTGGGGAACCATAGTTTTAATCCGCTGGCAGTCCGATTTCATGGTGAACGAACCCATTGTCGATAGTGTGACGTTTAGTTTTTTGGGGAATAAAAGTATATTAATAAAAAACCAAAGTAAGCCCATCAAAGAGTAAAAAAAGGAGGATGCAACTGAAACGAAGGGAGATGACGCGTGACCTTCCAGTCGAGGCTCGGGTCGCTCGCGCCCGAAGCTGGTCCCCAGCTTGCGCTGCCGATCGGTAGGTTCTGATCAGCACCTTGTCCCCGAGGTGCTGTTTTTAACAATTAATCAAACTCATCAATCCCCGCTTTCTTGAGTCCGATGATGATCTTATCAATCAAATCATCAACCTTTACAAGGCGGCCTATCATTCGGTTCGCTCGGTGTCTGAAATTCGGCTCCATTTTGAGCAATTGTTCAATAGCCTTTTTTGCTTCTTGTTGCCTTCCCAACTGGCCGAGGGCGGCGGCTCGCATCAGCGGATCCCAGTAAAATTGAGCATAGTTTAACTTTTGCGCTTCGGCCAGGGCTGCTCTGTAATCACCACGTCGATAGCTGTCCATGTAGGTTGCAATGTAGAACCAGCCGGGGTGATACGGATTGCGTTTCATTCCCTTTCTCAGCAAAGCAAGTCCGCGGTCCCATTCTCCGAAAAGCATCATGTGCCAGCCGGTATAACCCGCGGCGTATGGGGAGTTGGGGTTGAGAGCAATGGTTTCTTCAGCTTGCTGCGGGAACAAATCCTTATCACCGCGATGAAAATAAACGACCGTCAGGGCACCGTTAGCAAGCTGATTGTCGGGCGCCAGCGTCACGCCCTTTTGGGCAAGGATCAGCGCCTTGTCCAGCGGCGCCTCCATCTCGCAAAATCCCAGAATGTGATTGTCGACATGCAGAAGGCCGAGCATGGCCCAGGCAAGTCCATATGCCGGATCTATCCGGATGGCCTGCTCGAGTGCCGCCAGGGTTTTTTCGAATGCCTGCGGGGTCATTTCGGTTTCGTAGTGGTAAAAGCGCAGAACGGCATCATAAACCTCGAAATCGGCCGGCGCCTTCTTGCGGGATTCCTTAGACAGTCTGCGATTTATGAAACCATATTGATCCGCAATAGCCCCGACAGCTTTGCCGGCAATGTCCTCTTGAACTAAAATCAAATTGGCGGCGGTCAGATCACGTTTGTAGCTATCGCCCCAGATTTGCTCCGCGCTGGCAGCATCAAGTAAGCGGATGGTAACCTTTACGGTGTTCAAATCCTTACGGACACTTCCCGCCAACAGAAACCGCACGCCCAGGTCCCGGCCGGCTTGCCTGGGATCAACCTTTTGATCTTTAAACCGCATGGCTGACTGAGAGGCAATGACCTGAAAGTCCTGGTAGCGCGCGAGCTCGGCGGTTAATTCTTCGGTCAGACCATCAGTAAAATAGGCCTGCTCCGCGTCACTGTTCAGATTAATAAGCGGCATAACGGCTATGGACGGTTCCGTGGATGGCGCATCGTCTCGACGTTCCGAGGCAGGCGCCAGATTACCAGACAGTGGCATTTTGGCCGACTGGAAGGTTGGTATATATCCGCCTTTCGGAATTTCTATGAGCACCGGATCATTTCTGCCGGCTTTGAGATAATAATGTTCCAGTGCACGACGCAGTCTGCCGGCCTCTAAGCGAACGATCGGATCCGCTTGGGGATCAAAATTTTCTGTCCGCCCATACACATCTACTGCGATGGTGTATCCCTTGAGCCGCGAGGCGCGGTCTTCCAGTGTCTTGCCAACAACGAAGCTCAGGAATTTCCGCTGCTTTTCTGTTGCCTTGAACTCGGCACTCCCAAGTATTCGTTTGAGCTGCTCCCGGATGGCTTGAGGCGTGGGTTTATTAACGGCTGCCATGATTTCTACTGGTTTTTAAGTATCAGGAATTTTATCAGAAACCTGGTTATCGGTACATGTACGGTACCGTACTTTTAATAAGACCAAAAGCATTCTACACAGCTCATACCTACCAAAACTTTTTTACGCATTCAATCGCCAATAGCGAAACCGGAACCACAACTGACCAAATATAAAGTTAATAAAATGGCGCATCATATTCGAGAACGATTCCCGGAAAAGAAACATCGCATTGATCGGCTCATGGCGAATGATCTTGAGTTCCAGATTTTGTGTGAAGACTACGACATCTGCGTCAACGCATTGAAATATTGGGCCAATTCCAAAGAGCCTGAAGCCGAAGCAAGGGTCAATGAGTACCGTAACATTGCCGAAGGGCTTGAAGAAGAAATCGTCGAGGCCTTAAGAGCGATGAAACTAAAAGATCAACCATGTGGGCCTTGAGGGGAATGTTTAGAGGCATAAGAAGGCTTTTTCGAAAGTAGGCAGTGGGATGTTTTGTGCACGATTAGCACTAGTCTCAAAAACTTTGCGATGAAAGGAGACAAACCATGCCGAGCAAAAAAGATGACTTTTTAGAACAGTTAAAAAAACAGTATGACGAGCTGAACTACCGCTGGAGTCGCGAGCGCGACAAGTTCGAGGCCGACCTCCAGCATGAAAGCGCCGATGTTCGAAAGGAGTATGAGGCGAAGCGGGAGGAGTTCCGCAAATTTCGTAAAGAGTTGGATGAAAAGATCGTCGATCTTGATGTCGCCAGTGATAACGCCTGGGAGGATTTAAAGGACGGTGCGGAAAATGCCTGGAATCAAATGAGCAAGGCCTTCGACAAGGCGGCTGCACATTTTAAAAAATAACGTCGAGCTTTCAGTGTGGAACTTTCAAAACATCATCGATGTGGATGAATATGATTCCGGCACCTGAAACCGAGCACTGGGTACCTTCATAGAGAAAGGAAAAAAATGAAAACAAAAGCGAAAAAAGATGTTGCCCCCGTTGCGGGCCGCACACTCATGGCGGTGAATGTCGATATCGTGGCGACCACCGGCTACCGGGCGTCCAAATTATTGGGATCGGAGATTTACAACCACAAAGGAGAAATAATCGGCAAACTCGACGACTTCATTGTCGGGTCAGAGGAAAAGGTATCGGTTGCCGTGGTCGCCGTCGGCGGCTTTTTGGGAATGGGTAGACGGATGGTCGCTGTTTCGGCCGAATTGTTTGAAAGCAACGCCCAGGGACAGGTGGTGCTGCCGGGCGCAACAAAGGACCAGCTCAAAGCGCTGCCGGAATTTCAATATGCGGACTGAGTAGCGTTTGGAAATCAAAAGATCAACCATGTGGGCCTTGAGAGGAATGCTTAGCCATCTCGTTCCAACTGTATCCTTGTTCAACGACTAGTTGGACGGAATCGTTTTTAAACTCGGTGGTAAACTTTTGTCGGTTTCTGTTTTGATTCACGGAACACTTCACTTTCTTGTTGGTTCCCCTTAGCTCGATGTCCGTTTCAAGTAAACCCCATCATCTTTTGATTTCCGGTTTTCTCGCGCTGTAGGGGGCTTTGGCCGGTGTTGGTCACCGAGATTTGCCATTCCCGCTCGGATATGTGGGGAGAATCGCGATCATATGGGTTCACCCTCTGGCATAATATCACCAACCGCGTTCGTCTTTGCCGTGCACTGTTTTCTGTGCCCGGGTGCCTTGGGGATCGTGTCAAGGACCCGCATGCGGTACGCGGTGCATGATAATGATCTTCAAACGCACACAAATGAGGAGGGGGCATGAATTTGGGACGGATTAAAACAGCGGTTGCAGCGGTTGTCCTGGTGCTGCTCTGTTCCGGAACGGGCCACGCTCGTGAAGAGACAGCACGTTACTTGAAATTTCCCTCCGGTAAATACCGGCTCTCCTTGGGTGGGTATATGGCCGCCCTGGACAGCTCGGTGCAAGTCGGCGAAAAGTCGCTGGCGACCGGCGTGGTCGTGGATACGGAAACAGCCCTAGGTCTCGACACGGATCTGGTGGTATTCGTTGCCCGGTTTGATGCAGCGCTCGGAAAAAAGCGCCGCCACCACCTGGCCGTGGGCTGGGCGGATTTTCGGCGGTCCGGTTTCAACCAGGTGACCGATGACATCCCCATCGGCGACATCACGATTCCCACGGCATCGACGGTGCAAACCGAGTTCAACTTTCAGATCATCAGCCTCAAGTACAAATACTCGTTGGTCCAGGCCAAGCGGGTGTGGGTCAACATCGGTGCGGGCGCCTTTGTCATGCCCCTGAAATTTAAAACCGAATTCAAGGCCCCCGGGTTTGACCTTCAGGTGGCAGCCGACGAGAGTATTACCGCTCCCCTGCCGGTGGTCGGTCTGGATCTCTGGGTGGCCCTGACACCGCGACTGTTGCTTTACCAGAACGTGGATGTCTTTTACCTGAAAATCGGCGATTTTACGGGCGACATCCTCGACTTCGGGATCGGCCTGGAATACCAGATCAACAAGTACTTTGGGATCGGGGGCGGTTACAATTTCTTCGATCTTCAGATTGACGCCGAAACGACACCCTACCCCGGAGTCGATCTGGTCGGCACGGTCAATTTCAGTTTCAGCGGCCTATTTATCTATGCTGCTGTGAACTGGGGGGGTAGATCCGGTCGTTAAGCAGAAAAGATACCGAGGACCGGGTCAACGTCCGTAAGTTCCTACAGAACTGCGAAGACAAGACCGGGTGGCGCTGTCGGTGCCGGCTTAGGCGCATTGAAGGGCCATGTATTCGATGCCGGCGTGGAGCATCACTTTATCAAGGAAGTCAAGTCTCTGATCGAATCAAAAAATGCGGCCCTTTTCATACGGCTGACAGAGGTGTCCAACGAGGAAAAAGTGTTGGAAGTAATCTCGCCGTTCAAAGGTGAGCTCCTGAAAAGCAACCTGCTCGCCGACGACGAAGCCATACTGAAAGAGGCACTCGGTGACGCCTAGTTGAGCTTCTTAAAAAAACATTTTTAAGCAAGCTTACAAAAATGAGATGAACGATGAGCAAAAGCAATGTTGTATTGACGATTCCGGAACCCAAGAAGTTCGAGCTGGTCGAAAAGCCTTATCTTGCACTTAGCAACAACCATCAAGATAGGAGGGATCAAAAAATGAAAAGTAGAGCCCTAATTAGTATGATTCTACTGCTTATTCTGGCTATGGCGGCCTCGCCCGTTCAGGGGGAAAAAAACCGAACATCCTCGTCATCTGGGGCGACGACATCGGATACTGGAACATTAGCGCCGTCAACCACGGGATGATGGGGTATCAGACACCGAACATCGACCGCATCGCCAAAGAGGGGATGCACTTCACCGACTTCTACGCGGAGCAGAGTTGCACCGCCGGGCGAGCGGCGTTCATCACGGGGCAGCACCCGGTGCGCACCGGTCTCACGAAGGTGGGGTTGCCCGGCGCCGACCTCGGGATCCGCGCGGAGGATCCCACGCTGGCCGCGCTATTGAAGCCGCACGGCTACATGACCGGCCAATTCGGCAAGAACCACCTCGGGGACAAGGACGAGTTCCTGCCGACGAACCACGGGTTCGACGAGTTCTTCGGCAACCTCTACCACCTCAACGCCGAGGACGAGCCGGAGAATCCCGACTACCCGAAGGACCCCGAATTCAAGAAGCGCTTCGGGCCGCGCGGCGTCATTAAATCCTATGCTGACGGCCGCATCGAGGACACGGGTCCTTTGACGAAGAAACGCATGGAGACCGTGGACGAGGAGTTTCTCTCTGCGTCAAAGGACTTCATCCAGCGCGCGAATAAGGCCAAAAAGCCGTTCTTCTGTTGGTTCAATGCCAGCCAGATGCACGTCTGGACGCGCCTGAAGCCGGAGTCGGAGGGCAAGACCGGACTCGGCATCTACCCGGACGGCATGGTCGAGCACGACGGCCACGTGGGCGAGCTCCTGGACCTGCTCGACAAGCTGGGTATCACCGAGAAAACGATCGTCATGTACTCGACGGACAACGGCGCCGAGGTGTTCAGCTGGCCCGACGGCGGCACGATCCCGTGGAAGGGCGAGAAGAACACGACGTGGGAAGGCGGCTTCCGCGTGCCCTGCTTCATCCGCTGGCCGGGCAGGATCCCCGCCGGCAGCATCAGCAACGATATCGTCTCCCACCAGGACTGGGTGCCGACGTTGCTCGCTGCGGCGGGCGACCCCGACTTCAAGGAGAAGCTGCTCAAGGGCCACAGGGCGGGCGACAAGACCTTCAAGGTGCACCTCGACGGCTTCAACCAGCTCGAGCACATGACCAGCGGCGGCAAGACGCCGAGCGCGCGCAAGTCGTTCTTCTACTTCACTGACACGGGAGACCTCTCCGCGCTGCGCTACGAAAACTGGAAGATCATGTTCTCCGAGCAGCGGGCCAAGGGCCTGGAGGTCTGGACCAACCCGCTGACGCCGCTCCGGCTGCCGCGCATCTTCAACCTCCGCTCGGATCCCTTCGAACGCGCCCTAGACGAGTCGATGGACTACCAGCGCTGGTGGACAGAGCGCTTCTTCGTGATGGTGCCGGCGCAAGTGATCGTGCGCGATTTCCTCCAGACCTTCCTCCAGTTCCCGCCGCGCCAGGTTCCGGCGAGCTTCAGCATAGACAAGGTGCTCAAGCAGATGGAGGCTGCGCAGAAGGCGCAAGGGGGGTAGCAATCGAAACGGCGTCCCGGCGCTTCGTCCGATGGCCAGGAGCTGAGCCTGCTGATCCGCGCCATGCGGGATCCGGACGGTGCCAGCCTGGATCGCATCCAGGTCGTCAAGGGCTGGATCGAGGACGGCACCACCCGGGAGAAGGTGTGCGACGTCGCACTGTCCAACGTGTGTGACGGCTGCCAGCTAACTAACGGTTGCAGCGGCGTGGCAATTGCCCCGCCGCTGAGGAGGTACGTTAATGATTGAAGATGAAACCGTTTCCAAACCAATCCCCCCTCAAAATGAGAGGCACGTGATGGCGATCGCAAACACGATGATGTCCAACCAGCGCACCTTGCTGTCTTACGGTCGAACTGCACTGGGGCTTTTCGGCGCGGGTATCGGAACTCTTAAGTTCTTGGATTTTCCAATGGTGGGGGTTATCGGTCTAAGTTTTATCGCAGCATCTGTATTGGTTCTGGCCATTGGCATCCGCCAGTACTTTCTGCTTCGTAAGGCCTGTATGGGATTGAAATCAAAGGACCTTGCGTCGCTGCAGCGTTCAATCGACTGATTGGATAGCGGTGTTGCCCTTTCTGGAGAGTTTAAACGATTTAAGAAGTAAAAAATAACCTCGGCTTCAAAGCTAAAGGCAGGTCGATCACAAGCCATCCTGATCATTATGAGCTTAGAGAAGATATTTACAATTTGGGATAATAAATAGCTTTATCCTGTGAAGCCATGTCCGGACAGCAAAAAGGAGAGCATATGCCTACCAAAAAAGAGTGCGAAGCGGAAGTCATGGAGCTTCGCAAACAGATCGAAGAGCTCACGGCACAACAAGAAGCTCGAGAGGAAAAGGTCAAAAAGCAGCCGGACCCTGAAGACGCTGTTGCGAAAGAGGAAGCCGATGAAGGAGACTTCTCCCAGATTCGTGAGAAACTGGAGGAGTTTGCGGACCTGCTGCAGCAGGACCTGAAACAGATCTCGGTAACAATAGCCGTCGCGATATTTGCGGTGGGTGTGATCTTCGGACGGCTCATGCCAAGGTAAAGGTGACGCTCATGAATGATTTTTTCAGAAACTTCAGATTCTGGCACGGATCGAAATGACGATCCTTCGTATTGACATACAGACGGCCTACAGGCAGACGTTTTTGTATGCAGTGGGTATTGTTCTTATTCTGCTGGCCGTGGCGGCACTCAATGTTTCCATCTACATGGCGTTTTCCGAGAGTTTTGGATACGACTGGGGGGCCTTGATCGTAGCGATACTAAACGCTGTGCTTGCGTTTGTGATCATCGTCATGGCCAGCCGAACGAAACCGGGCCCCGAGGCAGACATGGCCAAAGAGATCCGCGATTTTGCCATGACGGAAATCAACAAGGACGTTGAAGGCCTGCGCCGAAGTGTGGATGAATTCAAATCCGACGTGGAGCGTATCCGTTCCGGGTTCAACAGCCTTATCGGAAAAGGAGGAGACTCATCCTTCGGCGTTATGAGCCTGGCACCAACCCTTGGACCGCTTCTGGATCTATTGATCGGCTGGCTAAAAAAGTCAAAGTAGAGGGAGAAGAGAATGCCCGATGAAGACACACGACAGGAAATCGAAGAGCTGCGGGCCCGGCTGGACGCGTTGTCTTCCAATCGTGAGGAGGTATCCCCCGAGAATTCACTTGATGACATACGACAAGAGAATGGCGGTGAGGCCCCTCCCGTCGTCGAACCCGGGCCGAACGGCCTGATCGATGAAGCATCGAACTGCCGGATTCCAGCTGCGGATCGGCAACGACTTAAGACGACGAATGACAAGGAGGTCGCCGGCAGATTCGATCTTCCGCCTTCGCAACAGATCATGTCGGGGATGGTCATCCTGGCGCTCACACTCACTGTGCTGGTTGTGGGGCGAGATTTTCTGATTCCCCTGGCGGTGGCCATCCTGTTCTGGAATCTGCTCAACGCGCTGGCTGCCGCATTTAGACGGATCAAGCTCGGAAAATCAAGCATTCCGGGTTGGCTGGCGTGGATCCTCTCCCTGACCGTTCTTTTCCTGGCAAATTGGGTCGTTTACCGGATTCTGACCAGCCAGTCCGATGCGTTAATTGCAGCCGCCCCGGTCTACCAGGCCAATTTCGCCAAGCTGAGTGACAAACTCGCCACTCTCCTCGGCATTGAGCACATGCCCAGCGCGGACCAACTCATGGAGTCCCTCGATCTGGGAAAACTGCTGTCGTGGCTGGGTGGATCGGTCGGTTCGGTTCTCGCCGAACTGGTGCTGGTCGTCCTTTATGTGGCATTCCTCCTGGCTGAGCAGCGTCATTTTTCCGAAAAGATCACCAGTCTGGCGAATGACGAAGAAAAGGCCGCCCAGATGCGTCTCCTCTTGGGCCAGATATCCAAGCAGGTCCAAACCTACATCTGGATCAAAACCGTGGTGAGTCTGCTCACCGGAATCGTCAGCTATATCGTACTGCGTCTGGTCGGCGTGGATTTTGCCGCTGTGTGGGCACTGATCATCTTTTTGCTCAATTACATCCCGAATGTTGGCTCGGCCCTGGGCGTCATCTTTCCTGCCCTTCTGACCCTGGTCCAGTTCGAGACCCTCACGCCGTTTGTGGTGGTGGTGCTGGGTTTGGGCGCCGTGCAATTTATCATCGGCAATGTGGTGGAACCCGCGATGATGGGAAGTGAGCTGAATCTCAGCTCCTTTGTCATTATCCTGTCGCTCACCTTCTGGGGCATGATCTGGGGCATTCCTGGTATGGTGCTGTCCGTTTCCATCACCGTAATCGTAGCCATTATCTGCTCCCATATCAGACGCCTGCACTGGATTGCGACTCTCTTATCTGGTGACGGACGGCTGATGACGTCTGAATCGAATTCCTGAGAAATGGTAAATTTCAATGCCCCTTTGCGGATTAAAAAATAGATGACGTCCCGGTAAAAAGGGCTGCCCCTTTCTCAATTTTTAAGCTTCATCTACGGAGGAGGAGCCATGACTAACAACACCCTACCCACAGACGACCCCGTCAAAACGATCGAGCGGGCACAAGACATTTTGACAACATATGGTCATGAGTTGATTATGAGCTTGGTCGTTCTCATTGTCGGCCTGTTGATCGTTCGCTGGATCATGAAACCGTTCCGAACAGCGCTGCGTCGAATCACTCCCAATGCCGTCGCAGCGGCAACAATAGCCAATATCATTCAAGTCATGCTGTTGTCAGCGGTACTCATTAGCGCCGCCATCGAGGCAGGGTTTGAAGTGGTACCGATATTTCGTTTACTCATTGCCATTCTGCTGGTGATTGTCGGGGTGATCATCTTCTTCCGGCCCTATATTCCGACGCTCCCGTTCACACCTGGACAGACCATCAAAGCCGCTGGACTCTTGGGCAAGGTGGAGGCGACAACAGTTCTGAATACCCGAATTCGCACGTTTGACGGGAAGGTGTTTTACGTACCGAATAAAACCATTCTCAACGACATCATTATCAACTATCACCATACACCTACACGGCGCATGAAGATCGACATTCCGATCCGCTATGACCAGGATATCATCAAAGCCAAACGATTGCTGGAGGCGGTTATGATAGAAGATCCGCGAGTAAAAAAATCGCCACGGCCGGTGGTCTGGGTGATGGATGTGTCCCATGGATGCGTCAAGCTCGGAGGGCGCTGCTGGGCGGACAACACCAAATACTGGGCCACCCGCGTCGATCTTATAGAAAAAGCGAAAATTCGGCTCGACAACGAGGGGATCATCATTTCCTATCCTCATCTGGGAGTCCACCATTTTGACGAGTCCGAGGAGATGGTGCCGGTTGGCGCAGTTCAACATGCCAAAGGAGGGGTTTAATTCGGGATGGAATCTCAATTCCGCAATACTCCGCATTTCTAGAGATTGGTCCTGGAAGTGTGTGGCGCGCTTGCTAAGGAGGACAATTCTGAAGCCAAACTATTACTGGATCGAATCGTTGCCATGCTGACGAAGCTTGGGCGACGCGGTTACTCGGTTGGGGAAAAACTATCAGAATTCACCATAAATAGGACCGGTTCCGATTCCGACGCCGATAGCCTTTCACGAGCTTAAGTGCTGATTTACACTCCGGCTATGATCCTGCAATTATGCAATCAGCCGCCTGAGGTGCACATAACATCCCCTTATCCGCACTTTTGGTTATTTCAAGGAAGCCACAACATATTTAGCCAGCCTGATTTCACCCCAATGTCAGGATAGAATATTGCTATGTGCACTGGAGGATGGTTCTCTGGGGGTGGGGACTATTGGCAACAGTTCGCAGGTTTCTAACGAATAGCGGCAAGTTTAGCCATCTTCTTAATATCGCGCAGCGGCGGGTCACCAAACAGGCGACTGTACTCCCGGCTGAATTGGGAGGGGCTCTCATAGCCTACCTCAAATGCCGCATTTGAGGCATCCATATTATCTGTAAGCATCAATCGCCTCGCTTCATGTAGTCTCAGCCACTTTTGATACTGCAGAGGACTCATGGCAGTCAATGTCCTGAAATGGTGATGAAAAGTTGAAGTGCTCATCCCGGAAAGGTTTGCCAAATCCTTGACACGAAGGGTTTCGGTATAATTTTCCTTCAGCCAGTTGATGGATCTCGCAATTTGGTGGCTGTGGCTCCCGGTCATGGCTATCTGCCTCAGTCGTTGACCTTGATTTCCCACGAGCAACCGGTAAAGAATTTCACTTTTGATTAGTGGTGAAAGGATAGGAATATCCTCCGGTGTATCCAGTAAATTTGTTAAGCGGTGAAACGAATCCAGTAGAGGCATCGTCACTTTGTCCACCGCCATGCCCCTGTCGGCCTTTTTAAATTTAGGTAAAGGCAAGTTACTGTCCACCATCATCTGGGAGACCGCTTTCAAATCAAGTTTTAACACTATCGCCAGAAAGGGCCTGTCTTTATCTGCTTCAACAACCTGTGCCACCGTAGGAAGGTCAATGGAAGTTATCAACAAATGATAAGGGTCATACACGTATACATCTTCTCCAAGTGATACCCGTTTACTTCCTTGGACGGGCAGGCAGACACTGGGTTCGTACATAACGCTCGAAGGCTCTGTCGGTTTGTCATACCTGTGGAACGACAATCCCGGGATCTCGGTATCCAATTGTTCTTTTTTGTCGATCCATCGTGCAACTATACACGCGAGATCTTCTTTAAACCTGTCTTGAGACGCGTCTTCATTTTTAAACAACCTATTATATCTGCTCATAATTCTTTCCTTTCTCCAGCCGTCGATACCATGGGGGTGAGTATGTTGTAAATATAGAGAGTCAGCATTTCGTATAAATAGGCAAGAATGAAATAGGATTGATATACCGGTGATAGAGAATATGGCTCTATAGTGATTTCCAATCTAAATGGAACGGTTGCAGGATACACTCAGGTAAGCTTTCTGTATAGAGCAACGGGATTATGCACCATTTTAAGGGTATTCTCACGCAATGGTCTGAGTATGTAGGACCCTAAAGCCATTGTTTGCAGTTTTCCGAAGTTGGCGTCCTGC
>Ga0049114_1000161_pt1 | contig 14634 bp, 15 predicted proteins | sample WorMettanBELIZE2_FD_55211 | JGI IMG/M metagenome (GOLD analysis project Ga0049114, IMG submission 55211) | Marine gutless worms symbiont microbial communities from Max Planck institute for Marine Microbiology, Germany - Olavius tantulus BELIZE.2 | ecosystem: Host-associated > Annelida >... | reverse complement strand
TGAGCCGAAATCGAACACGGATTGACTTGATGTATGTGGTTTACACCATCAAACGAGGGTTATCGGTTAAGCAGGCAAGTTGCGCCTAAAATATGGAGAATCAAGGAAAACAACGCTGGGAATACCCGGAATTAGTCAAAAGGCAGATGAATTCAGGTTCGTTCGAACAAATAACGAGCAGCTGGTTGATTGAAAAAACGGGGGGCTTAATCAACCACTACGGATTGAAAATCCATAGAATGAGTTGCGGCTGAAAACCGTGTTTTCGGCTTAAGCCGACTAAAGAAAATGACTGGAAGTCATTCAATACGAAACTCATCATCGTTATGGTTCGGATGGTTGTCGCGATGGGCTAAATATTCCTGGATCATTTCGTCGACTACATGCTCTGAACTAAATGCCGCATAACCGATTGCCCAACAGTGTTTGCCCCAATAGACTTTCCCTAAACTTTGGAAGCTCATCCTGTATCCTTCTTGACGAACGTCCTTGGAAAATTCGAGCCATATCACTAACGGACAGCTTGGGAGGGTAACTTATATAGAGGTGGACATGATCTTTGCTGACACACCCCTTGATAATTGGTCGCATGCTTGCCTTATGATTTCGCGAGTGCGAACACCGATCTCCTTTGTCAGCACCTTATATCGATATTTCGTAATCCAAATAAGGTACACTCTTAAATCATGCACCGTATGCGATGAGCTTCTGTAAGGCCTCATAAATGAGAATAGACTAAACGTTTTGCACTAAAATGCATAGTTTTTACTAACGCATTGAAACAATAAATTGGAAGTTTACGCATATCGCGTAAAGGTCTCACCCTATAACGGAGAGAACAATCGAGATGCCAGTCGCCATTGAACGCGCCCGCAAGATCGCCCAGGTACTCGTTGAGGCCCTGCCCTACATTCAGCGTTTTCGCGGCAAGACCATGGTCATCAAATACGGCGGCAATGCCATGGTCGAACAATCCCTCAAAGAAGGCTTCGCCCGCGACCTGGTGCTGATGAAGCTGGTGGGCATTGACCCGGTGGTGGTGCACGGCGGCGGTCCCCAGATCGGGAGCCTGCTCCAGCAGTTGGGCAAGGACAGCGAATTCGTGCAGGGGATGCGAGTTACCGACAGCGAGACCATGGACGTGGTCGAGATGGTGCTGGGTGGTCTGGTCAACAAGGAGATCGTCAATCTCATCAATCGACACGGCGGCGCGGCCGTGGGTCTGACGGGCAAGGACGGGGATCTGATCCACGCCCGTAAGCTACTCCTGCGCCGCGACGCGCCGGAGCTGAAGGCTACGGAGATCCTGGATCTGGGCCACGTAGGCGAGGTGGAGCGGATCGACCCAAGCGTCGTCGACATGCTGATACAGGGCGAATTCATCCCCGTCATCGCCCCCATCGGGGTCGGCGCGGACGGTATCTCCTACAACATCAACGCGGACCTGGTGGCCGGCAAGCTGGCGGAGGTGCTGGGGGCGGAAAAGCTCCTGTTGCTGACCAATACGCCGGGGTTGCTCGACGCCTCCGGTACGCTCATCGGCGAGCTGGACGCGGAAGCCGTCGCCCAACTGATCCAACAGGGCGTCATCAGCGGGGGCATGTTGCCCAAGATAAGATGCGCCCTGGAGACGGTCCATGCGGGCGTGCGCTCCGCCCACATCATCGACGGCCGGGTGGAGCACGCGCTCCTGCTGGACCTGTTCACGGACGAGGGCGTAGGGACCCTGATCCGGAGCCAAGAGTCAGGGAATGGGACTTAAGGCGCGTATATCGCCGAACTGAGATGATTGCCATCAACACATGGACCGTTCATGTGTCTTTTGTCCGGCATCGAAGTTACGCCGACAGTTACGTTGCCTGCGCTTCGCCTGCCAGCGTGCCTTGAATACGAATGACCTCTTAATTTTCGGTTGGCGCAATGACGAATAAGCTCCGTATCGCCGTTGTCGGTGTGGGCTATCTGGGGCGTTTCCACGCCCTGATCTATTCCCGCATGCCAGAGGTGGTGCTCGTGGGGGTCGCGGACCCGGATGCCGACCGGGCACATACCGTAGCGGCGGAAGCGGGCTGTGCCACATTCACCGACGCGGAGGAACTCCTCCAGCGGGTGGATGCCGTAAGTGTCGTTGCCCCCACAAGGGTCCATCTGGAAGTAGCGGCTCCCTTCCTGCGGCGCGGTGTCCACATGATGCTGGAAAAACCGATTGCCGCAACAACTGAAGAAGGCGAGGAGATCGTGCGTCTTGCGGAGCGGTCCGGTGCAATCCTGCAGATCGGCCACCTGGAGCGCTTCAACGCGGGAGTCATGGCATTGGCCGGGAGAATTTCCGCGCCCCGTTACATAGAGGCCCAACGCATGGGTGGCTTCACTGAGCGGGCAGCGGACATGGATGTCATCTCGGATCTCATGATCCACGACATCGATATCATCCTTTCGCTAATGGGTTCGCCGATCCGGGAAATCGCGGCGGTGGGCACGCCGGTGCTGACCGAGCACATCGACATTGCCAGCACCCGCTTGGAGTTTGCCGACGGAGCAGTGGCAAGCGTGGTTGCCAGCCGGGTCTCGGACAAGAAAATGCGGCGTATCCGCGTGTTTCAGCCCAGCGGCTACCTGTCCCTGGACTTTGTCACCCAGACGATCGACATCGCCTATCCCAGAGAAGCTCAGGGCGCGGAGCGGCCTGAGATCGTGCGTGAACGCATCCGGGTCGAGCCCGTCAAGCCCCTGGACCGGGAGCTCGAGGCCTTCGTCCAATGTGTCCGGGCTACCCGCCCCCCACTGGTCGATGGTCGGGTCGGACTCGAGGCCTTGAAGGTAGCCCTCGAAGTGCGATCGGATATTCGGACCAACTTTGATGCCGAAAAGCATCCAACAAAGAACTTAAGCGGATGCTGAAAAACGCGCCGCTGAGGATATGGCATGCGCATCCAGATCCGGCAGCTTGTGGACAAGCTGAAGCATAAACTGGCGCCGGTTTACCTATTTTATGGCGACGAGCCGCAGCAACTCGGCGAAGCGGCCGCGGCGGTACGGAGCACGGCCCGCGCTCAAGGGTTCAAGGAGCGAGAGCTGCTGGAGTGTGAGCCGGGATTCGACTGGGGCCGTCTCGCGGCCGTCGCCGCGGCACGTTCCCTATTCTCCGACCGTAAGCTCATCGAACTGCGACTCAACGCGACGCGCATCGGTCGCGAGGGCAGCGAGGCAGTGCGTGCCTATTGCCGTAACCTTACGGAAGACAACCGACTGCTCATCCTGGCTCCGGAGCTGGAGCGCAAGGAGCTTCAGGCCAAGTGGGTTCAAGCACTGGACCGGATCGGTATCCTGCTCCAGGTGCGGCGGATCCAGGGGCGAGACCTAGTGGCCTGGATCGAGCAGCGATTGCGAGAGCGAGGGCTGCACCCGGAACCCGGCGTGGCCGACCTGCTGGGTGAGCGGGTCGAGGGGAATCTGCCGGCGGCGGCCCAAGAGGTGGAGAAGCTCCGGCTCCTCTATGGAGAAGGCGACCTGGATAGGAAGCGGCACGTAAGTGCCATCTCCGATGGTGCCCGCTACGACCTGTTCGACCTCCCGGACGCGGCCTTGTGTGGAGACCGGGCCCGGGTCCACCGTATCATTAACACCTTGGAGGCGGAGGGGACCGCTCCCGCTCTGGTACTCTGGGCTCTGGCACACGAGCTGCGCATGTTGGCCGCGGTCTCCTATGCCGCCCAACGTGGCGGGACTGCTACTGCCTTTCGGACACACAATGTTTGGGAGTCGCGTCAATCCCGCGTATCGGCGGCACTGAAACGACTCTCCACGGAGTATCTGCAAGACCTGTTGGTTCGGTGCACAGCAGCCGATCGCAATATCAAGGGTTTGACCACCGGGGATCCTTGGCAGGCCTTGGCGGTCATCGCCGATGATCTGACGGGCGATACCGTTAAATCAATCTCACGGAATGCGTGAGAAAAAACTACGAATCGGCGCGAATCGATTCGTGGGGATTCGCGTGATTCGTGGTTTTTCCTCACGATGTGTCCTAGAGCGATGTATCGGCCTTGTCGTAGTAAATGCTTTCGCCGGGGATATCCTGCTCCGGGTCATATTCCGCCGGTAGGCGGTGGGCAATGCCCTTGTGGCAATCGATGCAGGTCAGGTCCAGCTCTTCGGCCTGCTCGTGGCGTTCAGCGCTGCGCGGCTCCTGTTTGTCATAGTCCATGGACAGGACTTCGTGGCAGTTGCGACATTCCCGGGAGTCCGTCTCTTTCATGGTGCGCCAAACGCGTCTTGCCAGCAACATCCGCTCGGCGTCGAATTTTGCGGGGGTATCGATGGTGCCCATTAAGTGGTGATAGACCTCTCGACTGGCCTGGAGCTTGCGCATAAATTTGGAGATGGTTTCCTGAGGCACGTGGCAATCGGGACAGGTGGCGCGCACCCCGGTGCGGTTGACATAGTGGTTGGTGTCCATGTATTCCTCATAGACGTTCACTTCCATCTCATGGCAGGAGGTGCTGCAGAAGTTTTCCGTGTTGGTGGCCTCTATGGCGGTGTTGAAGCTGCTCCAGAAGAGGATGCCGATGACCAGGCCGATTATCAGAATCGTGACCATGCGCCGGTCTTTTTTGGGTTTGTTTTCGGGCATTGTGGAACTTTTCGAGAGGCTGGGTTGAATGGGGGCCGGATTGGCGGTGGGTGTTGTGGGCGCCGTTACTTGCGCGCAGGGGTACTAGTACATGGTTTCGGTCCATTTTTCTGGCTATGGAGCTGACAAGCACAATGAGATACCAACAGGGCTGGCTGCATTGTACAGGAAAATAGACCGAAATTAGGTATTAGGGCGGGTTCTCAATTGAGCCAAACCCTCATAAAATCAAACACAAGAGAGCCGTATAATTGTTGGCGAGTCATTCATAACGGCTTAATTCCTTAGATAATTTATTTCCAAATCGAGGTTATAATTTCTCGATTTCTTCTCTTGGTAAACCGGTACTCTGAGAAATGATCTCCGGTGGTATATTTTGGCGTTCAATTTTCCAGCGATCGTGATTTTCTCTTCCTCCTGCGGTGTCGATTGAATTTTCTAAATCGCGGTAGATTTTTAGGCTCGCTTCATACTTACTGTACTCTTCTTCATCGAAATTTGCAATCTCTGCTTGTTCAAAGAGCTTATTGAAGATGCTTTCCTGTAATTTCGCGGGTCTATCCGTCAGGTTCTCAAGATTTTTCAGCACGTAAAGCCAATTGCCAAAATGGGTTTACAATTGGTCGACCGTTTTGGTGAATTTCGGCATTTCGAGATAGATGTAGGTCAATTTTTCATAGAAGACCTTTTGTATGCTCTTGTCGAAGAGTTGTACTTCATGATGAAAGACTTGGTCACTGCCTTTGTCTTCGTCGAAGACGAAGTCCAAGATGCCAACCGTGCATACCGATTTCAATTCAAAATCCCAGCCGCACTTTTTGGCTTGACTCTAAATCGGAAATGTCGAGTAATAGAGGTTTCTGTCTTTGAAGTAATTCTGCTTTGCCTTTTGCATCTCGACGATGAATTTTTCATCCCGCGCGTTTTTACAATAGATATCGAAAATGACTTCCCTCTCACCGGTGGTCCTCCCGAGCTGTTTGGGGGAAAGGTAGGTAATGTCTTTGATTTCTCCTTCATCTCGACGCAGCAGTTCGTCGAGGAAGTCGATCAGCAGGTCTTTGTTCGGCGCGATGCCGAAGAGCTTCTTGAAACCAAAGTCCGTGAAGGGGTTGAGGTATTTGCCTGCAATGCGCATGGATAGCTCCGATCGATTGGGATCTGAAGTTTCTTAAGGGAACCTTAGAAAAATGGTGGAGCATCCCTGTTCTGCACGGGTATAAGGTATAGTGGGTGATGTTTCGCAAGTCCCGTCTAGCCCTTGGCGGGATCCAGAAAGGTTGTGTCATTCTTCCCGGTCCAGCTTGCTAGAAGGTTATCGACAGTAATGCCCGCTTGCAACCTGGTGTCTGATAAAGGCATCCCAGTGTTCGCCCAGATTCAGATTGGTTGTAGCCATGTTGTACCTCTGTTATCTCATTGGGTATTACTTGAGAGCCTCGAAGGTATTCTCGACCAAGGGTTCGCCTTTTATCTGCACCATGTGGCACTGGGTGCAGAAATAACGCCGGGAGGAGAGCCGCCCCAACTGATTACCGTCGCGATCGACGAAGTGGCTGTCGGATGGCGGCTTGGTGTTTTCCTGCTTGGCTCTCGCCTTACTGTGACATTTCAGGCAGCCATGTTGACGCAGGCTGAGCTTATAGTTCTCGATCTTGTGAGGAATCAAAGGCGGCTGCTGCTCGAAGGTACGCTCGATACCGCCCTCGACCACATCAACCTTTCGTTTTGCCGGCGGCACGGACAGCTTTTCGATCGCGGCGCCGCGCAGGGAATCGAGCGCGAATATGGGCATCGCCCCGCTCAGGCCGGCGATGACAAAAGATAGGGTCAGGATTGTTCTGATTTTGTTCATTTCGTTCTCCGTGCAACATTCTAATGGGACAGGATTAAGCAAGATTTTCAGGATTAATAGGATTCTTTATTTTATTGCTTTAAATTTCCGCCGCACGGTGACACTTATTTAAAACGAAGAAAAATCCTGTTAATCCTGGAAATCCTGTACTATTGGCTGACAGACTAAGGCTCGAAGCATTTCGTTCAAAGCTCCGCAGGGGGATCGACCCGATTGTGCAACCGGGTCCCGAAACGGAAGACACCTTGTGGGCAGACCTCGATACAGCGCCCACAATTGGTGCAATTGCGATCCAGAATCACCGGACCGATGCAATCTGCGGCACCCTTGAGCGCAGGCTTGATGACCTGGGGCTCCGGGCAGATCTCGAAGCAATCCATGCAATTATCGCACCGATCCCGAGCAGCCGCGGAAATCCGCAAGATCGAGCCGCTGCCGATCAGGCCGTAAAAAGCCCCCATAGGGCATAGACGCCCACACCATCCGTGTTTGGCAACAAACAGGTCGAACAGGAACAGGGCGACGATGATCGTCCAGGCCCCCCCTACCCCGAAGATGAGGCCCCGATGGAGCATGGACACCGGGTTGATGTATTCCCATACCAGGACGCCGGTAAGCGGTGGAAACAGCAGTGCCAATCCCAGGAGCCAGTAGCGCAGATTGCGCAACAGAACGCTGTTGCCATGCAGGTCGAAGCGTCGTCGGAGCCACGCCGCCGCATCGGTAACCGGATTGATTGGGCAGACCCAGGAGCAGAAGACCCGCCCGCCTACCAGGGCGTAGAAGATCAGCACAATGAGCGCGCCGACGACCCCGCTCATCACCGGCAGGTTACCCGAGAGGGTAGATTGGAGCAGCAGGAAGGGATCGGTCAGGGGGAACATATCTAAGGTCATGCTGGCGGACAGGTTGCCCTTGACGATCCAGACCCCGGTGGTCGGACCCAGCAGGAACAGGACCAGCACGCCGATCTGGGTCAGGCGGCGGGCGAGCAGCCAGCGGTGGGTCTTGATCTGGCCTTGGAACGGACTAGAAATCATTTTTTTCCGCAAATTAACGCAAATGGACACAAATTTGGAGTAATTATTTGTAGTGACTCACCAACAGTGAAGGCTTGGCTTACAAACAGCTACCACGATAATGGGCTCACACTCCGTGTCCAGGTTTGCCAACAGCTAACCTAGCTTACGCTCGGTGACAATCCGCACAAGACTTCGATCCTAAGGGTTTTCGGTCACCTCCCCGGCTGAACCGAGCTTCGGTTTTCTCCCCTCGGTCCCTTTATACTGTGCCGAAGCACAAAACAAGCTGCTACCCTTCACCTTTCTTTTTTGCCAAACCGCTACAACTCAGGTCTTCGGCGAGGAATAACTATAAGGTTCGTCGGACAAATCATCCGTACTTAGTGCACACGCACCTAGTGGAACGGTTCTGAAACCATGGAGGAAAGAGGGATGGCGCCGAGAGAATTCAGACAAGAGCTTACTACAATCGACTCCTCGATTTACCATTCTCTCTATGCACTCCATGGTTTCATTACTGAATCGAAATCGTACGCCCTGGGAAAATGCTGATTCGCCTGCCTTCTTCATCCTACGCCTAGCCTCATCCAGCTTACGCAGTTTATACTTAACATCGCGAGGCGTGCGGTCGCCAAAATAATAATCAGCATAGGAGGGAACGCCAATCCCGAAGCATAACAACAGGATTCCAAAGCCTTTCAACACTACCTTCAACATAGTTATCCCCTCTCTTATCAAGTCACATGGATAATCAGAAATACTAGGGTTTTCTGATGCCGGTTCTTCTCAATTCGCAAATACTGTCGGAGCGTGAGCCGGGCCCCCTCTCCATTGTCAGTGAGCGTGAGCCCGAAGTAGGAGCTGTTTGTAAGCCGAGCCTTCACTGTTGGTGAGCCGCTACAATTATTCAGATCCCCACTGTTTTGCCGTCCATGGCACCTGGATTCCGGCACTCCCTGCCGGAATGACGGGGTAGGGACTGAACCATTACAAATTGAAGCGATTCCGATTTGCGTTTATTTGCGGCTAAAAAGGCGTTTCTTAGTTCTACTTTGTCACATTCCATGATAACTAACTGATTTACAAAGAATCTGCTGGACGATGAGATCCACAAAGATCAACAAGTTATCCCGAATGTGACAAAGTAGAATTAGAATGATTCCTGCTTGTTGAGAGTATCCAGCGGGTTGTCGGAAAAGGGCGCTACCGCCCTCCCTTCCCCGATCAGCCCTTCCCCGGCATGGTCGTATCCCATGCCTTCGGGCAGGTGGTACTGATGCTCCGGGTCCGGGCTGACCAGGGGGCCGCCGGAGCGGGTCTTTTGCTCCCAGCCCAGCCGGTAGTGTCCCCCCAGCTCCCCTTTGGCCAGGTGTTGCGGCAATACCTTGATAGCGGCCTCTTCCAGGATACAGGCCTGCTCGCACTTACCGCAGCCAGTGCAGCAGTCCGAGTGGACGACGGGGATAAAGAGCGCGTGCTTTCCCGAGCGTTCGTTGTGCTGCCGGTCCAGGGTAATGGCCGCGTCCTTGATCGGACAGACTTGATAGCAGACCTCGCACCGCAGGCCCTGGAAGGCGATGCAGTTCTCTTGGTCCACGAGCACTGCGAGCCCCATGCGTGCGGCATTGATGTCCTTCAATGCATGGTCCAGGGCATTGGTGGGACAGACCACCACACAGGGGATGTCCTCACACATCTCACAGGCCCCTTGGCGGGCGATGAAATAAGGGGTTCCGGTCGGGATACTCTCGCCCACCCGGCCCAAATAGAGGATGTCGTAGGGGCAATCGCGCACGCAGAGTCCACAGCGGATACAGGCGCCGTTGAAGGCATCCTCCGGGATCGCCCCTGGTGGCCGGATGGCGTGTGCGGGCAACGACGAGGCCCGATTGGAATAGAGACCCAGACCCAAGCCGAACAAGCCGACGCCGCAGGCGGTCTTGAGCAGCTCGCCCAGTACCCGACGGCGGGTGATTCCCTGCTTCTTGATTGCTGCCGAATCTGCCATAACCCAAGGAAGAATCGTTTAAACCACAATGGCGCAAAGGGAGGTAATGGTACAGGATTGACAGGATTGTTTTTTATGAAAACAACATATTAAAAAGTCCTGTCAATCCTGCTCATCCTGTTAATCCTGTCCTATTAGCGGCTGTCACCTAGCCCGTAAGCCGAACAGCCCGACGCCACAGTGGGCAGCGGACTGGTCATCGGCCGTAGCTTCGGCTATGAACGTATCATGCAGCTCGGGTTCCAGCTTCATGGTAAAAATGGCTTGTTTGGACATGAGCTAACCTCCTGCTATCAGATACCGATTTTGTAAGGACGATTTCTCCTGAACCGCAGAGACGCAGAAAAATAGTCTTCGCATTTCCGTACCCGTGGCAACAAATGCAAAACCACGAATGGACACGAATTCGTTTCCCGCGCCCGTGGAGACAGATATGATTCGTGTCCATTCATGGTTCTTCATTAGCCCTCTGCGTCTCTGCGATTCGAATGCAAGGCCCGTAGGTTGGGCAAAGGGCGTAGGATGCGGTGAGCGCAGTGATTCCGAGCTTGCCTGCCGTTGCCTGCCTTCCCCGCGTGAACCGCATCGATGGATGGCTCATGCCCGACGAAAGCAGGGATATTGGGCTCGCCGCCGTCCATGTCGGAGTTTGGAATCGCCCGTTCCCACGCTAGAGCGTGGGAGCCAGAGAGCAATGATGAGCACGGGACGCTAATAGCCTGGTCCTGAGCCGGTCGGCTCGGGTAAAGAGGCTCACCAGAGCTCACCACGCTTCATTGCAGAGAGACGCGAGCTGGGCCTGGATCAGGGGGTTTTCTACACCCGAATCCTCCGTGCCATAAACTTTATTGAGCTTGGCTGTAACCGCTTCCGAGCCATGACGAGAAACATACTCTCGAAGCGCTTCGGTAAATAGCTAGCTGCGGGGAATATGACGCTGTTTGGCCAGATGCTCTGCGGCATCGAATAGAGTGGATGCGGAATCGAGACTACTACTTTCATGTTGCCAAAGCACCCCCAGGAAATCCGTCTGTTTCGACAGAGGATCGGTGGTATCCAGCCCGTAGGATGGGCAAAGCAAGCGTCCATCCTGCTCTCGAGGTTTCGGTCATTCCGCAGGAGTTTCCGCACCGCGGCTGTTCGTCAGGATGCACTAAGCACAGCGTGCCCAGCGGTCCGCTGTTGGGCACGGCGCGCCAGAGGCTATAGGCTCGAGTGCCGACTCGGCAGTACACGCCTTTGCCCAACCTACACTTTGGTCACCTTGCAGATGTTCTTCTTGTAATCCGTCTGTTTCGATAGGGGATCGGTGGCATCCAAGATCAGCTTGTTCACCAACCGGGAGGCATCGAACCAGGGGATGAACACCAGACCCTCCGGTGGGCGGTTGCGGCCGCGGGTCTCGACCCGGGCCGTGATCTCGCCGCGGGGTGTAGTGATCTTGGCCATCTGGCCGTCTCTGAGCTGGCGCTTTCTGGCATCCTTCTTGTGCATGAAGAGCACTGCGTCCGGAACGGCCCGGTAGAGCTCGGGCACGCGCCGGGTCATGGAGCCCGAATGCCAGTGCTCAAGCACGCGCCCGGTGCACAACCACAGGTCGTATTTCCGGTTCGGGCTCTCCGCCGGTGGCTCATAGGGGGCGAAAATGATGTTGGCCCGACCATCCGGATTACCGTAGAAATCGACGGCCATCCGGTCGCCCGCTACATGGGGGTCATATCCGCCCCGGAAACGCCACAGGGTTTCCTTGCCGTCGACCACTGGCCAGCGTTGACCACGGACCTTGTGGTAGGTATCGAACGGGGCCATCTCATGGCCCTTCTTGGGGATATCGGGCGCCGAGTTGAAGCACCGGTACTCCTCGAACAGGCCCTTTTGGACGTAGTAGCCGAAGTGCTCGCTCTCGTGGTTCTGGTACTGGTTGCCGCGGTCATCGACGATCTTTCCCTCGTAGGGGAACTTGTCGACTGTGCCGTTGGCGAACAAGATATCGTAGAGGGTCTTACCGCGGTACTCGAGTTTTTTATCGAGCAACTCTTGGGGCCAGACCTCTTCGGCCTTGAAACGCTTGGCAAACTCCATGATTTGCCACAGATCCGACTTGGCCTCCCCCGGTGCCGCCACCTGCTCGCGCCAGAACTGGGTGCGCCGCTCGGCATTGCCGTAGGCACCCTCCTTCTCCACCCACATGGCCGTGGGCAGGACCAGATCCGCCGCCTGGGCAGAGACCGTCGGATAGGGGTCGGACACCGTAATGAAATTGTCCGGGTTGCGCCAGCCGGGGTACATCTCCTCGTTGATATTGGGTCCGGCCTGCATATTGTTATTGCACAGCTGCCAGTAACAATTCATCTTGCCGTCCTTGAGCATGCGCTGCATGAGCACGGCGTGGTAGCCGAGCTTGCCGTTGATGGTCCCTTCCGGCAATTGCCAGACCCGCTCGGAAAAGGCGCGGTGCTCAGGCTTTTTCACCACCAGATCCGCCGGCAGGCGATGGACGAAGGTGCCCACCTCACGGGCCGTGCCACAGGCCGAGGGCTGGCCGGTCAGAGAGAAGGGGCTGTTGCCCGGCTCGGAGATCTTGCCCATGAGCAGATGGACGTTGTACAGGAGCCCATTGACCCATACCCCACGGGTATGCTGATTGAAGCCCATGGTCCAGTAGGAAGCGACCTTCTTGTTCGGGTTCGCGTATAGCTTGGCCAAGCGTTCCAACTGCTCCTTGGACACGCCGGACATCTCGTGGGCCTTGTCCAGGGTATAGGGCGCGACGGATTCAGCGTATTCCTCGAAGTCGATCTTGGTGAGCTTGCCCTTGCCCGCATTCTTCGCCGCCCGCTCCAACAGATGCTCGGGACGCAGACCGTAGCCGATATCCGTGGGTGTCTTGGTGAAGTTCACGTGCTGGTCGATGAACGCCTGGTTGTAAGCCTTATTTTGGACGATGTGGTTGGCGATGTAGTTCAGGATCACCAGATCCGTCTGAGGGGTGAAGACGATCGGGTTGTCCGCCAGCTCGAAGCAGCGGTTCTCGAAAGTGGAAAGCACATGGACCTCACACCCCGGCTTGGTCAGGCGGGTATCGGTCAGGCGCGACCATAGGATGGGGTGCATCTCGGCCATGTTGGCACCCCAGAGTACGAAGGCATCCGCGTGTTCCAGGTCGTCGTAGCAACCCATGGGCTCATCGATCCCGAAAGCGCGGATAAAGGCCACCACGGCCGAGGCCATACAGTGGCGGGCGTTGGGGTCCAGGTTGTTAGAGCGCAGTCCCCCCTTCATGAGCTTGGAGGCGGCATAGCCCTCCCACACCGCCCATTGGCCGGAGCCGAACATAGCCACCCGGGAGGTCAGCTGATCGACCGGCTTGCCCGCATTGTCCCTTAGGTCCTTGGCGATGGCCTCCTTCCACTTGGCGGCCATGACAGCAAACGCCTCGTCCCAGGAGACGGGCTCGAAATTCCCGTCCTTGGCGAATTGACCATTCTTCTTGCGCAGGAGGGGCTGGGTCAACCGGTCCTTGCCGTACATGATCTTGGGCAAAAAATAACCCTTGATGCAGTTGAGCCCGCGGTTGACCGGGGCGTCCGGATCGCCCTGACTGGCGACGACCTTGCCGTTCTTGACGCCTACCAGGACGCTGCAACCGGTACCGCAGAAGCGACACGGGGCCTTGTCCCAGCGCACGCCCTCGTCGCTTTCCGCCGCGACGGCGGTAATGCTTACCGGCAGAGTGACCCCCGCCGTCGCGGCGGCCACAACGGCAGCCTGGGATTTGATGAACTCACGCCGAGTGATTTTCATGATCGACCTCTTCCGCTAAATCGTCTCCACCATAGTGGTAGATCAGAACCGTATCGATGACGCCTTCCACACTCCTGATGGATGCCAGGATGTCGGTAACCTCGCTCCGATCTGTGTCCTCCACCGTCACTATCAGCTTTCCCTCCGCCCAACCACCGTGGACCTCCACACCGGGCAGCGCCAGCAACCCTTGCTCTACCGTCCGCACCCGGTTGGGGCGGGTCTGGACGATGAGACTGCAAATGTTCATGGGCCTTTAAGAATGCTTAGGATCCGAATTTCTGATTCCGATCTCGACCTAGCCGGCTCTCCAACCGTTGGTTGGGCGTAGGATACGCAAGTTAAATGTCAACAGCCCCCAAACCTACCTGCCTCCCTACGGAGACCTTGAAGGACTGACGAAAATTCAGGGCCGGTCCGATTATACTTCCCCCGTGATTAAGCGAATTCCACGTCATCTCGACCGCTCGTTCCGGGCACCGACAGGATTCCTAAGCCCTATTGCAACCGGGTGAATCTTGGAAAAGAGCAGCTCGGTTCCATCGCTAAGATCCGCAATGGAGGAGCATTTTAAAGTATCAGCTTATTCTGATATTGTGGTAGATCACATCTTCCGAAGATCGATCCGTTGCACAGAGCCAGAGATATATGGTAGGGCGTAGGTTGTATTAACCGCACGGGGAAATGCCTCGGAGAGCACGGTGTCGAACGCAGCGTAACGCAACTCGATACCTAAAGGGAACCTTTCCGCCAGGTCCCTCGACGCTACATTTGGTGGTGTAGCCTTCGATTTTTCGGCTCAAGGCAACAGCTTCAGTGCCGCCACGACAAGACCGCCCACAGTTAGAGTGATGGTAAACAACCAGAACATAAAGCGGTTGATACGCCTAGTTATCAGGTCCCGTGTGATTATATGAGACCTTTGCACGAGATCCCCAAAGTTACTGAAATTTGAGATAATGTTGACTCCTAAAAATTGCGCACCGGGGGAGCAAAAGTTGGCGTGGAAAAACTTACAAAAACGCAGATTAGCAGATTCAATACTGATAGAACACGATGCCTTGCAAGAAGCGGGATGAGGTTCATGAGCTGATTGATTGGACTTGGTCGTGATCTTTCTGAATCGGTGGCAAACCAGAGCACGCTTTGGCGTTTTAGACAGAAGCTGGAGGGAGAGTCACTTGCTGATAGCGCCTATCAAAGTGCGGCCCACGCTGAATGGTTATCGGAACGTGGCATTGAGAATAGCAGCATCAAACGGGCGTACCGGCATCGACCGTTGGGCAAAGAAGATAAACAATTTAACCGGTTA
>Ga0049114_1000160_pt1 | contig 14685 bp, 14 predicted proteins | sample WorMettanBELIZE2_FD_55211 | JGI IMG/M metagenome (GOLD analysis project Ga0049114, IMG submission 55211) | Marine gutless worms symbiont microbial communities from Max Planck institute for Marine Microbiology, Germany - Olavius tantulus BELIZE.2 | ecosystem: Host-associated > Annelida >... | reverse complement strand
GGATGCGCGTGAGTCCGGTGAGTGGCTCGATTTCTGCCATCGCCTCCTTGTGCACAAGAAGCTCTCTAACCCAATTTAGTCTATCATCTCTCGGCAAGCTACACGTCTTTCCAGAAAGTTACTTTAAAATGCGTATTTTGTTCCTACTAGGGAGTATAAATAAATAGGGTTCAAGATCGAGCATCCAAGATGGTAGGGACGTCTGGCGGACGATCGGCTTTCGGGATCCGGTTGCTATGGGCTGCCGACATTTATCCGAGCGAGGCAAGTAGGTCGGGTTAGCCGCTAGGACGCAGCCTAGCCCGACAGGGCGGTGGCAGCTCACCCTCGAGTAGGGTGGGCTGCGCCTACCAACCAGGCACGGTATTGGTGGGCACAACCATTGGCGGCACAGCCCACCCTACGAGTTAGATGCAAAATATTCAGAAATAGGGTACTAGAACTCGAAGTTGGCCCACACCGGACAATGATCGGAAGGTTTTTCCATGCCGCGGATAGCGTAGTCGATGCCGACATCCACCAAGCGCTCGCGCAGGGGGGCCGTGACCAGCATCAGGTCGATGCGCAGACCGCGCTGGAGGTCACGTTCGAACCCCCGGCTGCGATAGTCAAACCAACTGAAGCAGTCGTCGGCTTGGGGGTGAAGTGCGCGGTAGGCGTCGTAGAGTCCCCAGTCGGTGAGGGTCGCGAGCCATTCCCGCTCCTCCGGCAAGAAGCTGCATTTGCCCGAGCGCAGCCAGCGCTTGGCGTTGTCGGGGCCGATGCCGATATCGAGATCCAGGGGCGCCACATTCATATCGCCGAGGATCACCAGGTTCCGATCCGGCGTAAAGCTTGCGCGGACGAAGGCGGTCAGATCGGCGTAGAACTTTTGTTTGGCAGGAAACTTGACCGGGTGGTCGCGGTTCTCACCCTGGGGGAAGTAGCCGTTGATCAGGGTGAGCTCGCGGCCTTCCGGTAAGGCGTAGCGGCCCATGATGGAGCGGCGTTGGGCGTCTTCATCGTCGTCGGGTAGGCCCTTGGTAATTTCCAGCGGTGTCTGCTTGCTCAGCAGGGCGACGCCGTAGTGGGATCTCTGGCCGAAGTAATGGGGTTTGTAGCCCAGCGCCTCGACCGCCTCCTTGGGAAAGGCGTCGTCGGCCACCTTACTTTCTTGGAGACCGATGACATCCGGGTCATGTCGAGTCTTTAGGGCCTCCAATTGGTGGAGCCGGGCGCGAATACCGTTGATATTGAAGGTAACGATCTTCATGAGTTAGCTGGTCTCCATAACTTCATAGGTCTCTTTCCGCCCCAGCTCCCAGCCATGACGGTAGGCTTTGCCACAGGGTAGGGCCTCGTGGCCTGCAATCGGGTCCTGCGCGTCCAGTTCCAGGGCTGTGGCCACGTGTCGTGCATACCCCAGACGTTGAAGGGCATGGATAACGCCATTGGCATAGCCCCGGTTGTACCACAGCTGGACATCGTCAGTGCAGTCCAGGAAGCCCTGCGAGTCATCGTAGAGGTCGCAGATCAGCTCCAAGAGCTGGGGCCGAATGGTATCGGCGCTCATGAGGCTGGTCGGGCGAGAGGTTGCGGGAGGATGGAGTGGCAACAATTCTAAATAACTTGGCACTGTCCGGAGGGTTTGACCTATGTTTTGTTTTAACGATGAATCACGCGAACCGGCGTGAACCGCATCGATGATGCCGAATTTCATCTAATTTTTTTGGTTGTCATTTCGAGCAAAACGAGAAATCCTTGTCCCGACGGAGGAGGGATCTTGTAACTTTAAGGGGCTGTCTTATCGCCAAAGAAAATATCTGACGTGGGCCTCCAGCCGACCTCAGCTCCGCTACGCCCCGCCGACTTGACTGATACCTAGCATTAGGTACTCTACAAAAGATGTTGACGTGAATGCAGTTGGTTGGAAAGAACACAATCCGGCAAGCCAGGGAACAGCTTGGTTTGCTGTGAATTAAGCGCTTGGATACGGCGGTGGAGCCGTGCATGTGGAAGGTCATCGAGAAAGATACCCATTGACCACCTGCACCTGACATACCATGCAGGTAGTCGTACTCATCTCCGGCAGCGGCAGCAATTTGCAGGCCCTTATCGACGGGGCAACGGCCGACTTGCCCATCTGTATCCGCGCTGTGGTCAGCAATGAACCAGGCGCCTTTGGCCTGGAGCGCGCCCGGCGGGTCGGCATCGAAACGCGCGTCCTGAACCACCGGGACTATCAGAGCCGGGAAGCCTACGATGCTGCCTTGGGCGATTTGATCGACGCATTCGAGCCGAGCCTGATCGTTCTGGCGGGTTTTATGCGCATCCTTACCCCGGCGTTCGTGGCTCGCTTTCGGGGGCGTATGCTCAACATCCACCCCTCTCTGCTCCCCAAATTCCGGGGCCTACACACCCACCGACGCGTCCTGGAAGCCGGCGAGACCGTCCATGGGGCCAGTGTGCACTTCGTCACCGAGGCGCTGGACAGCGGTCCAGTGGTGTTGCAGGCCAGGGTGCACGTGGAGCCGGGAGACGATGCGGAAAAGCTCGCCGCACGGGTGCTGAGCCGGGAACACCGCATCTATCCCCAGACGGTACACTGGTTCGCTCAAGGCCGGTTACGCTTGGATGCAGCTGGCAGGCCACGGCTCGACGGCTGGGTCCTGACACACCCTTTGCAGCTCGACGAGCTGACGGCCGATCCCTTGACTTCCCTAGGGGGCGTTCTCAATTAAGCCAAATCCCCTCGAACATCAAGTCCGGCAAACCCATCCACTTGCCGGTGGGTCGCGTCTGCTCGGTTTTCTCACACCAAGCCACAAAGACACCAAGCATTCTTCTGTTGCCTCGGAACCGTCATTCCGGGTTGGACCCCAGAATCCAGTCGTCCAGGGATGGCAAGCCGAAGCGGACCCGCGGCCTTCGCGGTTCTTCCGAGCCGAGGCAACGATGGTGCAAATAGCAAGCCTTGGAAGTTCCCGCAACTTGCCATCCCTGGCACCTGGATTCCGGCTTCCAAGCCGGAATGACGACCGACTGTTTGGTTTGCTCCCGGTCGCTGGTCACGGCCGGCAAAGCCCCCGGTTGGGGGCCGTGTTTCCGCCAATTATGCACAAGTGTACTTTTGTTGACTGGCGACACTGTCCTCACTTGTACTTTAGCCACTACCCAGGAATGAATCCCTTTGTGGCTTGGCGGCTCTGCGTGAGGATTGAGAACGTCCCCGAGTAAACTACCCGGCTGCTGTCGCTACTTCTCGGCACCGCTTCTCTCGGTAGCCTCTTTACTCTTGCCGGCAACGGAAATCATCTTTTGTACCAAATCCCAAGACGCCAGGGTGCCGGTGAGATAGGGCTGCAAGAGCTTGATGGGATCGTACCCATCGACCCCCTCGACCATGCGTTTGCGCAGCTTATCCAGCATCTCGCGCTGAATCGGCTCCACATCCGGTAGGCCCAGGAGCCTGCGCAGCTCCTCGGGACTCATGTCGATATCGATCTTGACATTCATGGCGGACTCTTAGAGGTTACAAAAGACGCAGGGAACCCTAGTACAGTGTTTCAGACTATTTTACATTTCCATGGGTCAGTAAGATGCGGAAACTTAATGTGCCCATCAGCCCTATACAGGAAAAATAGACAGAAACTAGGATCCTTAAATGACCCGCATCTTTACATTCGATCACCTTCTCCCCAACCCCTCTCCCGGCGGGAGAGAGGCTTTTGTGCGCACTGCACAAAAAATTCGTGTCTCGTGGGCTTAAGGCGAAGCCTCGCTAACCAATAGGACAGGATTTTCAGGATTAACAGGATTTTTTGCTATGAAGAGCGTTTGCCGGTTTGGTAAGTGCATGATCGGATGTAGGAAATTCAGGAACGACAAAAATCTTGTCAATCCTGTGTAATCCTGTAAATCTTGTCCTATTGGGGTTTTGCCACGAAACTCGAGTTGGGCACTCGTTGGTCTGAGGCCCCCTAGTCGAAATGGGATACTAGACCCTGTGCGCCCCGCGAGCGTGGCTCAATGGCGACTGAAGCGGGGCGGCACCGATTCCGAAGGCGCCGGATCGTCCACCACGAGACCTTTGTGGACCCGCCGACCCACGAGCAGGCAGGCCCGCTCGAACGCCTTCTCCGCCTCCCCGGCATGCCACGCCCATTCCATCGGCGATACCGAGACCGGGATCTGCCAGTGACCGATGGTCAGCACGTTGGCAATGCGGATCTCCAGGGTCCAGTCGTGCCAAACCATTTTCGGGTCCTCGTCCTCGCAAAACTCCTGCTCGGCGAGCCGAATATAGTTGCCTGCCGTATCGTCCATAGACAGCACGCTGGAAACCACCAGTTTCTCATCGATACAGCTCGACCAGCCGGTGTGAACGGTCGAGGCGGTCGCCATCAGGGCATGGATAAGCAGGGCAGGGGTCAGCTCCAGTCGCAGCGAACTGCCCCAATCCGGCTCCGTATCGTCCTGGTCTTCGGTCATCTCGCTCATTTTATTCACAGCGTCCGCAGTTGGCTCGGAAAGGCGAACGTAGAGTGGGCTGTGCCCACCCCTCCGCCGGTAGCTGGCGACTGGTAGCAGGAAGCCGACAACGCACGCTCACCACATCCTACACTTGGTTATCTTTCTCCCGCTGGAATTTGAGCACCACCGTGGCATAGGGGGGCAACGTGAGGCAGATGGAGTACCCACGGCCGTGGATTCCATGCCGTTCCGCCATCGCGCCGCCCTCGCTGCCCCAATTACCTCCGCCATAGACCTCGGCGTCGGTGTTCAACACCTCCCGATAGTAGCCCTCCTCAGGCACTCCGATACGGTAATTGGGCCGCACTACCGGAGTGAAATGGGTCACCACGATCACGAACTGGCTCCGGTCTTTTCCATAACGGGCGAAGGAAACGATGCTGCAATCCTCGTCATTGGTATCGATCCATTCAAAACCGCTCGCCTCGGCGTCCAGCTCGTGCAATGCCGGTGTCTTGCGGACCAGATGGTTGAAGTCGCGAATGAGCCGCTGCACTCCCAGATGCAGCGGATCCTGGAGTAGATGCCAGTCCAGGCTGATCGTGCTGTTCCATTCCCGGTCCTGACCGAACTCCGTACCCATAAACATGAGTTTTTTCCCCGGCATGGCGTAGGTCAGTCCCAGCCAAGTCCGCAGGGTAGCGAACTGCTGCCAGCGGTCCCCTGGAATCTTGTTGACCATGGCGCCTTGGCCAATGGAGACATGGTCATGGGAGATCGGCAATACGAAGCATTCGTCGAAGGCGAACTCGAGGGGATTGATCAGCTCATAGTGATAGTACTTGCGGTGTACGGGGTGACGACGCAGATAACGCAGGGTGTCGTAGGCCCATGCGGAGTTCCAACGCAGGCTGAAACCCAGACCCCCATCCTTCACGGCCCCGGTGATCCCCTTGCGCAGGGATGAATCCTCGGCAATCATCAAGACATCGGGATACTTGTCACCCACCAGCGTGGTCAACTGACGGATGAAAGCGAGGGCCTCCAGGCTTTCATTGCCACCGTCCTTGTTGGGTACCCATTGACCCTCGCCGCGGCCATAGTCGAGGTAGAGCAGCTTGGCGAGGCTATCGATTCTCAGTCCGTCCAGATGGAATTGGTCGAGCCAGTACAGAGCATTGGCGAGCAGGTAGTTGACCACCGCCGGGCGGCCGAGGTTATAGAAGGGCATATCCCAGTCCGGGTCCCGGCGATGGTGAGGATCGGCGTCCTCGTAGAGCGCGGTCCCGTCGAACCAGGCTAGTCCCTGGGGTTCGATCGACAAGAAGTTGGGCACCCAATCGACGACGACGCCGATGCCAGCGCGGTGGCAGGTATCGACCAGATACCGGAAGTCGTCGGGGGTACCGTAGCGGCTGGTGGGGGCGAACAAGGCCGAGGGCAGGTAGCCGACGGTATCGTCGAACGTATGCTCGCTGATCGGCAGCAAGGCGATGTGTGTAAAGCCGACGTCGGTGACATATTCCACCAGCTCGTCCGCCAGCTCGCGATAGCTGAGCCAGCGGTGGTCTTCCTCCGGCTTTCGGCGCCACGAACCCGGATGGACCTCGTAGAAGTTCAGCGGTGCCCCTCGGCCTTGTGTTTGCTTTCTTTGTTCGAGCCAGGCGCTGTCGCGCCAACGGTAGGTCCCCAACTCCCGGACCCTCGAGGCGGAGCCGGGGGGATGCTCGGTACCGAAGGCATAGGGATCGGATTTGAGCACCGAATCGGTCCCCAACGCGGCCTTGATTTCGTATTTGTAGAGATCGCCGCTGGCCACACCCGGAATGAAAATTTCCCAAACTCCACATTCGTGGCGCAGGCGCATACCGTGCCGGCGTCCGTCCCACCCATTGAAATCGCCCACTACGGCCACGCGAGCGGCCTGCGGTGCCCAAACCGCAAAGGCAACCCCCGCGACGCCTTCGACCTCGGTGGGGTGCGCACCTAAAATCCGGTAGCTCGACCAGTGGGAGCATTCGCGCAATGCACGCGCGTCGGCGTCACTGAGCACGGGTGGAAAGCGATAGGGATCTTCGGTCGTTTGCTCGCCTTCGGGGGTCCTGATCCGCAGCCGGTAGGGAAAAGGTTCTTTCCGCCCCTGGATGGTATCGACGAACAGGCCTTCGTCATGGATCTGTTGCAGGGTCGCCACCGGTTTGCCGGCGGCAATGTCCAGGATTTCCACGGCGCTGGCCTCGGGCACGAAAACCCGCACCGTCACCGCCCCTGGGGTCGTGGCCGCGTGCATTCCGAGGAAGGAGAACGGGGCCGGATGATCCGCGTTGAGCATGGCCTCCACATCCCGGGAGTCCACCACAGGTGGGGGCAACCCCCCGGCCCCGATACCATCGATGGGCTCCTTGGGTTCCGCCGGCAGATCGGCGACTCGGGTCGGTGCCGGCTTCTTTTTTGCCGCGACCGGTTTGCGTGGTGGCTGAGGCTGGGCTGGATGATCCCGGACGGCCGCCTTGGCGATCGCCTGGACCACGGAGACATGTGGAGTATCCTTGCCGGTCCGGGCCTGAGCGGCATCCTTGTCGGTTTCGGCCTGCTTCATGACCGCCATGGCATCGATCGCGGAATGGACGGTCGAACCCTCGGAGATGCCCGCAGCACCGGGGCGGTCGGCCTGCTTGCGAGGTGGGGGCTGGACCAAAGCGTTGGGCACTACTGGCTTCGCCTTCACAGCGGCGGCAATCGCCAAATCGGTGGCTGAAGCCGATTTTGTCCGAGTGCCCGGCAGCGTCTTCGCGACAGGTTCCGACTTCGGGGTATCCGCACGAATAGCCGTTGCTTTCTGCGAGCCTTTGCCGGTAGTTGACTGGTTACTGGTCGGTGCTGGTTTCTTAGCGGTCATACTGGTCGGTTCCCTTCCATATACATGACGTTACTGGCACATGGGAGTCTGTCGAGCTGGGTATCCATGCGATCCCGAGTCGGAAGGGCTCCCGAAAGAGGGTTCACGTAGTATCACAAGTCAGACGGTCCACGGACCCATCTACCATTATACTGACCTCCGCCGCCGCATAGTACAAGCCCGTCGTCAGGGTAGAGCGAGCGCGTATAAATTTGCATAATAACTATCGAACCGAAAAGGACGCGAAGAGCGTATGGATCGAGATGGAACAAACCTCCACGGAAGAAAAACGATGAATCACACGAATCCTCGCGGATCGATTCGCGAGGATTCACGCGATTCGTAATTTTCCCTTAATTTTGATTTTGCCAGTATACCCAATCCGAGCTGCGTAGCCTGCGAGGTATCAGGTCCGTATAGAGCAGGGCGCAACGAGCCAGGGAATCAAGGTCTTCCTGCTACGTCCGTGTTCGATGCGGCGGTGGTCGGTCGCATAGACGACGAGGTCTCGACGGAAGCGTACCTGAAAACCCGCGCGTTTTATGCGATAGATGCATGGTGATTTCACTGTGCGCTGAATTGCGATGAAGGGCGCACTAGAAGCCGGATGAGTCATGGGTAGACACGGCCCCACCTACACCACCGTCAGGCCAAAAGCCGGTCAAGGATACCGAACAGAACTTGGTTGATACGTGCATAATCCTCTCCCGTCATCACGAGCATTCGTTCCGCGTTCTGCACATACCTTCCGGGGACGATCTCGTCCGCGCAGTTGGCGACCAGATCCACCACCTTTGTAGGCATCGATTCCAGATGAAACTGGAGTCCCAGCACCTGGTCCGCATAGAGAAAGACCTGATGCTCACAGCCCTCACTGTGTGCCAGATGGACCGCCCCATCCGGCAAGCCGAAGATGTCCCCGTGCCAGTGGAACACCTCGAATCGATGGGGCAAAAAGGCGAACAGATCCGACGCCCGGCCTTGATCGGTCAGCGCGACCGGAAACCAGCCGATCTCCCGGTGAGCATTCGGGTATACGCGGGCCCCCAAGGCAGCGGCGATCAGCTGGGCACTCAGGCAGACCCCGATCACAGTCTTACCCGCGGCGATGGCTGCGCCTATCAATGCTTTCTCGTTTGCCATCCAGGGATAGTCGGTCTCGTCCCGCACCCCCATGGGTCCACCCATGACCACCAGCCAATCGAACGCCTCTCGATCCGGCAACTTCCCGTGTTCGAACAGGAGCGTGGTGGTAACGGGATACCCCTTGCGGGCGGCCCAGTCATCGATCCCGGCGGGCCCCTCGAAAGGGACGTGTTGAAGACAATGGATACGCATACGAATAGCTCCGAGATTCCGTACATTTCTATGGGAATACTCTTTTGGCCGCAAATGAACGCGAATCAACGCAAATTGGTCGCAATCGGCTAACCGTCCTCGGTGTCTGGATTCCGGCAACACTGACCGGAATGACGCAGTGGGGTCTGAACGATTACTTTCGATCTCGTTGCCTTCATTCAAGGCCGACTCATCCTTTCAGGGATCGGCCCGTTTTCCCGTGCAACACCTGGGCGCGGAACAGGCCGATCAAGGTCTTGGCATCGGTGATGGTACCGTCGCGGCACCAATCCAAGACCTGCCCGAAGGATAGCCAGTGGATTTCAATGACCTCGTGGGTCTCGTGGTCGTGGGTGGCCCGCCGCAGGTCGCAGGCCAAGTAGAGGTAGATAACCTCGGTCAAGATTCCCGGCGAGCTGTACAGAGTACCCAGCTCGGTCCATCGTTCCGCTGCCACCCCCGCCTCCTCGGAGAGCTCGCGTCGGGCGGTGCCGAGAGGGGGCTCGCCCGGCTCCAGCTTCCCGGCCGGCAGCTCCCAAAGCCAACCGTCGGCTGCATGCCGATACTGGCGCAACAGGCAGACTCGACCCTGGTTATCCAGGGCCACCACGGCCGCGCCGCCGGGGTGTTTGACGACCTCCAGCTCCGTCGCCTCGCCGTTGGGTAAAACGACGGTTTCCAGGTCCAGGTCGACGATCTTACCCCGATAGACGGATCGGTGCCGCACATGCTTGTCTTCTGTCACTCTTTTCCCCCTCTCGCATGGGAACCCGCCCCCGCGATCTTGTAAGACTATATCTTACGTGAACGACAACACCTAATGCATACTGACCGCTCGGATCGAGCCGGCGAAAAATCCAACGCCCTGGGGGTTGACATGCGGGTCTTCATAGAAGACCGGGTTGAGGAACGAAACCCAGCCCGTGGGATGGGCAAAGCAAGCGTCCATCAAACCGAACGCGAAGTTTTGGGCATTCCGCGGTGGTTTCCGCACCGTGGCTGCTTTTTAGGTTGCACCAAGCGCAGCGTGCCCATCGATCCATAGCCGGGAAGATAATGTGAATGTTGGGCACGGCGCGCCACAGGCCGTAGGCTCGAACGCTGGCTCGGTAGTACGTGCGCGCCTTTACCCAACCTACGCGGCTGATCGGGCCTGCCGAGGGTCCGGGCCGGGGTTTTCAGGGTCCGGACAGGCCCGCCACAGTCTCGGCCAGAACTGCCGGGTGGGTACCGTGGACTTGCACTAGCCCGCCAAAGGACGGGAGAATCCCGCATCGGGCATTGGCGGGCTTGTCGCATGGCGGGTCGCGCCAATAGGATTGGTTTTTTGTTCCCCGGAACAAGAAATCGGAATATTTTGGAGTGCGGCGGCAGTCGGACAGCTCCGGGCTTTGGACCATCTGCGGTGCTTGTCGGCAGCACTCGATCGTCGACGGGCACGGTCCCGCCGCCGCTTTGGATCAGACCCGCCCAAAAACCAAAGCGCCGCCGCGCCGCGTGGGAAATGCCACACTACCGATCCTTGCGCAAAGGTCGCGGTCGCAGCGCACACCAACGCGGACCACAATCCGGTCGCGGCGCTCTACCGGCGCACTCCAAAAGGAGGGTGTCGCGATTCGCGGGGTCGGCTCAGGCTAGTGCGCGTTCGATCAATGCTTTGATCAGTGCGAACCTGTCCTTGGATAGGCTGGAGCGATCCCGCGGTATCAGGACATCATTGACATAGACCAGAATGTCGGTGACATGACGGTAGAATCCGCCGATGCGTAGGAAGCGGGGAGCACCTTCTTTGCCGAGAATCTCTACACTGTGTGCGCGGGTCAGCTCGTCCAGCTCATCGTATTTGTTCTTCCAATACAAGGCATAGTTAGCGCACTCGCGAAGACTATCGATGCGGGCGTCGTCCTGGATCAGAGGCAGGATGCGGTGCAGGAAATCCTGGTCCCGCTGCTTTGCGTTGGTGTAGAGGCGATAGAGCTCCGTCATGCAGTACTCGGAGCGTAGATAATCCCGGCTCAGGATCACAAGCACACAGCGGCCCGCGCTCAGTTGCTCCATGTAGTTGGAAATGCGGTCACCGGACTGTAGCTCGGTGCTGTCGCGACGGATGTGCCAGCCCTGCTTATCCAGCTCGGCGCAGAGTTCGTCCGCCAAGGGGTTCAGCCGTTCTTTGGCCCAAGCGTAGGAGACATAGACCTCGGGGTCGTCAGGCACAGTGGCCGGCTGGATCTGCTCCGGGTCCAGATTGGTTCCGGTCGCCGGGAGCGGCTCCAGCGATTGGCCGGATTAGCTCGAACCCTCGTCGAGGTCCCTGATCCATCCGACCAGCCGCGCCAACAGAATCCGCGGCGCCGGCGCCTTTGGCACGGAGACGAATCTGCCCGCCATAGCCCTCGGCATCCGGTCGCTCCTCGACGATGGCGGTAGCGCGCGTTTCCTTGTCATACAGGCAAAGTCCATAGCGCCAGTACAGGGCCGTGGCACCGGCCAACCTGCCGAATTCGGAAAGCAGCAAGCGGGCGATTGCCGGCGACAGGAAGGGATAGACAAAGGCCGCTTCCAGAGGCTCGTCCGGCGTTGGATCCCAACGCGCTGCAAGCTCGTCATCGAGTACCTCGGGGCTTTCCGGCAGCAGATCCGGCGCCACATACTCGGTCTCCTCGTTTGGGCCTCCGTAGCAGTGGACGAAGCAGATGCCGCTGGTCTGCATCATCCCCAGCAGTGATTTCTGATCGGTTCTGGAGAGCCCACGTCTGCCCCACAAGAGCACATCCAGGTCAGGACGGGTTAATTTAATCTGCTCCGGATCGATAGCATTCCAGCGCCATTGTTTCCGGAGTACGCTGGCGACCTCGATGAGTAACCAGTCGGGGGCGAGCAGATCGACGCCATTCCTTAAGAGCGCCATGGGCGCTTCGTGCTCCCGTCTCCGGTACCAAACCACTTCAGGGCGACGCTAGCGTCTACGACCAATCTTAACGGTCGCGATCCTCGCGGATAAGCGAGGTGCTGTCACCGGTCCAGCGACCCTCCAGTGCTTGTACCAACACCTCGGCCTTTGCCGTCAACTCGGTGCATGACGGAAGTGGGGGTAAGGTGAGGAGCTGGCGCAGCTCGCCCTCAAGGGACCGATGGTTTCTCCTCGCGCGTTGTTTGAGGCGGTGCAATACGCCGTCGTCGAGATTACGAATAGTGACTTGTCCCATTCGATGTGGCGTCCGTTAGTGGTGATTATTCCAAAACGATAGCATGAATGCGATCATCCGAACAAAGCGAATGGATCAAAAACGCCGAGAACCCATCATAGGTCAGGTGCGGAGCATATCGAATGCCGGCCAGCGGTACAGCTCCGATTGCCACCTGATCCGAAATGCCTGCTCCCACGCCACATCTTTCGGATAGCAGATCCGGAGATTGCCCACCGCGACCAAATCGCCTTGTGCAAAGATCAAGGGGATATAGGTGCGTATCCAGGGCGGCACACCTTGTTCCTGAAACAGTTTCTTCAGGGGACGACGCTGTCCCCCCCGCCCCTGCCGGCAGAAAAGGCCCGTCACGCCGAAGCGGACTGCCAGCCCGTGCGTGAATACATCCTGGGGGGCCAAGTCCCGTCCATCGGCGGCGAGAAACTCCAGAGATCCGAGCCCGTCCGGGAGTGCAAGGACGCCCCTGCACCAATGGATCGGGCCTGGCGCGGGTGCCGGGGGCAGGGGCGCCATGGCAAACAGGTCACCCCGGTAGCGGCGTACCTCGCATCCCGACCAGGCGACCAGCGGATTTGCATCCGCACGGGCGGTCATAATCTCGGTGAGGATACGGTCAAGATTTGCAGCATCCGGCGGGACTTGACCCTGGCCACGGAACCACTGGCGCAGTGCCGCTTTGCGCAACGGCAATGCCAGGTTCAGCAGACGCGCGATCGAAAGGCTACCGGCTCTTTGTCCTGCCGCCTCGAACGCCGCATCGTGGGCGACAGGGTCGATGATCGCTTGGGCCTCCGCGCAGTGGGCCGCGCTCCTTGCAATACTGGTCGCACACGCGGGCCAGCGTTCCGTCAGCCGGGGTAGTACGCGGTGACGCAGGAAATTCCGATCGTGTCCCAAATCCCGGTTGCTCGGGTCTTCCAACCAGTGGAGCTTCTGGCTTCGGGCGTAAGCGAGGAGTTCGGCACGACCGAGATCCAGCAGCGGTCTTACCAGCCAACCGTGCCCCAGGGGGGCCACCGGAGGCATGGCCGCAAGGCCTGCGGGACCGCTGCCGCGCAGCAAGGCCAGCAGCAGGGTCTCTGCTTGGTCGTCCCGGTGCTGGGCCGTGAGCAATAGATCGTCCGACTCCAGCAATTCCACCATGGACGTATAGCGTACCTGCCGGGCTATTGCCTCCAGGCTTTCACCCCGAGTAGGGGCTAGATTCAGGTGCCGGGTTTGGAGCGGCACTCCGAGCCGCGTGCAGATACGGGCGCAGTGTGTGGCCCAGCGATGCGAGTCCCGGTGCAGGCCATGATCGAGGTGCAGGGCATAAAGGGCGAAAGGGAGGCGGTCACGGATTGTGGTCAAGGCGTGGAGCAGCACGGAAGAGTCCACGCCACCGCTGTAAGCGACCCAGCCCTTCCGTGCTGAGGGCAAGGCGGCAAGTCGGGGCAGCAGAAACTCTGGTAGGGACGTAGGCATGATGCCGATGCCAAGATGAGCTACTCGCTGTATCGCCCGTACCCCAATACTCGCTCGTAGCGTTGGCTGAGCAGCTGGTCGATGTCCTGGTCCCGGAGCTCGTCCAGATAGCTGAGCAGGATCTGTTTGACGTTTGCGGCCGCAGTATCCGGATCCCGATGGGCCCCGCCTCGAGGTTCGGGAACAATGGCGTCGATCAACCCCAGTTCCTTGAGCTTGTCGGAGGTGATAGCCATGGCCTCGGCGGCGAGCTGGGCCTTATCGGCGTTCTTCCAGAGGATGGAGGCGCAGCCCTCCGGCGAGATCACCGAATAGGTACTGTACTGAAGCATTAGGAGCCGGTCCCCTACGCCAATGGCCAGGGCGCCGCCGGAGCCCCCCTCGCCGATGACGGTACACAAGATGGGGGTACGCAAGTGCGCCATAACCTGCAGGTTGCGGGCGATCGCCTCGCTCTGTCCCCGCTCCTCCGCCCCGACTCCGGGGTAAGCGCCAGGCGTGTCGATGAAGGTGAGGAGGGGCAGGCGGAAGCGCTCCGCCAGCGTCATCAGCCGCAGGGCCTTACGATAACCCTCCGGTCGCGGCATACCGAAGTTGCGGTAGAGCTTGCTCTTGGTGTCACGGCCCTTCTGGTGGCCGACGATAATCACCGGACGCCCGTCGAGGCGCCCGAGGCCACCGACGATGGCATGGTCGTCGGCGAAAGCCCGATCCCCGTGTAGCTCTTGAAAATCATCGGAAATGCGCTCGATGTAGTCCATCAGGTAGGGGCGCTGAGGATGCCGCGAAAGCTGAGAGATCTGCCAGGACGTGAGCTTGGCGAAGATGGATTCCGTGAGATCCTGGCTCTTGCGCTCGAGCCGCTCGATCTCCTCCTCGATATTGAGCGCGTTGTCGTCACCGACGTGCCGTAGCTCTTCGATCTTGGCCACGAGCTCGGCGATGGGTCGTTCGAATTCGAGAAAGTTGATGTCCATAATTAATCAATAATAATCAAAACCACACGCGGGAGACAGCGATCCTGAATTATCTGGCGTTGTCCGGAAGGAAAAATCCCTCCTAGGTCGGGACAAGTTTGACGGGTTGCGTTCGACACACAAGGCGCGCCGATCGTCTGCATAGGTCATGCTGGCATCTTGACGCAACCCACACCCACATTACCCCCGTGCAGCCTGTCCACGTAGACCTCGCTTTGGGTGTAGGATAATGGTATGGGCCCCATCCCCCTTCACTCACGGCGTCGAAAGCGCCACGATAGCAAACCATCTACAGCCATCGAAAGAAGCGGGAGAGTCCGACATGAATGGTCGCAAGTGGGTGGTCCGT
>Ga0049114_1000159_pt1 | contig 14809 bp, 14 predicted proteins | sample WorMettanBELIZE2_FD_55211 | JGI IMG/M metagenome (GOLD analysis project Ga0049114, IMG submission 55211) | Marine gutless worms symbiont microbial communities from Max Planck institute for Marine Microbiology, Germany - Olavius tantulus BELIZE.2 | ecosystem: Host-associated > Annelida >... | reverse complement strand
TATATATATATATATGTATGTATGTATGTATATATATATTTATATAAATATGTACATCATAGACTTTTTAGCTTATATAGATATTTTGTGTGAGGGGGGGGGTAAATTTACTGCACTTACTGTGTCATAAAAAATTATACCTAAATGCCCTATAAAAATTTTAGAAAACTTACCATAAACACTACTTTTATACCGAAATCCCTCTAAATCCTGCCCTATCTCGGACAGACCCTAAATGACAATTTTTACTATAGTGTTTTTCCCCATTAAAAACAACTTATCGGAAAATTGTCGGAAAACGTATAAAACTGCCATAGGAAAATCACCTAATAAAAAAAATCTTCTACAATTTAGCTACCTTTTTTCGCATAAACTAAATTATCAGCATTAAATAACAAATAAATAACTAACCACGAACAAGTAACTATCTTGACTTCGACTCAATACTAGCTATCCTCAGCACTTGTTAACTAACTTATTGATAGTATAATTAAATACACTGATCCTTCACATTAATGATTCGTAGAGCGCGATCAATCTGAGGGTAGTTTATATAAACGCTAGCCCTGGGCGCTAAAGTCCTCTTTCTGAGCCCTCTGGAATTGAAAGCTAATACTAAATAGCAGTGACCTTGTAAGTCAAAGAAAGAGTAGTCTCAGTTCTATGACTAAACCCGTTACTATTATAATTTTACTATCAGCTATGATCACCCTACTAAGCATGATTTCCCGTCAACAACATATTTTGCCAATACTCTTATGTCTAGAAGGACTAATATTATTAATAATCTGTTATCTGCTGTCTAGTAGCGGTAACTGTTTAATATATACAAACCCATTAATTATTGTTATACTAACAATAAGAGTTTCCGGAGCAAGAATTGGTCTTACTATTCTAGTAATGATAAGACGAAAAACAGGTAATGATTCTATTACAAGACCTACACTATTTATATGCTAATAACAATAATAATAATATTACTATCATTAATTCCAATAATTAAAATAAAAATCTCCTGAAGAATAATAATTATGCTAGTCATAATTAGAAATATTGCCATTCTGTCAACCTTTCCACTAACAGATTCTATATATTCTATTTCCAACAACCTAATATTAGACACTATATCCATACTAATACTATCACTATCTATATGAATCTTCCCATTAATATTACTTGCTAGACAAACAGTAGCCATAAAAAAAATTAATCATAACATATTTATATGCCTACTACTATGCCTACTACTTATTCTAATAATATGCTTTATCGCTAATAATCTACTTATATTTTATTCCCTGTTTGAATCTGCACTAATCCCAACACTACTGCTAATTATCCTGTGGGGGTATCAGCCAGAACGAAAAAAAGCAGGGTTTTACATTCTATTATATACAATTACTGCCTCACTCCCACTACTTATAATAATTCTAAAAATATTTTTAACTAATAACCACATAAACATATCTATTATAAAACCTATATTACAACTAGCTCACATAAATAATAATATCATATGAGCTATACTTATAGCTGCCTTTTTAGTTAAACTTCCAATATTTTCTATACATCTTTGGTTACCAAAAGCTCATGTAGAAGCACCAGTATCTGGATCTATAGTTCTTGCAGCAATTCTACTAAAGCTTGGCGGGTATGGACTTATTCGAATAAACTCCTATATTAATAAAATATCATTTATTATATCCTATAGAGCTATATCAATTGCTATTATCGGAGCAATTATTACCAACACTCTCTGTCTACGACAAACTGACCTAAAAGCACTAATTGCATACTCATCAGTCGGACACATAGGCCTAATAGTTGTGGGGGCCCTCTCAAATTCAAAACTAGGACAATATGGCAGTCTAATTATTATACTAACTCATGGACTAACATCCTCATGCCTATTTATATTAACAAATTTAACATACGAAAAAATTAGCAGACGAAATATTATTCTAATAAGTAGGTCCATAACCGCTATGCCATCTCTTTCTATAATATGATTACTAGCCATTTCCATAAATATGGCCCTACCACCAAGACTAAATATTCTCGGTGAAATTATTACAATAATATCATCGTTCTTTGTTCTGCCCATAATAATAATTACCTTTATAGCATCTAGTTTATCAACTGCCGCATACTCCATATACTTATATTCTATAATTAATCACGGGCCTACTCGAAAAATAGTACGCCCGCTAACACAAAGAACTTCTATTGAAGTTTCCCTAGCAGTATCACACTTATGGCCCCTTTTAATATTAATTACTATGCCATCAAAATTAATATTATGATGCTAACACTATAGTTGAATAACAACATTAAACTGCAAATTTAAAAGTTTTGTATATAACAGATAATGTTTATAAGTAAGATAAGCTAATTTAAGCTACTGGGCCCATGCCCCAACAATGAACATATCTCTTACTATAAAGTTTGACTCTAGCTTAAATATTAGCGATAATAACTACCTATATGACATAAAAAAATAATAAACTATTTATCAACAGATATAATTAGTCAATTCATAAACATAGAACTAAAGATTATTCAATGGGCTAACAAAACTTGTGCCAGCAGTTGCGGTTAAACAAGAGACCCAAGTTAATAATAAAGATTTATACTCGGTGCCATAAACAATTAATTAGATAAAATTTTACCTTTGTGAATCATACGACACTTTTATATATATCTTAAAATATGACTCAAAACAAGGATTAGATACCCTTCTATTCATATCTAACCAATAAATCAATTAATAAAACAAAACAGTTCTAAAACTAAAAACTTTGGCAGTGTCCTATAAAATTAGGGGAGCCTGTAACTTAATATGATAATCCACAACTACCTAACCATATCTTGATATCAGCCTGTATACTGCCGCCACACTAGCTCGACTCTAAAATCTGAGCAAAATATTAACAATAATACACCAGGTCAAAGTGCAGCCAATGATGTGGGGTTATATGGGCTACACATATATCATCATTTTATCTTAACCTAAAAAAAGAACTTGACAGTAATTTACTTTTACTATAAGCCAATAAAACAAAAATAGGATATGCACATATCGCCCGTCACTCTCACTATAAATGAGATAAGTCGTAACAAAGTAGATCCAGCTGAAGCTAGATCTCAGAATATAGCATATAGTTAATGCCTCTTACTTACTCTAAGAAAAAGATAATATCTACTCTGATAAAGCAGACACCCCTTAAAGCAACCTTATCATTCTATAAATAATCCCATTATTCGAAAGATTAGACTTTAATTAACTAAAAAAGTTATAAGCCCTCGTACCTTTAGTATCATGGTTTTACAAGTTAATAAGATTAATATATAACCCGAAAGCCTATGAGCTGAAAATTAATTGCTAAGCTCCCACGAGATAGTGTAGCACCACTACTCAAAAATTAATTTTCAGGGGCTAAATACCTAGCGCATAAGCATATACCTGGTTGTTCTAAAACCTTACATAATAAAATATCTATAATTTAATAAACTATAACTAATAAGAGGATAAGCCCGTATTAGATTAGCTATATACACCACTATTATTAACAAATAGACCTAAAACTATCCAACCTATAATATACTATAATTACCTTATGTCTAATAAATCCAACTTGCAACATATAAAGAACACTATAGTAAAACTAAATACTACTACTACTCTGTAAAAATAAGTATTAAAAACATATTTTATAATAAACTCAGCAAATACCTGTTCCAACTGTTTATCAAAAACATAACTATGAGTAACCCATTCCTAGCAATTTCTGCTCAGTGTCTATAATAAATTGCCGCAATATTATAACTGTGCTAAGGTAGCATAATCACTTGTCTATTAATTGTAGACTAGAACGAACGAAATAATGAGATCTACGCTGTTTCATAAAATACAACAAAACCTTATATAAAGGTAAAAAAGCCAATATACCCTCGTAAGACAAGAAGACCCTAGAAGCTTATTATAAAATATATACACCTGCATAAATAAAATTTGACTGGGGAGATCTATACATACTAAACAACACAAAAATTAATAGATACACACATCTACTTACTTATGTTATGACCTATAATAATAACCAACGAATAAAGCTACTCTAGGGATAACAGACTAATGCTTCCTAAAAGTCCATATTCAAGGAAACGATTTGCACCTCGATGTTGGCTTATCATATCCTCTTGGGGCAAGCTCCAAAAAGGTGGGTTTGTTCAACCCTTAAAATATTACATGAGCTGAGTTCAGACCGGCGCGAGCCAGGTTAGATTCTATCTACGAATAAGCCCTTAATTTATAGTACGAAAGGACCAAAATTAAATAATTATTTATATAGATCAAACAAGTTGACAGAATAAATGTAAATAACTTAGGATTATAAAATAGGCCATACCTACTTGTTATAGATCTTAAATATATGACTTCTAACCATAAAAAGGACCGCCCTCCAAGATCTTATATTAATGAAGCCCCTATCACACATAAACTTAATAGTATATAATATCTTACTAATATCAATTATCATAGCCCTATCATCTACTAACCTATTTATAATCTGGATATCTATGGAACTAAACCTTTTTTCCTTTATACCGCTACTATTAAATAAGGTTTCAACTAATGAAACAGAGGCCTCAATTAGTTACTTTCTTGCCCAAGCTCTTGGCTCAATCCTGCTCCTAATAAGAATAACTATGTTATTTTCACTATACTGACTAAAAATAGCTATCTTTTACTTAATAATAACCGCAATACTATTAAAAATAGGTGCTGCACCGTGCCACTACTGATATCCAACTAGTATAGAAATAACTAGATGAATAAATTGTCTACTGCTCTCCACACTTCAAAAAATTGGCCCACTCTTCATCCTACTATATACTATTTTACCAAAAATAAAAAACACAATAATAATTTTGATTGCATCTATAAATGCGCTTATTGGTGGGATCATGGGCCTTAGACAACCCTCCTTAAAAAAAATTATGGCATATTCCTCCATTACCCACATTGGATGAATTCTAAGAAGATCTGCTACAAACGCACCACAAATAGCGGTAACCTATTTCTTATTTTATTCAATTATGGCCTTACCAGTATTTATTATCTTTGATAAAATAAAAAAATTATTAATCTATGAATTATGAGCAAGAAAAGCACCATCTAACAAATGAATAACAGCCTGTTCAATTATACTACTATCATTCGGAGGTCTTCCACCACTTACCGGGTTTATACCTAAATTGCTAATAATAGATACACTAATAAGATGCTCTAAACTAATAACCGTAATCCTAGTCCTTGGATCACTGTTAAACTTATTTTTCTATCTAAATATCTCCCTAAGTATAATAATAAAAAATCAAAAAAAATCTAATCCTTTAAAATCAACTAGTTCCACTATAATTACCAGTTTTATTTTAACAATAAATTTATTTCCAGTTACCATTCTACTACTATAATTAATTGCTTCCTATGCGTTGACTATATTCATCAAATCACAAAGATATTGGAACTCTCTACCTAATTCTAGGTACTTGAGCAGGAACTATTGGAACTATAATAAGAGTAATTATTCGAATAGAACTAGCGCAACCAGGATCACTATTAAGAAATGACCATCTCTATAATACAATTGTTACAGCTCATGCATTTTTAATAATTTTCTTTTTTGTTATACCAGTGTTAATTGGTGGGTTCGGAAATTGACTATTACCCCTAATACTTGGCGCGCCAGATATGGCCTTCCCGCGTCTCAACAACCTAAGTCTATGAATATTACTGCCCTCTCTATTACTGCTAATCTTATCAGCAATAGTGGAAAGAGGGGTAGGTACTGGATGAACAGTATATCCACCACTATCAGGTAATATAGCCCATAGCGGACCATCAGTAGATCTGGCTATCTTCTCCCTTCACTTGGCTGGTGCATCATCTATTATAAGAGCAATCAACTTCATTACAACAATTATAAATATGCGCTCCAAAGGAATACAGTTAGAGCGAGTTCCATTATTTGTATGAGCAGTCCTTCTAACAATAATTCTACTTCTATTATCGTTACCAGTACTGGCAGGAGCTATTACAATACTTCTAACCGATCGTAATATCAATACATCATTCTTTGATCCGGCTGGAGGGGGGGACCCTATCTTATTTCAACACCTATTTTGATTTTTTGGGCATCCTGAAGTCTATATCTTAATTTTACCAGGTTTTGGAGCAATCTCTCATATTATTGCACACAATACATTTAAAACTGAGCCCTTTGGCTCATTGGGAATAATCTATGCAATGGTAAGTATCGCATTAATCGGATTTATCGTATGAGCTCACCATATATTCACAGTAGGGATAGACGTAGACACCCGAGCATACTTTACTGCTGCTACTATAATTATTGCCATTCCAACAGGAATTAAAGTATTTAGTTGACTTGCAACTATTTATGGCAGAAAAGTAAAATCTAGACCATCTATATTATGATCTATAGGATTCATTTTTTTATTCACTGTGGGCGGTTTAACAGGAATTTGCCTATCAAACTCATCACTAGATATTATTCTACACGATACATATTACGTAGTAGCACACTTTCACTACGTACTAAGAATAGGCGCTGTCTTTGCAATCTTTGCAGCAATTTCTCACTGATTTCCCCTATTTTTTGGTATTACTATACATCAACGATGAATAAAAACTCAATTTATTGTAATATTTATTGGCGTAAATACAACATTTTTCCCACAACACTTCCTCGGACTAAGTGGTATGCCACGACGATACTCAGACTACCCAGATACATATACTACATGAAACTCTATCTCATCTATTGGTGCTATAATCTCACTAACTGCTCTAATAATATTTATCTTTATTCTATGAGAAGCCATATCAAGTAATCGAACAATTATTAGTAGAGGCCATATACCATCCTCTATAGAATGAGAACAAATCTTACCACTTAGGTATCATAATCATAATGAAACAGTAGCTATTATAACTTAGGCCCAAAAATAAGTGAAAGCTATTATAGCACCTACCTGTTAACTAGGACTAAACACATTCATGTGTCACTTAGAATGAGATCTTGAATACAGCTATCACTACAAGATTCCCTATCCCCCATTATAACCATAATATCGTCGTTTCACGACCTTATTATGATAACTATAACTCTCGTGCTAACTACTATTAGGTATATAATAATATTTCTTATTATAAATAACTATACCAACCGAAACCTAAAAGACGCCCATAAAATTGAGCTAATCTGAACTATTATCCCAACACTAATTCTTCTAAGATTAGCAACACCATCCCTACAACTTCTTTATCTAATAGATGAGTCTATTCAACCAAATCTAACAATTAAAGTAGTTGGACACCAGTGATATTGAAGATATGAATACAGAGACTTTCCAAATATTTCATACGACTCCTATATACTGCCAAGAACCCTACTTAATACTGGAGACTTTCGACTCCTAGAAGTAGATAACCGCATAATTGCCCCAATAAATACAGAAATTCGACTTCTAGTTACTGCATCAGATGTTATCCACTCCTGAACAGTTCCAGCGCTAGGAGTAAAAATTGATGCTATTCCCGGTCGCTTAAATCAGCTTACTTTCACTATAAAACGAGCAGGAGTATTCTATGGACAATGCTCAGAAATCTGCGGGGCAAACCATTCATTCATACCAATTGCCATAGAATCAGTAAATATTGATTCCTTTATTAAATGAACAAAATCTAAATTTTAAAATAAATAATTCTAGTTAAACTTAAATAACATAATTTTGTCAAGATTAAATTACTATTACAGTGAATTATTATATGCCACACACCTCACCAATATCGTGAATTTTTATAATAATATCATCATGAGCCTTATTAACTACAACTAATATAATTATACACTTTCAAGATAATAAAAAACTATTAAGCAGTGCTATAGTTACTAACAATCTAAAATCTCTACACTACAGTAACTGAAAATGATATCAAGATATTAATAAAATAAACTGTAAATTTATGCCAGGCTAATGCCTCTTGACATCTTAAGTATAATAGTACACTTATCCTCCAAATAAGAAGCACCAAAGATGTATAATATGACTCGACTCCCATTCTACCTCGTAGAATTAAGACCTTGACCCATAACCACGGCTCTAAGATCACTATTCATAGCCCTAGGGCTAATCAATTTCCTACATCATAATAGCATGTATCTACTACTAATAAGAATAGTAGTTATAATAATATCAATAGCCCAATGATGACGAGATCTAGTTCGAGAAGCAACATATATAGGAAAACATACTACATACGTACAAAAAAGACTACGTCTTGGTATAGTACTATTTATTATTAGAGAAATCTGTTTTTTTCTAGCCTTCTTCTGAACATTTTTCCACAATAGGCTTGCGCCGGTTCCAGAATTAGGATGTACCTGACCCCCAATTGGAATCATAACTATTGACCCACTCAGAGTGCCACTACTAAATACAGCAATCCTTCTGGCTTCAGGATTCACTGTAACATGAACCCACCATGCCCTACTATCAAATAACCGAATAACTGCACTAATTAGATTATCTATAACCATTATCTTAGGTATCTACTTCACCTTGCTACAAATTATAGAATATATTGAAGCAACATTCACAATTGCAGACAGAGTCTACGGATCAATCTTTTTTATCGCTACTGGCTTTCATGGAGCTCATGTTATTATTGGATCATCCTTCCTATTAATCAACCTCCTCCGAATTCTCAGTGGCCACTTTTCAACAACACATCACTTTAGATTCGAAGCAGCAGCCTGATACTGACATTTTGTTGATGTAGTATGACTATGTCTCTATATCTGCATTTACTGATGAGGATCTTTATAATATAGTGTAAGTACACAACAGACCTTGAATCTGTCAATCTATGAGCCCCGACTAGTATTATATTAAGACCTTAAGTTAAATAAACTATTAGCCTTCAAAGTTAAAATTGGTATAACCAGATCTTGAAATGACAATAAACATCTTTTCCACGTTTGACCCAATATGATTTAGCTCGCTCTATAAAATAATATTTCTTATTATCCTAATACAAATATCCACATACTCTATATATTGAGCCTTAACAAATAAATCAACAATACTACTATACCTGGCACTATCATATACAACCTCACAGCTAATAATGAGAAAACTAAAACTTATAAAGGGCCTATCTATTACAATAAGATCTGTATTTGTTACAATACTAATAATAAATATATTTGGCACACTACCATACCTCCCTAGAATCACTAGCCATATTTCTTTTACTTTATCTATCGGACTACCACTATGAACTCTTCTAGTTATCAGAGGAACTCAATTATCACCTAAGAAAGTAATTAGCCACTTACTTCCTAGAGGTGCGCCGCTATGGCTAGGCCCATTTCTTACTATAATTGAACTGATTAGAAACTTTATCCGGCCGCTAACCCTAAGACTTCGACTTGCTGCAAATATGACTGCTGGACATGTTATTTTAACCCTAATAACATCTTTCTCAACCACACTAAATATAAAAACATTGTGTACAGTTATATTAATATCCAGAATATATATTACATTCGAGCTTGGCATTTGCATAATCCAAGCATATATCTTCTGTCTGCTAGTATCACTATACTCTAATGATCACCCATAAATGCTTATACTAATTTCATACTCAATAATAATTAGACTGGTAGTAATACTTATATTATTCTTACCAATACTATTAAGTACATCCACAAAAAAATGATTTGAAAAAGTAACAACTTTTGAGTGTGGTATAAATCTAAGATCTGTTCCTCGAAAACCGTTCTCCTTACAATTCTTCTTATTAATAATCCTATTTATTATCTTTGATATCGAAATTGCATTTATTCTAGCAATACCAATTATTTGCCCCTGATCGTCTAAAATCACACTATTTTTTATTATTTTTATTATAGTACTATTTATAGGACTAATCTACGAATGAACCGAAGGCTCTCTAAACTGAAAACTCTAATGACAGCACTCTCTACATTAATGATAACCACTAGAATAATTATATGAATTATTCTATGCTCCAACAACCCAATAAACATTAGCCTGCTAATTATATTTACAGCAGTGCTAGTATCTATAACACTTGGACTCTTAAGATCCTCATGATACTCTATAATCCTATTTCTAATCTATGTTGGGGGTATAATAGTAATGTTCTCCTACTTTGTAAGACTAAGCTCTAACGACCCAATAATACTAAAAACAAAACTACATTTTATCATCCTGCCATTTATTCTCGTCAAAAGGCTTAATCTACAAATCAGAATACAACCACTAAATAGTATACAAATTCTAAAACTATTTCATCACATAAACACTATAATACTATTTATTATTATCTTAATCCTACTAATTGTAATGATTGTTGCAGTAAAAATAGTAAAAACAAATAATGGGCCACTACGTGGCTTTAGTCAATGCTACTAAGATGGCAGAAATATATGCAATAGACTTAAACTCTAACAATAAGCTCACCTTTCCTAGTATTCAGAATAGCTTATAACAAAGCGCTTAACTTTTAATTAAGAGAAACATCCTGACACTGCATCTTAGTTTAAAAAGAACAATTAACCTGCACTTAATAAGTGAGACCTTCATTTGCAAATGACCATTGCCCCAATAATGAACATAATTATAATAATAACTACAGCATTATTAGCGATAGCCTTTTATACCTTAAGAGAACGAAAGCTCTTAGGATATCTTCAATATCGTAAAGGCCCTAATAAACCAACGATTGCAGCCCTAACAATTCCTATAGCAGATGCTGGAAAACTATTTTCTAAACAAGAAAAACTTACTACACTAACAAACATTAAACACTATTATGTTGCCCCTGCTATAATAATCATTCTGGCCCTACTGTTATGGCCCATCTTTCCAATACCCTTCTCATCATTCTTTATAAAATTTAATATATTATATTTTCTATGTATTACTAGTATAAGAATTTATACTATGTTTATGGCAGGATGAAGCTCAAATTCAAAATGAGGCCTGCTGGGCGCACTGCGAGGAGTCGCACAAACAGTTTCTTACGAGGTAAGCATATCCTTAATTCTAATTTGTTTTCTACTACACCCAACAACAATAAATACACTAATAATAATGCGAGATATATACTCCTGAACTAGTATTATATTAATTCCACTAACTATGTTCTGAATAATCTCGATCCTTGCAGAAACGCACCGAACTCCATTTGACTTTGCAGAAGGAGAATCAGAGCTAGTCTCTGGTTTTAATATTGAATATAAAAGCTCTATATTTGCACTAATCTTTATAGCAGAATATATAAATATTCTCTTAATAAGACTTATTACCATAACAATACTTACAAAAAGAATGTCAAATACAGAGCTACTACTAAAAAGAACTACCATATCCATAATATTTATCTGAGCACGCGGAAGACTGCCACGTATACGATACGATGCTCTAATAAACAACCTATGAAAAAAAATTCTGCCCTCTAGATTACTTTGACTACTAGTAATTACTACTATTACAGCCACAATTAACTAATATTGCGCCGGTTGAACGGATAATCTTGATGAGATTAATTATGACAAATGAATCCAATATTTATAAGTATGATGCTATACTAGTTCTTGAAAAACTAAAAAAATGTTAAATCATTTACATACTTACTATGATGCCTCTGCGAAAACGCCATCCGCTAATAAAACCAATATCTGATACAACTACTGACTTACCAGCACCGATTAATATTTCTCTATGATGAAACTATGGCTCAATTCTCGGACTCTTTATAATAATTCAAATCATAAGAGGAATTATACTATCAATACACTACAGCCCTAATATTGAACTAGCATTCCAGTCACTAACACACATTAATCGAAATGTAAATTGAGGTTGAATACTACATAACACCCACATAAATGGGGCTTCTTTATTTATATTATTCTTATATCTACACATATGACGAGGAATATACTACGCCTCTTATTACTTAAAAGAAACATGAAACATTGGAGTAACAATTTTTATCTTGGCCATAATAACAGCCTTTATAGGATATGTACTCCCTTGAGGACAAATAAGATTTTGGGGGGCAACGGTAATTACAAACATCTTTTCAGCTATTCCATACCTAGGAACTCAACTTGTAGAATGACTTTGAGGGGGGTTTGCAGTTTCTGGTCCAACACTAAATCGATTTTTTGTACTCCACTTCCTGCTCCCATTCTCAATTCTATTAATAGTAGCCATACACCTATTAATACTACATGAAACAGGCTCAAATAACCCACTAGGCCTAAATTCAAACTGTGAACGAATTCCCTTTCATTTATACTTTACACTAAAAGATGTTATAGGGCTAGTTATTAGAACTATTTCACTAATCCTGGTTATCCTATTTATACCAAACTACCTCAGCGACCCAGAAAACTTTATAGAGGCCAATCCTCTGACTACACCTACGCACATCCAACCAGAATGATACTTCCTATGACTTTATGCTATCCTACGATCTATCCCGAATAAACTTGGGGGGGTTATTGCTCTATTATCAGCAATCTTTATTCTTTATCTGCCTCCAATATATAATAATAACTACCCACTAAGCTTTTGTCCGGTAGCCCAATTAAGATTCTTTATAATATTAACATCCTGATTAATTCTAAGATGAGTTGGTAGATGCCCAGTAGAAGCCCCCTTTATTGAAATCGGGCAAATCTCTACTATTCTATACTTTTCTTACTTTCTACTTATCCCTAAACTACTAAATAAGTGAAACATAATAATTAATTAATACAGTAAGCTAAACAAACTATTGAACTGTGGACTCAAAACTATAAACTTAAATTATCTGTATTCATAATGATAAATCTTGTCCCCATAACCTCATACTTGACCTGCTTAATTTTACTATTAGTGTCATTCTTAATAACAACTATAAATTCAATAATTATTGTTGAATGGGAAATCTATCATGTCTTGTCAACAACAATTAAGCTAGATCTTATAATTGAATGAAAAAGCATCCTATACTCCTCCACAGTAATATTTATTTCTGGAAGAGTCCTAAAATTCTCAAAAATATATATAAAAGAAGACCCAAACAAACTACGCTTTACATATACCGTATTACTATTTATTCTATCAATAAACTTACTAATTTATATCCCAAGTCTATTATGCATATTAATTGGATGAGATGGGCTTGGGATTACCTCCTTTATCTTGGTCACCTACTATAATAATAGACGATCTCTTGGAGCAGGAATTATTACAATCATAACAAATCGACTAGGAGATGTCTTTCTACTAATAGCCATTATTAGTACACTCCATAGAAGAGACTGATTAATACAAAATAAGCCTATAGAAAATATAACCATATTTCAATCAATAGGAATCCTAATAGCCGCAATAACAAAAAGAGCTCAAGTACCATACTCTAGATGGCTTCCAGCAGCTATGGCCGCTCCAACTCCTGTATCCGCACTAGTCCACTCATCCACTCTAGTTACCGCAGGAATTTTTTTATTATATCGCTTCCATAATATAATTCTTATCCATAAGCCAATACAGCTCGCTCTAATTATTAGAGGTATTTCAACAACCTTGCTAGCGGGAATTAGAGGAATTTATGAAAACGACATAAAAAAGATCATTGCTCTATCTACACTAAGTCAACTTGGGATAATAACCATATGCTTAGGAGCCAAATTACACGAACTAGCCTATTTTCATATAGTCACACATGCAATATTTAAAGCATTACTATTTATTGCAGCAGGTTGTTTAATCTCAATAAACAACCATAATCAAGATCTACGCCTATATGGTAAATATTTATATATCTCCCCAATAACTAGATCCACCATAATTATTGCAAGTATAGCTCTAATAGGACTACCATTTATAGCCGGATATTACTCAAAACACTCTATTATAAACAGATCGCTTGTTACTCATATAAACTATGCCCTGTACATATTAATAATACTTGCTATTCTCCTCACATCAATATATACTATACGACTTATCTTATTCACTATAATTAGGCCACCCGCACAACAACCCCTATATGGACTAAGTTCAACTAATAATGTCCACACTCCGCTAATTCTAATATCACTAATAAGCACAGTAGCCGGTAGAATTATACAGTGAATATTGCCACTAACTCCAACTACTATCAGAATAAATGATAATCTAGAATTAACCACAATAAATCTCATTATTATCATAGGAGTGGGCCTAATAATAGCAAAGACTAGAACTACATCAACAAAACCCGCTTATCAATTAACTAATAAACTATATACATCAATAGGATTTCTTACCCCCACATCTACTCAATTCCCGCTACCAATACTTATAAGCATATCAATAAAACTCTATAAAAACCTAGACCAGGCATGACTAGAAAAAACAGGCGCTTTAGGAATAAGCAACCTAATCAACAACCTCGGAATTAAGCTAAGTCTTTCAACACTGATAAAACCACAACAAAGATTACTGCTTAATAGACTATCCAGAAGCACCTTAATCACAATAACTATAATAATCATCTTATTCTAAGACCAGTAAAATAGTTTATAATTCAACAAAACACACTACCGAAGATAGCGAGAAAAATTTTTACTAAATTAAAATTTTTATTATATATACTTATATAAATATATATATATATACATATATATATATATATATATGTATATATATATAT
>Ga0049114_1000158_pt1 | contig 14854 bp, 10 predicted proteins | sample WorMettanBELIZE2_FD_55211 | JGI IMG/M metagenome (GOLD analysis project Ga0049114, IMG submission 55211) | Marine gutless worms symbiont microbial communities from Max Planck institute for Marine Microbiology, Germany - Olavius tantulus BELIZE.2 | ecosystem: Host-associated > Annelida >... | reverse complement strand
TGATGAGGATTTTCCTTTCCCGCTCATGTCGTTGCCGTTCTTCCTCTTGTCCCTCCTCGCACCCTTCCTCTCTGGCGCTCTTGGTCATTCCCCATTCGGAATGGATAGAATCGATATGCCTATCGAATCGGCGCCGCGCCTTCTCATCCAGCTTCAGGTAATCGAGCTTTTCCTTCAAGGCGTCGATGCCGGGGGCGGTGAATTCGTCCAGGACTTCGTTGTTCTTGAAGGCATAGACCCACTGATCCAGATCGTCCCGAACCACATCCGTAAGGCGTTTCAGGGGAATCAGATAGTATTCGGGAAACACATTGGTCTCACCGACACGGACCTGATCGCCCACCAGGGATTTCTTCAGGGTTACGGGATGGTGGGTATGGAGGCCCGTAAATTCGGTCTTGCAGTGGTAGATGTGGTCGTCGTCTTCGGTAGCATCGAAATAGAGGAGGCTGATGGAGTAGACCTTCTTAAGGGTGCTGTAGGGCTCGCCCAACCCGATGGTCTCGACGATGGTCTTGGCGGTGCCGTAGGTCAGTGCCCAAGGTAGTCCATTTCCGTGAGGTATTGCACCTCAATGATGATCCGCTCGCCGCCGTGGGTCTTGGCCAGGAGGTCTCCCCGGTTGTATTTGTCCCACTCGTCCCGCCGGTTGCCTTCGCTTTCCAGTAGGTCCCGGTCGCCTGAACAGGGCCGTTAAAAAGCCCTCCAGGACGTCGAAATTGGCCTTGTCGCGCAGAACGGTCTTGATAGTCCAGTCGAAGGTGATGATCTTGCGGCTAGTTTCTTTTTTCACGATGTTGTCCTTATCTTTCTAGGATCTGTTGACATTTTGAAGTGCGGCGGCAACCTTACCTCGACCCTGACAGAAATCTACAGCACTTGAGGTAACCGGGGCCTTGCCAAACGGCACTCGCTCGCTGCCACTTTGGATGCGGGTGGCCCGGTGACCTCCGAACTCAGAAGCTGTCTGGCTAAAAGTGGTATCGGCTGCAAATGTCCCAAAATGGTCCCTTTTCCGCTCTTTCTCATTAAATAGGCCGACTATTCGCCTCGAAAGATCGAAAAATGCCCTCATTTTGACCATTTTCGCTACGATCCATTTTAACCAGACAGCTTCTCATTCCAAGCTTCGTGGTTTTTCGATGCGGTTCGCGCGGGGGATGTGTATACTGGCCGGCAAGCTCACAACCACCGCGCGAACCGCATCTCCTAGTGCCTTTTGCCCAACCTTTCTATGAGGCCCCGTATGTCAACTCCAGGGAGTGGGTTTTCATTCCGCCTCGATGCCGGGGGTTTTACCCTTAGTAAGGTTGACCTGCTGCGGGCCTTCATAAGGATCGCCCCAACTCGCTTCCAGCCAGGTCCAGTCTCCCAAACAGTGCCAAATCATTCAGGCCTGCCGGCAGGCCTTCAGGTCCTTCCCGCCTGGAAATAATCCCGCGTTACCTTGAATACCACAGGACTCAGCAAGAGCAACGCAATCAGGTTCGGCCCGGCCATCAGGGCATTTAGGGTATCCGCGACGAGCCACATGAAATCCAGGCTGACGATTGCCCCGAGCGGGATCGCGAGCACCCAAAGCACCCGGAACGGCACGATGGCATGGATGCCGAACAAATATTCCACACAGCGCTCACCATAGACGCTCCATCCCAGGAGGGTGGTGAAGGCAAACAGGGCCAATCCCAGGGTCACGATATAACCCCCGATGTCGTACCCCCTGATATTGGGCAGCTCGCTGGAAAAGGCCGCAGCCGACAAGCTGGCACCAGTCTGGACCTTGTCGAATACCACCGCTTCCCCTTCCGATGCGAGTACACAGGTATTCTTTGTCTGCCCGATGCCCCAGGACGCGCTGACTTCCTGCGCCAAGCTCCCCCCTTTGCCAACACATTCGAGGTACTCGGGATTTTCGGTCTTCCACTGACCCGAGGTCACGATCACCAGGCCAGTTATGGTGCATATGATCAGGGTGTCGATGAAGGTCCCCAGCATCGCCACGCTCCCCTGGCGCACCGGATTGTCCGTCTCCGCCGCTGCGTGCGCGATAGGAGCACTACCCAGTCCTGCCTCGTTGGAAAAGATGCCCCGCGCGACACCGAAGCGAATAGCGAGCATCACGGTCGCCCCCGCAAAGCCGCCGAGTTCGGCGCTGGGAGTAAAGGCATAGGAAAAGATCAGGGCTAAAGCCGCGGGGATCTCGGCGCTATTGATCACCAGCACCGTCAGGCCACCGAGGACATAGGCGATGGCCATGAAGGGGACCAGCTTACCAGCCACCTGGGCTATCCAGCGAATACCCCCGATCAGCACCAGCCCTACCAGCACGGCCATGACGATACCCGTGATCCAGTAGTCCACATGAAACTTGGTCTCCAAGGCGTCGGCAACCGAATTCGCCTGCACTCCGTTGCCGATGCCGAATCCCGCCAGGGCACCGAAGACGGCAAAGACACCGCCCAGCCAGATCCACCGTTTCCCTAAGCCGTTCTTGATGTAGTACATAGGCCCGCCGACGTGATTTCCTTTCTCGTCGATCTCCCGGTACTTCACGGCCAGCAACGCCTCGGCGTACTTGGTAGCCATGCCCACCAGCGCCGTACACCACATCCAGAATAGTGCCCCCGGACCACCGATAGCGATCGCCGTACCGACGCCGGCGATGTTACCGGTGCCTATGGTCGCCGACAGCGAGGTCATCAGGGCATTGAAAGGTGTGATATCGCCCACGCCCTGCTGCCTGCGCCCCGTCCACAGCATCTGAAACCCATACCCTAGTCGTGTCAACGGCATGGCCCGCAGGCCCACCATCAGAAAGAACCCGGTACCCAGGATCAAGACCAGCATGGGCGGTCCCCATACGAGGCCATTCAGGTCCCCGATCAGCGTTCTAATCAGCTCCAAAACAAATTCCTCCCCGGTTGTGAGGTCGAGTACTAAGCATATCCAAATATCGGCGAACCATCCCGCACTCCTCATGCTTTTCCTCAAGGATGGGGGCCTATGCATTTCACCGAAAACATGATTTTGTAGGGTGGACTGTGTCCACCGACCGGGTTACCAGTCACCAGCTATCAGTTGCCGGCCTCCTGATCGATGCAGTTCGTGGCCTGCCCCTGTGGAAGGTGGGGGATAAGAGCAGGTCCCATGTCTGTCCTTAAAAAATAGGGCAACCACGGAGGGTTGCTCCTATGTATACCCGTTGCACGTGAATATTTTGGTAAGTGAGGTGGGTCGATCATGCCCAAGAGCAAGGCGCGAGGAGGAAGAATAGCCAACCTCTATTGCGACAGTAAAGTCAATAGACTTCACGGGCATACAGGAATGTATGCCCTGCACCGGAAGGAAAAGCACGGACAGCGTAGCCTTTCGGCGTAATGCCGCTAGTGGGCGCCAGCGGCGCGCATCGCGGCGAAATATTCACGTGTGACGGGTATATCTGGCCCGATAGGTCGAAAACTGGTATTCTGGGTTCAGGGCATTTCGATGTGTGTTAGCATTTATTCTGTGAGACTGACCGCAAGTCAGAGCCGAACTGCTGTAGGAACCATCCGAAACCGCGACCCGCAGGCCGAGAGCTATTTTTTCGGGTCGCGGATTGACGACCAGGGTCGGGGGGGGATGATATCGACTTGTTGGTGATCTCGAAGTGGATCGACCTCATGACCAAGTTGGACATACTCGGCGAAATCCATCGTCGGCTCGGAGACAGTCGCATCGACCTGGTGGTGACACCTGACCCGACCCCACCTTCATGCGTATCGCTCGAGCGGAAGGGATTCGCTTGTGAAACCTGAAAGACTGGCTCTACTGGAAGACGCGCTGCATGTCTTGGAGAAGGCGACAGAGCACCTTGGCTTACTCCATGGATCGAGTCCAAGCTCTAAAGGAGAAGCCTGAATGGGCGCCCGAAGAGCTGGAGCGCTTCGAATCCCTCGCCAGCCGCTTCTCCCGACTCGCCGATCTGCATATTCAGCGCGTTATGGACTGATAGACGAGCTGGAACTCGTCCTCCAGGGCAGCTTGCTGGGGACCGTATAAAGAGGCTAGATCGCGGCACCCGATCTGGTGCGTATTCGCGATCTGCGTATACCTGATCGCACACGAATACGTCGAGGACCAGCTCCATGAGTTGCACCTTGCCGTACTCGAACTCGCAACTCGCCCCGCTGCTTATCGACCTAACGCCGAAAGTTGCCGCTTTTGGATGCGTGCTGATCGCAAGGTACGGTGGCTTGGAGACTGTCTCATAGCGCCCGTTGACTTACGTACAACTGATCGTTTTTACCGGGAGAATAGCGCCTCCGAGGATGGCGGTGTTGATACCGATGGCCACGTTGAAGTTGCCGCGGATCAGGCTCAGGTCTTGGCCGCGACCTCGCGGGCGTCGGCGACAGCGCTCAGGCGGTCGTCCATGAGCACGATTCCGCATACAGGCTGGCGCAGGTGTCGTCGGAAGCTGACTAGGTCCGGCTGTCCGGTGGCTGAAAATAGGTGATGGGATAATGCTCGTGCATGGCTGGCCTCATTCCTTTGCTTGCTCGGAGACCTCGCTGGCAGCTTCCTTGGCTTTCTCGACACCGCTCTGTACCGCTATCTTTGGCCTTGGCGCCCGCCCTGAAGATCAAGTTCTGCACCAACTCGTTGGTGAGCAGGAGCACTGCCGCAGCCCCGATCAGCGCACCTTGCACCTTTCCAAAACTCCGAATCGTCCAGGGAGAGGTCACTGCCGCCGTTCGAGATCTCCTCCACGACCTAGGACATGCCGGCGTGCATGCCTTGTGCCGCCTTGTGGTCACCCTGACCGGCGTACGTGCTGGCGGTATGGGGCTGACCTTCGGCGTAGGCACCTGCCGACGGGTAATGGGGATGCATCCCCGCAGTGTATGGTAATCGGTACCCGGATGGGGGAAAGGCCATACCTGAGTGCGTTAGGGTGCGTATCCCGTAGCCGTAGGCTGATTGCCGCGAGCATAACCGGGCGGGGGCGCAGCATATCCAGTGTGTGGGGTTGCACCGGGTTTGTGGCCTATCACCCGTCGCTCCCTGAGCCGCATAGCCCTGTTCCAAAGGAGCGAATCCCGCGTGGCCCGACCGGTACCTCCCCCCCGCCATGGTCCCATGGGTCGGACCAAACTCGCCAGAGCCTGTTTCTTGCCTGCTTTCCTCGTAGCCGTTCTGGTCCATTGCCCCATATTCATGGTCGCTCATTCTTTGTCTCCGTAGGATATAAGAAAGGCCGACGAGGCCCAGCCAGGATGATGCGGTAGTTGCCCATGCCGAGCGACGTGTCGGCCTGGTACGCAGCTTGCATACCCCAAAAACTGCGGAGAGAATAGGACGGTTTCATCAGCTGGTTGCTCCAGTCGGTCCAAACTGGCTTGGGAAGCGACCTGAGTTTGAGGAACAGAAACTGATCTACAGTAGCTTAGTGCATTCGTATGATGTAAACGATAATGGTTAGCACTACTCATGCTATATTTTGCGAGCCGTTACAACTCATCGAGCCAAGGTATCAGGTAATAGATACGCTGCCCCTCGGAAGATTTCGATGGACCATAGACCAGAGCCGGATAGAGGCCGACGTGTCGGCTCGGCCACGGCATGGGCCTCCTGTTCATCGGCAACCGGGGTCACGCAGGCCTCGGGATACTAGGGTCCGGTGCTTGCGCGGCGTCTTGATCAAGGCAAAATACTCCTCAAGGGACTTGGACCCAAAGTCCATGAGGATCTGGGGCATAGGGGTAACTCGACTCGACTCCGTAATCACTACTCCGAATGGTACCGGTGCCGTCAGCTCGGATCAAGCTCGAAACTTTATAACCGCACCCTGCAAGCAGGGTGCCGATTTCTGCTATTCTCTGTGTTTAAGATCTTTCGTTTATCGAGAAGCCCCTGAATGATCGTCCAGCACGCACTTGTCCTGAACCTCCACCAGCCCCCAGACAACCTGCAGAATCTGCTGAACGACGGCAATTGGGAAGCCAAGGAGATTCTCTATGCACTTGATCACATCCCCCGCAGCCTGTGGGGCTTGGAGGACGTGGGGCGGGTCCATTTATCCCTGTCCGGGACCCTGCTGGAGACCCTGAACAATCTGGGGTTTCAGCAACGGGTCTACGGCGTCGTCGACTGCGGTTCCCTGTTGTGGCATTTCCAGAACCAGGAGTTGTTCGAGATTCTGGGCACGGGTTTTTACCATCCGGTATTGCCCCCGATTCCCGAGGCGGACCGGTACCAGCAGCAGCAACGCTGGCTGGGCATCGCATGTCATATCTTGTGGCGCCCGCGCTTCCAAGGCTTCTTGCCACCGGAGATGGGTTTTTCCATGGACATCCCCTTGCTGGGGTCCTGCGACTATCGCTATGTGTTGGTAGACAGTGAACACGTGGAGCCGGTCATGCCCATGAGCTGGCAAGAACAGCGTTACCGGCCCCATATCGCGCGCTACGGCGAAGATGAGATCGTGGTCATCGTCCGTGATCGGGACCTGTCCAATGCCCAGGAGGCGGGCATGGATGTGGGTTGGTTCGACAACGAGATCGCCGAACGCACCAAGTGGTGCGACTTTGTCCCGCTGGTAACCACCTGTACCGACGGTGAAAACGGTGGTTGGTTCCGCAATACCACGGCAGGGGCCAACTTCTGGAGCGCCTTTTACCTGCCGCTCCTGGAGCGGGTCCGCGCCGGCCAGTCCGCGGTGTCTCCGACCTTTATCAGCGACTACTTGAATATGCACGGTGCCCACGGCGAGGTCCGGGTGCGCACCGGGGCCTGGAACACCGGCTGGCACGACGGGCACGGTTTCATCCAATAGACCGGCTCCGACCACCAGCGGACGGCTCTGGGGGCACTCGGGACGCTCAGCGCAGCGGTTCAAGAAGCCGCCCGGCAGGCCGCCGAGCGAGGCATTGCAGACGACGCGGATTTCCAACAGGATTTGGAGGAAGCCACCTGGCGCCTGTTACGGGCACAGACCAGCTGCAACTTTTACTGAGGCGAGGACTGGAGCCACCGTTCCGATGCGGACATGGCCGCCTCTTGGGAGGCCTTGAACCACGCCCGTGCACGCCTGGGATAAAGTACGGTCGACCGTCAGGGAACAACCGAAAACGAGAACTAATAAACGAGACTAATACCGTGAATCAGTTACCCGAATATGTGGAAGGTGTGCCCAATGTGTCCGGCAACGAGGCCGCGGTCGAACAGGCGTTGGCAAGCGGTGCCGATAAGGTCCTGTTCAAGGACCGCGGGGGTATAGACTTCGGCTCCATCCATGCCGCCACGGTCATTGCCTTGCACCAGCATCAGCCCTTGATCCCCGCCGGTGGTGACCACCTGCCCACAGCGGCCATCATCAGCAATCTGCAGTACATGATGGAACACCAGGACATCGGCGATAACCACAACGCCGAGACCTTTGCCTGGTGCTACAAGCGTATGGGCGAGTTCATCCCGCAGCTGGTGGGCGAAGGCAAATCACCGCGGGTCATGCTGGAGTACTCGGGTACCTTGCTGCATGGGTTGCGTCACATGGAGCGTGATGACGTCATCGATGCCCTCAAGACCATCACCTGCAATCCGGCCTACGCCTGGACCACCGAATGGCTCGGCATGCCTTGGGGCCATGCGGTGGCCCCTTCGACCCCGGTGCAAGACTACCGTCTGCACGTACGGGCCTGGCAGCACCACTTCGCCGCCATCTTCGGCTGGGAGGCCCTTGAACGGGTGCGCGGCTTCTCGCCTTCGGAGATGGCCCTGCCCAACCATCCCGAGGTGGCCTATGAGTTCGTCAAGACCCTCAAGGAGTGCGGCTACCAATGGGTCCTAGTCCAGGAGCACACGGTCGAACAATCGGAGAACGGCTGGCATCCGCAGCGTCCCCATCTACCCCACCGCTTGGTATGTACCAACTCTCGGGGGGAGATGGCAAGCATCATCGCCATCGTCAAGACCCAGGGCTCGGACACCAAGCTGGTGGCCCAGATGCAACCCTGGTACGAGGCCAAAGGACTGGATCGCATAGAGCTGGCGGGTAAATCCGTGCCACCCCTGGTCACCCAGATCGCCGATGGGGAAAACGGGGGGGTCATGATGAATGAGTTCCCGGATAAGTTCATGGAGGCTGTGCGGCAGTCCAGCGGGTCCGAGGTGCCGCTCATGAACGCCAGCGAGTATCTGGAACACCTGTTTGCCGCCGGGATAAAGGAATCCGATCTGCCCGAGCTCCAGCCCCTATTCCACTATAGGATCTGGGACCGAATGACCCCCGGCAACGGACCCGAACGCTTAGAGAAGGTGATCGAAGAACTCAAGCAGTCGGACCATGCCTTCCATATGGAAGGCGGCAGTTGGACCAACGACCTCTCCTGGGTGCGGGGTTATGAGAACGTGTTGGGTCCCATGGAAGAAGTCAGTGCCCTGTTCAACGAGAAGATACTGGTCCCCGGTGTGCCCACCGGCGAGCTCCGCTACCGCAATGCCCTGTTCCACCTGATGAGCTCCCAGACCAGCTGCTACCGCTACTGGGGCCAGGGCCTGTGGACGGACTACGGACGGGAGCTCTGCCGGCGTGCAACCGAGATCCTGAATAACGATTTCGGGTGATTTCGAGGGGATTTGGCTTAAGTGGTCCAAATACCCCCAGGCTCAGATAATCTGGGCCGCCGTCAGCCAATCCTCCTCGGCTTCATCTCGACGAAGCAGATCGGAAGCGGCCTCCCCGTAGAGCCAGGCGTCGCGTTTCAGATTTTCCGGGCCCTCTTCGGCGACCGAAAGCGCGGGGAGGGGCTGCCCGGCGAGCAATCCGATGATCGGGCCGTACTGGGGCAGATCCCGCATCAGGGGCGTCCAGTCCACGGCCATATCGGACCGTTGCCAGTTGCGCAGGGCATGGTACGGGTCACGGCCTGTAGGTGTTGCGGGTCCGCCGCCACGCCCCAGTCGTCTTTTACGGCAATCCACAGGCCTTGCTCGGCATCCCGCTCGGGACCAACGGGTAGCCGCTGGATGGCCTAGTCTGCCCGCGCCAGCTCGCCGGCGTGTCGAACTGGCCCCAGCGCGCTTCGAGCCAGCGCAGCAGGGTCCCGTCGAGGGTTTCTTAGGGATGGGCGAGGAGTTGCCCCCAGCGCGACCGAGGGTTGAGGTGCCCAGGTGCGCCTGTCCCGTCAATGCGCCGTCTAGTACCTCCAGGGGGCTTTCTCGGAAGCGCGCCAACTAGCCACCGGCGGCGTTTTCCGAAACCGGGATGCTCGTAACGCTCATAGAGGGACCCTCTCCCCGAACGTTGCGTGGTTCGCCCACATCAGTATCTTAGTTTTTAGATAGCCTCTTAGGGATATAGGTGCCGAGCCTGAGATGATCGCGCAAGTTTGCTACCCAGCCCTGGTCGGTCTCGGGCCAAGGGTCGTCCGGTAGTATGCGCTGCACGCCCGCCCGATTGGTTGCAAACTGGGGCCTGCGATCACGTTTCCGGTTCCAGGCCTCGACGATGTCGGAACTCCATTTGAAGTTTCCTTCATGCAGGTCCCTCAAGGAATTCTAGTCGAGCGATAGGGCCCGGATCTTCTCCGTTTGTTCTTTGAGCTTTACCAGCGCGGCCTGCTGCTCGGTGATTTTGTCGCGTTCCTTTTGGACTACCGCCGGCGGCGCCTCGCCCACGAAGTTGGGGTTTGCGAGCTTCTTGCGGGTCTGCTCCAGGTCCACCTCTAGCTTACCAATCGTCTTGCCGAGTCGCTCGAGCTCCGCTTCTTGGTCGATGAGTCCGGCCATGGGGATGAGTATTTTCATTCCACCCACCAGGGCGATCGCGGACTCGGGGGTCTGATCGGCGGATGACAACACCTGAATGGATTGGGTGCGGGCGAGGGCGTCCAGGTACCTGCGGCTCACCTCCAGCCGTGTCAAGTCCTGGTGGGAGGCGTTCTGGAGCAGGACGGGTAGGGGCCTGCCGGGTGGGATGTCCAACTCGCCCTTGATCCGCCGCACACCCAGGACGAATTGCATGACCCAGCCCAGCTCGGATTCCGCGTCCGGATCGATCAGATCGGGGTCTGCGCCGGGGAAGGGGGCCAGCATGATGGTGTCGCCGGTGACTCCGGCCAGGGGTTTGACCTGCTGCCAGATCTCTTCGGTGATAAAGGGGATGAGGGGGTGGGCGAGTCGCAGTAGGGTCTCCAGGGTTTGCACCAGGGTGCGGCGCGTGCCCCGCTTGGCCGCCGGTGTGGCCTGGGCGTCGGTGAGCACCGGCTTGGACAGCTCCAGGTACCAGTCGCAAAAGGTGTTCCAGGTGAAGTCGTAGATGGCCTGGGCAGCATGGTCGAAGCGATAGCCCCGGATCGCGTCGTTCACCATGGTGATGGTGCCCTGCAGGCGGGAGCGAATCCAGCGGTCGGCCGCGTTGAGCTGGATGTCACCCCCGGTGTCGCTCCCAGTCGGAGCGCAATCCTCACCCTGGGTGTTCATGAGCACATAGCGCGAGGCGTTCCACAGCTTGTTGCAGAAGTTGCGGTAGCCCTTGATTCGGCCCAGGTCGAACTTGATGTCTCGGCCGGTGGAGGCGAGGGCCGCGAAGGTGAAGCGTAGGGCGTCGGCACCGAATCCGGGGATGCCCTGGGGGTAGTCCCGGCGGGTGATAGCTGCGATCTTCTCGGCCAGGTGGGGCTGCATCATGTCCTTGGTGCGCTTTTCCACCAGGGACTCCGGGTCGATGCCGTCGATGAGATCGATGGGGTCGAGCACATTGCCCTTGGATTTGGACATCTTCTCGCCGTGGGTATCCCGCACCAGTCCGTGGATGTAGACCTCCTCGAAGGGCACGTCCCCCATGAATTTGAGGCCCAGCATGATCATGCGGGCGACCCAGAAGAAGATGATGTCGAACCCGGTGACCAGCACCGAGGTGGGGTAGAAGGTCGCCAGGCGCGGTGTCCGTTCCGGCCAGCCCAGGGTCGAGAAGGGCCACAAGGCGGAGCTGAACCAGGTATCGAGTACGTCCGGGTCCTGCTCAAGCGGGAAGTCGGGCGCCAGGCCGTGACCTTCTCGCACTTCCTGCTCCGAGCGGCCAACGTAGACATTGCCTTCTCGGTCGTACCAGGCGGGGATACGGTGACCCCACCAGATCTGGCGGCTGATGCACCAGTCCTGGATGTTGCGCATCCACTCGAAGTAGATGTTCTTCCAATTGTCCGGGACGAAACGGATACGCCCGTCCTCTACCGCGGCGATGGCCGGGTCCGCCAACGGTTTGATCTTCACATACCATTGGTCGGTGAGATAGGGCTCGATGACGGCCCCCGAGCGGTCGCCCCGGGGTTGCTGGAGTCGGTGCTCCTTGGTCTGTGCCAGCAGGCCGAGATCCGTCAGATCGGCGAGGATGCGCCGGCGTGCCTCGTAGCGGTCGAGCCCGATATAGGCGGTGGGTATGAGCGCGCCTTCCTCCGGCAGGTTCTCGCGGATGGCCGCATCGGGGGTGAAGATGTTGATAAGTCCGCCGTGGGCCTGCTCGGCGATGGCGGTCTCGTCCCGATGCCGCTGCCAGACCTCGTGATCGTTGAAGTCGTGGGCGGGGGTAATCTTGACACAGCCGGTGCCGAGTTCCGGGTCGGCGTGGGCGTCGGCGATGATGGGGATGCGTCGGCCAGTGAAGGGTAGTTGAACGAGTTCGCCGATCAGGTGGCGGTAGCGCTCGTCGTGCGGATTCACAGCCACCGCGCAGTCCCCCAGCATGGTTTCGGGGCGAGTAGTGGAGACTAGTACGTGGCCCTGGCCGTTGGTCAAGGGATAGCGCAAGTCCCACAGGTGGCCACTCTCCTCTTCGGACAAAACCTCCAGGTCCGAGACGGCGGTGTGGAGCACCGGGTCCCAGTTGACCAGGCGCTTGCCGCGGTAGATGAGTCCTTTTTCGAACAGGCGGATGAAGACCTCGCGCACCGCCCCGGAGAGTCCCTCGTCCATGGTGAAGCGCTCGTGTTCCCAATCCAGGGATGCCCCCAGGCGCCGCAGCTGGCGGGTGATGGTGCCGCCGGATTCGGCCTTCCAGGCCCAGACCCGTTGGGTAAAGGCATCACGACCGAGGTCGTGGCGGGTCTTACCCTCGGCGTTGAGGAGACGCTCGACTACCATCTGGGTTGCGATACCTGCGTGGTCGGTACCCGTCTGCCACAGGGTCGACGCGCCCTGCATACGGTGATAGCGGATCAGGGCGTCCATGATGGTGTCCTGAAAGGCGTGGCCCATGTGCAGGCTGCCGGTCACGTTGGGCGGCGGGATCATGATGCAGTAGCCGCCGGTTGCCCCGGCGGTGGGTGTGCCGACAGCGGGAGCAAAGTAGCCTCGATCTTCCCAGGTCCGGTACCAGGTTTGCTCCAGGGTCCGGGGGTCGTAGTTCTTGTCTGGCATAGGTGTGTCTCAGAGTCATGCAGGGCGCCGTAGCAAACAAAATATTATAGGGCACCTTGAAGAATAGGGTTTTCGTCAACGGCATGTATCGGATAATGATAGTGGTGTAACTCTATTACTCTGTTACTTCCGAGATACAAGGTGTCGATCTGGAATTTCCATTTGAACCCTGGAAAACAAATCGGAACCGCGAGCGCGGGGAGTCGGGGCCGATGAATGCTACGTCGTCGGACCAATTGCGGAGACGCCGCAGCTATCGGACATTGCAATCGAGGTTGTTTGGACGTCCGGGGGTATCGACGAGCTGGCGGTCTATCTCGGCTTGGACGTACCCGAAGTCTGGATTTGGCAAACGGGATCGCTGAGCTTCTTCCTGCTTCGGGCAGACCGGTATCTAACTGCTACCCGCTGCCGGTTGTTCCCCGACCTCGACCCGGCCCTGATTATCTGCTGTATGGGGCAAAGCAGCCAAATCCAAGCAGTCTGGGCATTGCGCTCTGCCCTCGGTGAGGTCGTCGGGAGAAAACTGAGTTCGTTAAAAGGCTGCCAAAACTAGAAGCTGACTGGTCAGGCCCAATCGAGGCGTTGCAAATTGCGTTCCACTTCGTCCTGGTCGCTGTAGTCGATTTTGTGGCCGTCGCGGTCGATATAGCGTTCGTGACCCTTGCCGGCGATCAGCCCCACCCAGGGCTCGTGGGCCGGGTATTCGGCCAGCAGGTCGAACAAGCGGGCGATGGCCTGCGGGCGCTCGACCACGACCTCCCGGCTTGTGACGGGCATGCCCGTGAGGATGTCATCGATAATCCGCTCCGGGTTCTCGCTGCGGGGATTGTCCGAGGTCAGGATCACGTAATCGGAGTGGCGCGCCGCCGCGGCGCCCATCAGGGGACGTTTCCCGCGGTCGCGCTCGCCGCCGCAGCCGAACAGGGTCAGAATACCGGCGTCCGGGAAGGCGTCCCGGATAGCAGTCAGAAGGTTCTCCAGAGCGGCCGGGGTATGGGCAAAATCGACGATCAGAGTACGGCTGCCGACGACCCGACACTCGAAGCGCCCGTCTACTGCCTCCAGGTGCCGCCAATAGGGGCGTTCCCCCGGACCGAGCAGGGTAGCGGCCAGGGCCGTAGCCAGAGTGTAGTTCTCCCGGTTGTGCGTTAGGGCCAGAAAGGGCTTGGCCACGATTGCCTCCGGTCCCGGCTCTGCCGCCTTCAAACGCTGTACCGGGACCGGCGGCCTGCCATGTTCCAGCAGCCGTGAAGCGACTTCCGGGCTGGTGCAGAAGAGCCGGCCTCCGTCCTGGATCAGATCCAGGATGCGGGCCTTGGCGGCGAAGTAGGCAGCCATGTCCCGATGATAATCCAGGTGATCTTGGGAGAAGTTGGTCCAACCCGCGTTTCGGAGCGGAATGCCGTGAATCCGTCCCTGGTCCAGGGCGTGGCTGCTGACCTCCAGCATGACCACATCGTAGCGGTTCCGGTGGGCGTGCAACAGGCGGCGCAACTCGATCTGGGGCGGGGAGGTAAAGCCGGTCCGGACCAGCGGCTCGCCGTTGAGTGAGACGCCGAGTGTACCGACCGTAAGGACCCGTCGCCCATAGGCACGAAGTGTGGACTCCAGGTATTTGACGGTGGTGGTCTTACCGTTGGTTCCGGTGATACCCATGAAGCCACCGGCGACCCCTGGGAGAGGGTAGAGGAAGTCGCAAAAGTGCCCCACAGTCCGTGGCCAATCGTCGGGACGAGTCACGAAAATCCCCTTGCCGGGCAGATCCGTGAAACAATCGAGCATGCAGTTGGTGACCAGCACGGAGAAGGCGCCGTCGGCCAGGTAGCGTCGGTAGAGCTCCGCGTCGTCACGACCATCGTCGAAGCGCTGAAAAAACAGGATCGAGCCTGGCCCGCAGGCATCGGCACGCCACTGGATATCGGTGAGCGGAACAGGAGATGTCGGCTCTCGCCGCCAGGCGAATGCCGTAGTCTCGAGCAGCTTGGTGAGCGGGTCGGAGGGCATGGGTTCTTTGGGTTGTCTGCCGAGGGGAATCCGGTGGCACTCTACCAGCTACCAGTCGCCGCGGCCAGGGCAGCCGAATGATAAATCGATAGAAAACAGATCCTTATCTAATATGAATTGTATAAGACGCCGAGACCGCAGAGGCAATGAAATACCGGCAACTTGTTATCAAGACTCGTTCGGAGCACTTTCTGCCGGTGCCGGCTCCCTTTGGAGTGTGGTGGCAGGTAAACTTGCTCCGTGCTTCGAGTGAGCCCCAGAGAGACCTTTGCACGAGACCCTCAAAGTTGCTGAAATTTGAGACAATGTTGACTCCTAAAAATTGCGCACCTGGAGACCAAAAGTTAGCGTGAAAAAACTTGCAACAACGCAGATCAGCAGATCCAATGCTGATAGAACACGATGCCTTGCAAGAAGCGGGATGAGGTTCATGAGCTGATTGATTGGA
>Ga0049114_1000156_pt1 | contig 14938 bp, 18 predicted proteins | sample WorMettanBELIZE2_FD_55211 | JGI IMG/M metagenome (GOLD analysis project Ga0049114, IMG submission 55211) | Marine gutless worms symbiont microbial communities from Max Planck institute for Marine Microbiology, Germany - Olavius tantulus BELIZE.2 | ecosystem: Host-associated > Annelida >... | reverse complement strand
TTTTGGGGAAACCGGAGGCAGATTGGACTTGCACTGGAACAGAGTACTACGGATCAGAGCACGTAAAATGATGTGAAACTACATACCAGGGTCTTGTTGACATTCAACGAACCGCATCAGCCAGGTAGCCAAGTCGATTGGATTGCGTCATGCCCGAAATCGGGATCGGGATCGAAGTTGGGATTCTGATTAGGCATCAACGTCCGAACAAGGCCCTCGACATGCCGCTCTGCACGGCCGCCAGCAGCCGCTCCAACGGCCGTTTGTGGACTACATAGGCGACCAGATAGAGATCCGCATCTACGCTCTCCTCCAGCAGGTAATCGTCACTCGTTTTGACCTCATCCACCAGGCCCAGGTCCAGGGCCTGGATGCCTTGCCAATATTCGCCGGTGGCCACCCGACCCAGGTCGACGTCCGGCCGATATTCTCGGATGAAGTCCTTGAACAACCGATGGGTGTCTTCGAGCTGTTCGCACATCTTTTCCCGATCCGCATCCGTGTTCTCGCCGAACAGGGTCAGGGTTCGCTTGTACTCGCCGGCCGTGTGCAGCTCGAAATCCACGCCGCGGCGTTTCAGCAGGCGGTGAAAGTTGGGAAGCTGCACCATCACGCCGATGGAGCCCACCGCGGCGAAGGGAGCCGCGATGATGTGGTCAGCCACACAAGCCATCAGGTAACCGCCGCTGGCGGCAACCTTGTCCACTGCCACCGTCAAGCGGACCTTACTGCCGCGCACGCGCGCCAACTGGGAGGCGGCCAGCCCATGTTCGGCCAGGATCCCGCCGGTGTTTTCGAGCCGCACCAAGAGATCGTCACCCTCTCCTGCCTCCATCAGCACGCAGGTAATGAGCTCCCGTAGGGAAGCGACCTCGGTGGCCTTGATATCGCCATGAAAATCGATCACGAAGATCCGGCGGCGTTTTCCCTCTGCCGCCTGGTCGTGCCGCTTACGCGATTTGCGTTCCTCCTTCAGTGCCTTGACGGCCGCCTTTTTGGGTAACGAGCCCAGCTTCAGGGCCCGTGCCATATCCCGGTACTTACCCTTAAGGTCGATTACCTCGAGCCGATCCCCATCCACGTGGAACCTGCCCCGGGTGCGCAGCAGGACCATTAGTAAGGCACCGATCAACAAGACGAGGGTCAGGGCTTTGGCAAGAAAGAGTCCATAGTCGATCAGGGCTTCAATCATGGGCGGGACCTCCGGTAGGGTAGTCGGGTGCTCATACGGCGATAGGCGCACGGATCGCCGGATGGGGATCGTAACCCTCGAACCGGAAATCTTCCAACTCATAGTCGAACAGGGATTTCGGGAGCCGGCGGATCGACAGACGCGGCAAGGAACGCGGCTCACGCCTCAGCTGCTCGTAAACGATGTCCCGGGTGAGGTGATTGCGGTAGAGATGCAGATCACCGAAGCTGTGCACGAAATCCCCCACCCCCAGACCGCACTGGTGGGCGATCATGTGGGTGAGCAAGGAATAACTGACGATATTGAAGGGTACGCCCAGAAACAGGTCGGCGCTGCGTTGGTAGAGCTGGCAGGAGAGCCGCCCGTCCTGCACATAGAATTGGAACAGGCAGTGACAGGGGGCTAGGGCCATACGACCGTGGGCGACGTTGGCTTGGGGCGACAGGTCGTCCAGCGGGAGCTCGGCCGGATTCCAGGCGGATACCAGCAGGCGGCGCGAATCGGGATTGGTCCGGATGTCGGTAACCACCCGGGAAATTTGGTCGATGGTGGTGCCGTCGGGACCGATCCAGCTCCGCCACTGGCGACCGTAGATGGGTCCGAGCGCCCCGTCCGTGCCTGCCCATTCGTCCCAGATGCTCACCCCTCTGGCCTGCAACCAGTGGTTATCCGTGGACCCAGCGAGAAACCACAAGAGCTCGTAGATAACGCTACGCAGGTGGATCTTCTTGGTCGTGACCAAGGGAAAGCCCTGGGAAAGGTCAAACCGCACCTGCCGCCCGAATACCGAGCGCGTGCCGACCCCGGTACGGTCCGATTTCTCGACACCATGGTCGATAACGTCGCGGAGCAAATGGAGATATTGCTGCATTAATCGGCGCCCATTTCAGTGGGAGTATAAAAACAGCTGCTGTCGAAAGGTATGCGGGTCTTGCGCATGACGGCACAGATGGCCTGGATCTCCTTCAAACCCCGGGTCTCGATGAGATGGTGGTAGTAGGCCCGGACCTGCGGATCCTGGCGTGCGGCATTCAGGGCGGGCCTATAAAGTGCCGCGCGCAGGTAGCGATTGCCGGTCTTGGACAGGCGCGGCTTCTTGTTCATACCGGAATCGGACGGGTGGGCCCGTGGATCAAGGCCAGCCATGGCGACCCATTGCTTGGTACTCATGCTCATGACATCCTTATTTTGCGGCACTTGTCGTGCCCGGCTTTGTGACCGAGAAGTGTTGTTTCTAAGCGTCCAGTCTAGTCCGAACGATTTGTTTCAGGTTGCCGTCCGACAGCGCAAGGATATGGCGGCGCAACACGTCCGCCGCGAATTGTTCGGCCTCGGCAAAGGTCAAACCCTTGAGGAACATAGCAAGCAAGCGTGGCGCAAAACCCAATGGTTCGTCCAAGCAATCCTAAAATCTGCGAAACCACTGTTCCATCATGGACTAGGGCGGCAACAGCAGCTCCAACCGTAGCTGGAAGCGGCGCCAGATGGCACAGTCGAGCAGCTCTGGGTGATTGCTTGCGACGACCGTGATTACGTGGCTAGGTAAAGCGTCAATCTGCATTAATAGGGTGCTGACAACGCGCTTGATCTCGTCCGTATCATGGGTATCCTCACGCTCCTTGCCGATGGTGTTGAACTCGTCGCAGAAGAGCATACAGCGCCGACTCGATATGTGCTCGAAGATCCGACGCAGACGCGCTGCGAGGGCTCGCCGGGAAAGCTGCCACTGACCGCCTCGTCGCGGACGGTGAATCGGGGGACCATAAGGGCGTTTACCAAGGACTCGGCGAGAGTCGTTTTGCCGTTTCCCGGTGGACCGGCCAGCCGCACGCGATGCCGCGGCTCGAGGTTGTAGATTCGCAGCAAATCTGCCCGATGGTGCGCTGCGACCAGTTCCTCGCAGGTGGCCTGCACAGTCGCCGGCAATAGCAAGGAGTCTAGGGAACGCTGCGGCATGGTCTCGTGCAAACGCTCGTTTACCTTCTCGTCCTTGCTTACGAGTTTGAAAGGCCTCCGACTATTTCCGTTGACCGTAAGACTCTGCACCAGCCGATCTGCAAGCAGCGAGTGGTTCTTCGCCCGTCCCTCGGCAGCTATTGATTCCACCAGGCGCACAAAGGCAGTTCGGTCACCTTGGCTACCGGCTTTGACCAGATCGACAAGCAAGTCGGCACGTGCCATTTAATGTCCCGAATGTTCGGATTAAACTGCATGGATATTCCTGGCCATAAGCTAGCATGATTCACTTACCCTGTCGTTCGGTAGTAAGGAACAAGGTTTCAATATGCTCAGTGTACCAGCTAGGCAGTCAGCCGCTCCAGTGCTGCGAGGTCTTCCAGGGGCGTTTCGCATCTGGTCCCAAGACAGGAGTAGGCCCGGGTCCCGGTCCCCGGTGTCATGGCCCCTAGGCTACCCGGAAGTCCCTCTTCGGTGGCCGGGATGGCGAGCACTAGGCGCCGTGGGGCATAGGTGCGCTGGGCGATCCCGGCCCAGCGCGTCAGGTCATCTCCCGTACCGCGAATGATGAGGGTCTGGAGGGGATTCAGGTGCTCTTCCAAGGCGGCGATCAGGCTGGCGTGGGCGTGGGGAAACCAGCGCATGGGCTCGGCGGCCAGCGCCAAGGTTCCCTGGGCGGCGGTGAGGTAACGAGTCTCGCCCAGCAGGTAGCCGAGGCGTTGTAGCACTCGGACAGCTACCCCGTTGCCGGAGGGCACCAACTCGTCCCCCAAGGGTTTGGGTCGATGGATGAGCCGCTCGTGATCGTTCGAGGTAAAGAAAAAGCCTCCCTGCTGTGGGTCCGCGAACTGGTCGAGCAGGATCTCGGCGAGTGTCGTCGCCAGCTCCAGATCCGCGCGTTGCCACCGGACCTGTAGGAGCTCCAGTAGGGCGTCGATCAGGTAGGCATAGTCGTCCAGATAGGCGTTGAGGTAGGCCTTGCTATCCTTGTAAGTGGCGAGCAGGCACCCGTTCCGCCACAGCCGGGTGCGGATGAAATTCAGGGCCCCCTGGGCGGACGCCAGGTAGTCGGCACGTCCCAGCACCCGCGCGGCCCGGGCCATGCCCTTGATCATCAAGCCGTTCCAAGCCGTGAGTATCTTCTCGTCGCGGCCCGGACGGACCCGATCCTCCCGGACGGCAAGGAGCTTGTGCCGCGCCGTTTCCAGCAGGGCGGCAACCGACGCCGGGGGCGTCTCCAGGTCGTGGGCCACCTCGACCACGGTACAGTAACCATGCAGGTGCCACTTGCCCTCGAAGTTGGGCTTCCGGTCCAGGCCGTAGACAGCGGCGAAGGGGGTGTATTCCTCGGCCGTAAGCAGGCACGCAATCTCTTCGCGGTCCCAAACATAGAACTTACCTTCCTCGCCCTCGCTGTCCGCGTCGAGGGTGGAGTAATAGCCGCCATCGGGCGACTGCATCTCACGCACCACCCAATCGGCGGTGGCGATGGCGGCCTCCCGAAACCGGGGCTCGTTCGTGATCTGCCAGACATCGCAGCACAGGGCGAGCAAAGGCCCGTTGTCGTAGAGCATCTTCTCGAAGTGGGGGATCATCCAGAGATCGTCCACCGAATAGCGGCAAAAGCCCCCGCCGAGCTGATCCATGAGCCCACCGCGGATCATGCGTTCCAAGGTAAAGGTCACCATACGGAGCGCGTACCGGTCCGGTGCCCCGTCCGCTCGGCTCGCCGCGTAATGACGCAGCAGGCGCTCCAACTCGGTGACACGGGGGAATTTCGGGGCCGACCCGAACCCGCCGTAAACGGGGTCGAAGTCGTCGGCGAGCTGGCGGCGGGCCGTCGCCAGGGGCGCCGCGTCCGGAATCTCGCCACCCCCGCCGGGAGTGAGTCGGGCCAAGGCATCCATCAGGGCGCGGTTCTGCTCCCGGATGGCGCCTTCCTGCTCGCGGTAGGCGGCTGCGATACCCTCGAGCACCTGGGAAAATGCCGGCAGTCCGTGCCTGGGCTCCGGCGGAAAATAGGTCCCGACAAAGAACGGATGCTGGTCGTCCGGGGTCAAAAAGACGGTCAGGGGCCAACCGCCCGGGCGTTTGGCCAGGAGCTGGTGGACGCTCTGGTAGATCCTGTCTAGGTCCGGGCGTTCTTCCCGATCCACCTTGATATTGACGAAGAGCCGGTTCATGACCTGGGCCGTCTCCGGGTCCTCGAAGGACTCGTGGGCCATCACATGGCACCAATGGCACGCGGAGTAGCCGATGGAGAGCAGGATGGGCCGGTCCTGGTCGCGGGCGAGCGCCAGGACCTCCGGGCACCAGGGCCACCAGTCCACGGGGTTGGTGGCGTGTTGCCGGAGATAGGGGCTGGTGGCATCCACAAGGCGGTTGCGGGGAGCGGTCGAGTCCGACATATCGGTTGTCCTGTCATTGTGCCGTCATTGGGGGTCTTAGAAGCCGTTTGGTTAAAGTAGAGAGATGCGCCATACCCGAAATCGGGATTCGATTACGATCCCGATTTCAATCCAGGCCGGTGGGCGTGCCCGACTGGTTGGGCACGGACAAAGACCGACACCTATTCATGTTCTACACTTGTTCGTGTTCTATAAAGTGGGAAACTAAGATGTCTACGAATGTCAACTTTACCGCTTCGGTCGACCGCGACCTGCTCAAGCGAGCCAAGGAGGTTGCCGCCAAGACAGAGACTTCGGTCAATGCCCTCTTCAACTCGGAGTTCCGCTATCTGGTCGAGACGTTCGAGGAGCAGAGGTCGCGGACAATCGGAATTTCAGAACCCTGTTGTACTTTTCCCTCGGGCGCATCGATGATTTGATCGCGATGGAGTCCTTGGGACTCGAGCGCGAGGAAGACCTCTTTCTGATGATGGCTCAGGCCCGCCTGCCGATGCCGAAGTTGAGCGATTCGATCACTCGGGGGATGGTCGATGACTTGAACAGCCTGATCCCATGAGTGAAAAGGAACCGGTCGATTGTCGACAGGTTCTATTGTTACCGGATGCCGGTCCTCTCATCACCCTGGCCTACGCAGACGTGTTGGATCTGCTGCTCGAACGGGATGGAGCCTGGACTTGGTCGATATGATGTTGCACGAGGTCACCCGAAGCAAGACACCAACCAGCAATCAGTTGGCCGAATGGTCGCGGAATCGGCAGGTCAAAGTTCTATCCACACGAACATACGCGCGCTACCAAAGGATGCGTACCGACTCGGTTCCGCCGCCCCGGAAGAGGAATCTCGGGGAACTGGCAATTCAAGAGGTGATGACCGAGCTGGCTCTGGAAGCGCCTTCCCGGACGGGTGTGTTTTTGTTTGAGGATCACAAGATTGCCAGGACCGGCTTTTTCTTACCTGACAATTGTCATAAGGTGAGCACCAGGGCCTTTCTGATGTTTCTTGAAGGTCGCGGTAAGCTCCCGTCCGCCGCCGAGATCAAGCGTCGGGCCATTCGTGCCGGTCGCCGGTTCTCCCGGCTACATTTTCCACCGCATTGGTAGGAGGTGAACCCATGTCACATCAATCGATCGATCGATCACCGACTCTGGGAACCAGCCCGCAACCTCCCGGTCCCTACCACCGCGAAGACCTGGAGCGTTACTACCGGGCCAACCAGGCGGTCGCCTCCAATCGCAACCGGCTCCGGGATGCCCAGGACGAGATCCAGGCGTTGGAGCATAGCGAGGCGGTGGAGGTCTTTCAGAAGCAGATCGACCTGCTGCAGAAGCGTCTGGTCACCGATCCCCAGTACTTCAACCAGCTGTTCATTTCCGAAGGCATCGACGCCATCGCCTGGGAATTTCGGAAGGACGAGCTAGACCCGGATTTCACCCACAAGCTCTGGGAGCTGCTGCTGCGGGAGGATGACATGAGCACCCTCCTGATGCGCTTTCTCTGGAATATCCCCTTAAAATCCAAGCGCAAGTTTATCCGCGCCATCGACGCCCACCTTTCCGACCACTATCCCATGTTCAAGGGACTGTCGGCCGGCTGGCCGGGAGAGAACAACATCCCACCTTATATCCGCCCGCCCGAGGAGCGGGCCAAGGATTTCGATCTGGTCAACCAGGGCTACCTCGGCTACATGGGGCTCGGTTACAGCTTCCGCGAGGTGGAGCTGTTCGTGTGGCTGGAGGTGCTGCGGGACAAACAGTGCGACGACCGCCCCTGCGAGATCGGCCTGCCGGTCATGGACGGGGGCGAAAACAAGGGCGGTTGCCCGGTCAAGATCCACATCCCGAAGCTGCTGCATCTGATGGGAGAGGGGAAGTTCCGCCAGGCCCTGGAACTCATCAAGGAGTCCAACCCCCTGCCCAACGTCACCGGCCGGGTGTGCCCGCAGGAAATCCAGTGCCAGGGGGTCTGTACCCACAACCAGCGCCCCATCGAGATCGGCCAATTGGAGTGGTATCTGCCCCAGAGCCAGAAGGTTCTGAATCCAGACAAGTACCTGCAGCTGACTCCGGCCATCAGCCCCTGGGCCAGGGCCGAGCGCCCGCCCATCGCGGTGGTCGGCTCCGGCCCCGCGGGCCTGATCAACGCCTATCTGCTCTCCAAGGAGGGCTATCCGGTGACGGTGTTCGAGGCCTTCCATGCGCTGGGGGGCGTGTTGCGCTACGGGATCCCGGAATTCCGTCTGCCCAACGAGCTGATCGACGATGTGGTCAAGAAGGTCGAACAGCTGGGCGGAAAATTCGTCCGTAACTTCATCGTGGGCAAGACCGCGACCCTGGAGGCTCTGAAGCGTGCCGGCTTCTGGAAGATCTTCATCGGCACCGGCGCCGGCTTGCCCCGCTTCATGAACATACCCGGCGAACACCTACTCGGCATCCTGTCGGCGAACGAATTCCTCACCCGTGTCAATCTAATGCAGGCCCACAAGGAAGAATACGAGACGCCCCTGCCTGCCACCGACGGCAAGCAGGTCATGGTCATCGGCGGCGGCAATACCGCCATGGATGCCGCCCGCACCGCCCGCCGCCTGGGGGGCGAGGCCACTATCGTCTACCGCCGTACCCAAGCTGAAATGCCGGTGCGTGTCGAGGAACTGCATCACGCCCTGGAAGAGGGTATCCAGCTCAAGGTACTGCGGGCACCCCAGGAATTCGTCGGCGACCATAAGACCCAGTTCGTTACCCGCGCCCGGCTCGATGTCATGGAACTGGGCGAACCCGATGCCTCAGGGCGGCGGCGTCCCGTCGCCACCGGTGCTATCGAGGAAATGCCCGTCGATCTGGTCATCATGGCCCTCGGCAATACCTCCAACCCCATCGTCAAGGATGCCGAGCCGGAGCTCAAGACCAGCAAGTGGGGCACCATTGAGATCCGATCCAGGACCCAGGAGACCTCGGTGGACGATGTCTACACCGGCGGCGACGCGGCCCGGGGCGGTTCTACCGCCATCAAGGCCGCCGGCGACGGCCAGGAAGCCGCCCGCGAGATTATGGGTAAAAATCCCTTCAGCCCGAGTGAGCTCAAATCCCTGGTCGAGCACGCGGAACATTATACCGAGACCGGCCAGGCCCCGCCAAAGATTCTGGACAAACTCGAGCTGGCCGCGGGCATCGTCGAGTTCGTCGTGCACTCGCCCCTGGTCGCCAAGACCGCCAAGGCCGGTCAGTTCGTGCGTGTCTTGGCCTGGGAGAAGGGCGAACTGATTCCCTTGACCCTGGCGGATTGGGATGCCGCGGCCGGCACAATCGACCTAGTCATCCAGGGACTCGGCAGCAGCACCATCGTCGTGAACAAGATGCAGATCGGTGACGCCTTCACCGGCATCGCCGGACCCCTCGGACTGCCGAGCCAACTGCACCGCTACGATAAGGGCGAGACGGTCGTCTTCACCGCCGGCGGCGTCGGGTTGCCGCCTGTATATCCCATCATGCGCGAGCATCTGCGGATGGGTAATCAGGTGACCCTGATCGCCGGCTTTCGCACCCAGACGCTCATGTTCTGGGCCGAGCCGGACGCGCGCATCGGCCAACTCCAGACCGAATTCCCGGATACGCTCGAGGTCATCTACACCACCAACGACGGCAGCTTCGGCATCGAAGGCTTCGTCACCGGTCCCCTCCAGAGGTTGCTCGATGCCGCCAAGGCCGGCACTGGCCACCCTGTCGGCGAGGTGGTCACCATCGGTCCGCCGCTCATGATGCGCGCTGTCAGTGACCTCACCCAATCCTACGGCGTGCGTACCATCGCCAGCCTCAACTCCATCATGGTCGACGCCACCGGCATGTGCGGCGCCTGCATGGTCCCGGTCACCGACGACGGCAGACTGGTGCGCAAACACGCCTGCATCGATGGCCCGGAGATCAATGCCCACAGCATCGACTGGGACAAATTCATTCCCAGATTCCAGCAATATCAGGCGCAGGAGGACGAGAATCGCCGGCGGCATGGGGTGTAGAAGCGGTCGGGGTAAACGAACTCATCGTGTCCGATCTCGGCGAGTTGGGGCCGCTCGATGTGCAGTTCAGAAAGAAGGATGAGCTGTTCGAGGCATCTTCCGGGCTGGATATCCAACAGTCACTGTCGATGATCCAGGACCGAGTAATGGCAACTTTTCGGGACTATCTGTTTGGATATCAGCCTCGAAAGTGGATTGGGTACGAAAATTACCGCTCAACTCGCTTCGGAGAGGCCTGTAAAATCGTGGCTCCGATCACCAACCAGATCGATCCCATGAGGCTTGGCGAATAGCAACAAGCGTTGAGGATCGCCGCTTATTACGGCAAGCGATTGAGCAAGAAGTTTCGAAATACCTCGCAACGAGACAGCAATGCCCTGTTGACGGGATATCCTTCCCATTCGTTCGTCATCGACCAGAAAGAGGCGAGTGAGCTCCTCACCAGGGTTCGGGCAACAACCACCTGAAAATCGAAAGGAGTCCTCCCGCCTGTTTGAGAAACAGCGGCAGACACTAAAGGGGATGTAGATGCCAGGATCTGTTTTAACCAAACAGCTTCTCAAAGAGAACTACGGTATGTGACCACACAGCATGAGAGAGGTGGATCACCAATGACTATTGGGACTGGAACAATCGAGGAGTGGGCACTGAGCCTCGATCTGGAACGCCGCGCGCGACTTGCCTGCTTGTTGATTGCGAGTCTTGATAACGCCGAGTCGGTAGATGAGGTGGAAATCGAACGGCTCTGGTTTAGAGAGGCAGAATATCGTTGTCGTCAAATCGATACCGGCGGAGTGGAACTGATTCCAGCGCTAGACGTGCTCGACCGTCTCCGTAGTCGCAGCCGGTGAAAAACGTCCGTTTCGATCCCCGCGCCAAGCACGAGTTAGCCAGAGCGGTCAGCTACTACGACGACAAGAGCCCCGGACAGGAAAAACAGACCGAAACTAGGTACTAGACTGTTCCGCGGCCAAAATGGGTATCGAGATCCGGTGCCGTCTGGGTCTTGGTAGTCTCGATATCGGGCGTGGCCCCGTCTCCGTCCACCGCCGGCATCGCGACGACCGAAGGTGTCCCATCTTCTTCCCGGTCCGTCGCCTGATGGGCATGCTCCACTTCCGTTTCCAACCTACGGTGCATCTCGTGGGTAATCATGTCACCCAGCGCGGTGAAGTGGCGATAGTCCTCGTCATAGTCGTTCAGTCCATCGCTGCTCTGAAACCGAGGCATCCCGAACAGCTTGCGCAGGGCCCTGCGCCTTAGCCCCCGACTCACCTTGGGCGACAAAAACGGCGAATAGTCGGAGCGCTCATCCAAAGAATTGTCTCGTTATCAGACGCCGTCGACGGAGCACCCTTGCTGCCAGTCGTCGCGGCGGCGTTTCTTTTTAGGGACATAGTGCTCCAGCACGAACTGTTCGACCCAACGGTAGATCTCGGGTAGCATCGGTACGGAAAATACGCATTCGTCCGTTTCCATGTAGGAAGACGCTTCACCGTAGCTCACGGTGACCAGGTAGGGTTCCAACAGTGCGGCGCCTTCGTCTCGGGCGACCACGAATACGCTGGGATGTTCCGCCATGAGGTTGTGGTAGTAGCTCTCCACGTCGTCCTTGTGGAGTTCCACTGCAAGCCCGGTCCACAAGGTCTGCCGATCGTTTTCCTCGGCACGGATCGGGACGCCGCGCATCGCCTGCTCTGCGCCGGTCACATGACCGCCCGCGACGACACCGACCACCTTCCAGTACCCGGTTCCCCAACGTTGGTCTCGATCCGGGCGGAAATCCACGATGACCGACATCGGGAACGCCTGCGGTGACACAGGCACAGCATGCGGACCGGCGATCATGTCAATAGCCTTGTTCATCAGGGTGTGTGAGTTGTCGAACCCCCATCACACACTGGCCGCCTTCGGTGTTCGTTTCTTGTTTGCGATGGCCTGCTTAGTAGCCGGTGTTTCGATTACCCGAATCGGTTTTTCGGTACGTGGCAATAACTTGCCGATCCTGAATCCTAACCGGTCCTGGCGGGCCCGCAGACCGTACCCCAGGGCAGCACCGCCGGCCGTGGTCAGGGTGAGCAGGCCCAGGGTCACAAACTGCGCTAGCACCATGACGATGCCCAATCCGGCCGCACCGCCCAGCATTAGACTGGTCTTTAGATTGCCACCTTGCTGTGCGCGTTGCTTCTCGCGGGAGATTCGACGTTGGTTGTTCTTGACCTCCCTGGCTTTCTCTCTCTCCGCGTGCACCCGAAGTTTCTCGCGTTCACGCGCAAAACCTTCTTTCGCCCGCGACAGCGCCTGCTTGCGCACACCTTCGGTCATGGAGGTAAACCAAAAAGCGGTCAGTGTACCGATGGCCAGATTGAGCAATAAAAAGAGGAGACCGGTCCTTTCCAAATCGGTCCGATAGGCGGTAACCACTAGCAGTACGGTGACGACCTGGACAAACAGGACGCCGATCAAGTACTTGATGAAATTGGTCAGGCTGAACGGCAGCATTGGAACCTAAGAAAAAGCGCAATCCGCGACGGCAACGAAAGGTGCACCATTTGATGGCTTGAAGATAACTGTTTGGGGATCAGGAGCTCAATCAGACTCGCACCAGAACAGAGCATCCACACTGCCGGCAACTGAAAAAGCTGGAAGCGACGCCCTCGCTTTGCAGGTAGGACATGCAGGTCAGAGGAAATTGTCTTTGCTCTGGGCCTGAAACCTGGCTGCTTGCTGAGTGATCAGCCCCTTTCGTAGGAGATCCTGAAGATTTCTGGTCCAGGGTCTGCATACCGGAGGCCTGTCCGGTCTGGATCGAAGAGTAGAGCTGGGCCACCTTGTCCTCCCGAATCAGGTTACGGATAGCCGGGGTACCAATCATGATCTCATGGGCAGCGATACGCCCACCGTCGATCTTCTTGAGCAGGGATTGTGAAATCACCGCGCGTAGGGACTCCGAGAGCAAGGAACGCGCCGTGCCCTTCTCCCCCGCGGGGAAAACATCGATAATCCGATCGATGGTCTTGACAGCGGAGTTGGTGTGTAGGGTCGCAAACACCAGGTGCCCGGTCTCCGCCGCTGTAAGCGCCAACCGGACGGTCTCCAGGTCCTGCATCTCACCCACCAGGATGATGGGCCAACCGCAGGGCCTCGTTGAAGCCCAGGGTATCCTTATGGACCTCGCGTTGATTGACGAGACATTTCTTACTGCTGTGAACAAATTCGATGGGGTCTTCGATGGTCAGGATATGCGCGGAGCACCGGCGGCCAAGGTGGTCGACTTGCCTGAGCCGGTGGGGCCGGTCACCAATACCAGGCCGCGCGGCACCTCGATGATCTCCTCGAACACCTTGGGTGCACCCAATTCATGGAGGGTCGATACCTTTAAAGGGATAACGTGAAAGACAGCCGCCGCCCCACGCTGCTGGTGGAAGGCGTTGATGCGGAAGCGCGCAAGGCCCTGGATCTCGAAGGAAAAGTCGACCTCCAGCTGCTCCTCGTAATCCCGGCGCTGCCGGTCGTTCATACTATTCTGGATCAACGCATGGACGATGGAGTGTTTCAGAGGAGGCAGGTCGATGGGGCGCAGGTCCCCGTCGCCCCGGATCATGGGCGGCAGTCCGGAGGAGAGATGCAGATCGGAAGCCTGATTCTTGACGCTGAAGGTGAGCAGTTCGGTGATGTTCATTCGGTGGTCCTCGATTGCACTTTGCCACATTCAATCTAATTCATTAGATTTTTATGGATTCCGTTACTCGATAATTCCTTATAAATCAGTTGTTGCCCCCTATGATATGATAAGTACTCAATCAAAATCCCATCTTCTCGAAGAAACTCTTGACGCCATCGAGCCAGGATGTGGAGTGAGGGCTATGTTTACTGCCCCCGGCCTGAACTGCCTCGTCGAGCTCGTGCAGTAGCTCCTTTTGGCGCTCGGTCAGATTTACCGGCGTCTCGACGACCACGCGGCAGATGAGGTCACCGACGACACCGCCGCGCACCGGTTTTACGCCTTTGCCGCGCATCCGGAACATCTTTCCGGTCTGGGTCCCGGCGGGAATTTTGAGCATGACCTTTCCGTTCAGGGTCGGTACCTGGAGCTCACCCCCAAGGGCAGCGGTGACGAAGCCGATGGGCACTTCGCAGAACAGATGATTGTCCTCGCGCGTGAAGATAGGGTGCTCTTTGACCAGAACCTGAACGTAAAGATCCCCGGGCGGGCCACCCCGCTCCCCCGGCTCGCCTTCGCCGGATAACCGGATGCGATCACCGGTATCGACACCCGCCGGGACCTTCACCGAGAGGGTCTTCTGCTCCTGTACCCGCCCCTTACCCCGACAGTGGCTACAATGCTCCTCAATGATGGTGCCCTGACCGCGGCACCGGGGACACATCTGCTGTACCGAGAAGAAACCCTGTTGCATCCGCACCTGGCCGCCGCCACCGCAGGTCGAACAGGTCTTGGCGGAGGTCCCCGGCTTGGCACCGCTGCCCCCGCAGAACTGGCACTCCGCCAAGGTGGGGACGCGGATCTTCACTTCCTTTCCCGCGACCGCTTCTTCCAGGGTAAGGGAGAGGTCGTAGCGTAAATCGGTGCCGCGATACACGCGCCGTCCCCCGCTCCGGGCCCCGCCGCCGAAGATGTCGCCGAAGATATCGGAGAAGCCGGAGAAACCACCACCGGCGAAGCCCCCCGCCTCGCCGAGGCCGCCGCTCGCCTCCACCCCAGCATGACCGAACTGGTCATAGGCCGAGCGTTTCTTGGGATCGTTGAGAACCTCGTAGGCCTCCTTGGTCTCCTTGAACTTGCGTTCCGCCTCCGCTCCCGGATTACGGTCCGGGTGGTACTTCATGGCGAGGCGGCGGTAGGCCTTTTTCAGGTCGGAGTCGCTGGCGTTACGATTGACACCGAGCACCTCATAGTAATCGCGCTTGGACATGGCTCCAACGTGGTCAGGGGGCAGGGGTCAGAGGGTAGTGGACGGCGGGTGGAGATCGAGTACCAGTTGCGATACCCTCTGGAAAGGGAGGAAATTTTGCGTGCTCACAAACCTTCCACCTCTTCCGAGGTCAACCGGGTATATTCCACAATCTTTTCCATGGGTTCGCCGGCCTGTTTCATAATCCTTGCCGTTTCTATCCTGCCTTTTTCTCTTCCTGATTTTATCCCTTTTTCAATCCCTTTCTTTTCCCCTTCCAGGTGTCCATCCATAAAGCTGGAATAATACATACTGGTCTGGTAGCGCATCTCTTCTATGTGCCACTCGTAAGAGAGCCGCTCTTCTTCCCCCAGATTCATGATATCCAGGACTTCTTTGGCCTTTTTCAATCCCTTGGCCCGAAATTCTTCCTTGATCTCTTCGTTTTTCAGGAAATAGA
>Ga0049114_1000154_pt1 | contig 14975 bp, 16 predicted proteins | sample WorMettanBELIZE2_FD_55211 | JGI IMG/M metagenome (GOLD analysis project Ga0049114, IMG submission 55211) | Marine gutless worms symbiont microbial communities from Max Planck institute for Marine Microbiology, Germany - Olavius tantulus BELIZE.2 | ecosystem: Host-associated > Annelida >... | reverse complement strand
CATGGTATCTTCTCCTTTCTGGGAGAAGACCCTACACCACCACTTTGACAGATCCGGTCATTTTGGCCTTAAATTGGTACATAGTCCCGTACTTTTTTAGACGATAGCGTTTGCCCATCTCGATGCGCTGTTCGTCCGGCAATGAGGTCATGTACTTCTTGAAGCCCGGGCACCAGCCGGCGTGCCAGTGCCATATGCGCGCCAGTAGACTCTTAGGATTTTTATCATACCGTTTCCGCATACTGCAGTTCTCACAGCTGTATTTCTCGGTCATTTTCGATCTCCTTGCTGTGCGGCCCGAGCGGCCGTAGTTTGGCATTGAGAAAGTATAAAACAGTCCAGAGGTTATAATGCAAGACCCGACCCCATTCTCACACAAGGGGTTTAACTCGAGCGTAGTCGAGGGACTGCTTCACTTTGCTTGCGGATACCTGTCCGCCGCAGATATCGGCGGCGTGTCCGCAGGCAAAATAAACTAAAAGCAAGAATGCAGGAACATTCTTGCTTCGTCGGCGCAAAGTCTGCGACTGTCTGCGGCAAAAAAAGCTCTGTGGTCTCTGTGAACTCTGTGAGAGATCTGTCCTCCGACATCCGACCTCTGACATCTGCCTGCCCGCTATCTTGTCGCGCTGTCTTGTGGGGTCGAAGCTATAAGAGCGACTTGCCGGGTCGTAATTCCTCCACTGTGGAACGAAGCCCGGTCCTCCGCCTGACACCTGAAACCCAACACCTGATTTCTGCGTCCGCCCCTGGCCCCTTCGTCTCACTCCAACCCCATTTTCGTTTCGGCCACCAGATGGTCCACTACGGCTTTCAGGTCGCCGTCGGTCTCTTCGTATACGCGCAGCTGGCGGTCGGCGCTGGTGCCGTGAGTCAGGATGGATTCGATAGGCCTGATGGTGTCGGCCGTTCCCAGTTCGTCGATCTCTTCGGCCACCATGTCCAGTAGCTCGCGGATCAGGTCCCGGATGGGCACTTCCGCGGATTTGCCGAAATCGATCAGTTTACCGTCCAGGCCATAGCGCGCCGCGCGCCAGCGGTTTTCCTCGATGAGTTCGCGCCGGTAGACCCGGAAGGTGATGTTGCGGCGGCGCAGCTTCCACAGCCACAGCACGATGGCCTGGAACAACGCGGCGATGGCGATGGCCTCGTCGATGCGGGTGGGAATGTCGCAGATGCGAAATTCCAGGGTGGGGTATTGATGATGGGGCCGCACGTCCCACCAGATCTTGCTGGCGTCGGGAATGCAGCGGGTGTTGACCAGTGTATTGATCAGGGCATCGTAGTCGGCCGGGGTGCGGTAAACGTCCGAAGTGCCCGAGCGGGGAAAATCTTCGAAAATGTTGGCCCGGTAGCTCTTAAGCCCGGTGCGGCGCCCCATCCAGAAGGGGCTGCTGGTGCTCAGCGCCAGGATGTGGGGCAGCATGTATCGGACCACGTTCATGGCGTCGATGGCAAAGTTGCGGTCCTCGACCCCCACGTGCACGTGCATGCCGAAGATCAGCAGCCTCTGGGCCAGCACCTGCATTTCTTCCAATACGCCCTGGTAGCGCTCGAAGGGCGTCACCGGCTGGTCCATCCACTTGCTGAACGGATGGGTGGAGGCCGCGACGATCTGGACCCCCTTGCTTTGGGCCAGGTGGCAGATGAAGCGGCGCTGTTTGGCGAGCGCCTCCTTGACCTCGGCCACGTTGCTGCAGACCGGGGTGCCCAGCTCCACCATGGACTGGTGCAGTTCGAGCTTCAGTTCGCACTCCATGAGCACCAGTTTCCCGTTGGCAATGAACTCGGTGATGTAGGAGCGCAACTCGCGCGTCTCCGGGTCGACGATCTGGTATTCCTCTTCGATACCGATGGACAGCGAGGGACGCGGTGTCATGGGATGCTCTCCGTTTGCTGGACCAGAAATCGAGCCACCTCGGTGAAGTCACGGTCGGCATCGCGCCAGATCCGCAGCTGCTGGTCGGCGCTCGATCCGCGCTCCAGAATGGTGTGAATGTGCGCCAGTTCATCTTCGACATTGAGTTGGCGCGCCTGGGGCGCCACCAGCTCCAGCAGCTCCCGGATGAGGTCGCGGGTGGGCACCTCCTTCTCGATGCCGAAGTCGATGAGGTTGCCGTCCAGCCCGTAGCGCACCGCCCGCCATTTGTTTTCTTCGATCAGCAACCGCTCGTAGATGCGAAATGACATATTGTTGCGGCGCAGGTGAACCATCCAGGCCACCACGGCCTGGAGCAGCGCGGTGACGGCCAGCGCGTCCCGGTAGTCGGGCACCACGTCGCAGATGCGCACGTACAGGGTCGGGTAGCGGTGGTGGGGCAGGACGTCGTACCAGATGCGGCTGACGTCGGAGATGCTATTGGTACGCACCAGGGTGTCCACATAGCTGTGAAATTCCTGGTAACTCTGGAACTGACCCGGAATACCGGTGCGGGGCAGGGCGTCCAGCAGCACGTTGCGGTAGCTCTTTAATCCCGTATTGCGCCCGGCCCAGAACGGCGAGCTGGTGGTCAGCGTCAGAATGTGGGGCAGCACGTAACGCATGGTGTTCATCACGTCGACAGCGAGCTCCCGGTCTTCCACGCCGATGTGCACGTGCATGCCGAAAGCCAGCATGCGCCGCGCGATCATTTCGGCGTCGCTGGCCAAAACGCGGTAGTGGGCCGTCTGCAGCGGCGCCTTTTCCCAATTGCTGAAGGGGTGCGTGCCGGCGGCGGCGACTTTTAAACGATGCGTGGCAGCCAATTCGAGCATCGTACTGCGCATGCGCACCAGGTGGTCTCGGGCAGCCTTGATGTCGGCACAGACCGGCGCCCCCAAGGATAGCACGGCATTTTGCAGGTGCCCGGCAAACTCCGGTCCCGGCTGTGTCTCCTGGGCGATGACCTGGGCGCCGCCCATGGTCTGGGTGACGTAACCGATGAGTTCCCAGGTGTCCGGATCGATGATTTGGTACTCTTCTTCGATGCCGATATTAAAGCTGGGGTGATACATGACGGTCTTTAAACGGGCATTGGTGAATGTTTTTTGAAAGCGGTCGAAAACGCGGACAAGCCGGTTCCAAAGCAAAAGGCAGGTTCGGATTCCAGTCGCACATCAAATGCAATGTCGAAAATCGGGATCGCCCTGCCCCTTTTGCCGGCAGCGGCGGTGTGTCGTGGCAACCACTATGAACCGTTGCCGTGGGGGTGTCAAGCCCGCAGCGCAACGCCCGGGCGCATCTTCGGGGGCGGAAACCGGCGGTTCACGGTGTCCAGCAGACCGGGCTCATGCCCAGGCCGGCCGCGCGCTTTCCCATGATGCCCAGCTCGCCTTTGACGGCCAGGATGGCGCCCATGTTGGAAAACCATCCCCGGCCGGCGGGATCGCCTCTGATTTTACGGCTCGGATCAGCGCTGGCGTAGTGGCTGCGGCTTAGGGCCAGTATGCAGCGGGCCCGATGGGGCGCATGGACCACCGCCGGCGATCCGGCGTGCATCAGCAGGCGGATTTCGGAGCAGATGCCGGCAGCGGCATCCGGGTCGTTCAGCTCGGGGTTGATATTGGGCATCACCGGGGTGGATCGCAGCAGCTCCTGGGCCAGCACGCTCTCCTGGGCATAAAGCGCTTCCACCGTTGCCAGATCGGGCGCCACTGTCACCCCCTTGGAACTCATGCCATGCAGGGGTTTGACGGCCAGGTTTTTCAGGAGTGCCGGATCGGCGCGGTAGGCGGCCATGTGCGCATCGGTGACGATCCAGGTGTCAGGCGCCATGGCCACCGGGGTGCTGCGGGACAGTTCGGTGATGGAGCTCTTGTCGACGAGGTAATAGCCGGCCAGATGTTTGGACAGGTCGGGCCACAGATCCGGGCTGTTCAAAATGCGGTAAAGCCGCTGGAGGACATTGGCCTCACCCGCTTCGGTCATGCGGCGAACAAAGCTCTCCAGGTCCGGGTCCACGATCCGGGAAATCACCTTGCCGATGGATCCGGTGCCTTCCGGGCGGCGGTAGTGAAGGCGCTCGCCGTCAAAATAGAGATCCCGGGGGTCGAGCACCACGGCTTCGGCCCCGGAACGCCCCTTGCCCACGAATTTCGACAGCAGAACCAGGTTGTGGACACTGGGCTGGTTTTCGGGGTCAATCTCGAGAAACAGCAGCCGGTCCTCCGGGCGCACCAGGCCCTCCCGGTAGGTGGCCCGCACCTGTTCGTCCAGTTCGCTGTCGGTCAGCGGTCGCCCTTCCGGTGTGGTCTGGGGTGTGAAGACTGCCGTTTCGAAGGCGCCGGTGCGACGCGCCGCTTGAATGCATTGCCGGAGCCACCCGTAATAGGTATCCACGCTCTGGGCCTCCAGGATCTTGGCATAGAGGTGGTCCCCGGATGTGCGCATGTCGTCGAAGGTCGTCCCCCTGGACGAGTTGACACCGTAGACCAGGACATCAAACGCCAGGTCCGGTTCGCAGGCCAGGTAATAGCGGTAGAGGGTCTCGGCCATCTCGTCATCGAGCCAGACCTCGGGAACCTGGCGCTTCAGGTAACCGGGGCCGTCGGATTCAAGCCGTCGGCGCACCAGGGCCAGGAGCACCCGCGCGGTGGCCTGCAGCAGGTCGATCAGGTAGGGGGGCAGATGCAGGGGCAGGGCCCACGGGAACTCCCCGACGCCGTAAATGTTGACGAACAGCCCGCGGTCGGCCAGCTCCCGGTAATAGTGCCGGATCACCTCCCCATCGGCTGCGATCCGGGCGTTGTGATCCAGGGCGCGCCGCGTCTGGACAACCCGGGTGCCCTCGTCGTAGCGCTTTTCGAGAGCATCCAGTTCGTCAAGGGTCTGTTCCAATCCGGGCAAACCGGCGGCGGTGTTCATGTTGCACCCTCTGCGGGCTTGATCCCGGATATTTCATGAACGTGGTTATCCAGAACGCACAAGGCAGATGGATTCCGGGTTTGTCGTACCACGAAGGCCACGAAGAGCACGAAGGTAACCACATGAAATCGAACTATTTTCCCTCGTGACCTTCGTGGTGAAAATGTCCCTGCGGTAGCTTTCAAGATAGGCGTATTCATGAAATATTCGGGTTATATCAATTGCCAAAAATATGTTCCGTTTAAATGAAACGTGTTTCTGTCCACAAACCATCGCGTCGAGAGAATGCACACCTTTAGATGCTCGGGGTCGGGATCGCTATCGGTATCGGAATCGAGACAGGACGGTTATCTTCGAAGTCGATACCGATTCCGAACCCGATACCGATACCGATGACTCCGGTACGTTGGCATTAGTGTACCGTCACTCAATCAGAATGGAATTCTGACATCTGCCATAGTATTGACAAAAGATAACACAGTGCAGGAAACGGTACATCCCGGGCCTTTTTCGGGGAACGGCGGCATGGGCCGGGGCAGGCATCGGCCGGTTTCGGTCGGGCGTGAAGCCGAGCTCTTTTTAGTGGTGGCCGTTTACCAGGAAACGACCCTCTTCCATCACCTGTTTGTCGTCGAACCAGATGTCGAAATCCCGGCCAACGCAATCGATGTGGGTGCTCGAATCCCAGGTCTGATGGGTGTGCTCGGGGTACGGGTGTCCGAAGGCCAGATGAATGCCGGACAGTTTCTCGTCCTGAAGGATGTGACCGATGATATTTTTTATGGTGGTGTTGGTGCCGATGGCGAACTCACCCACCCGATCGCTGTTTTCATCGGTGGCGGTGTAGCGGGCAAATTCGTCCAGCAGTGCCTTGTTTTCGCAATCCAGGTGCGTGATGCGCGAGTCGACGATGTCGATGGTCAGCGGGGTTTCGCGCAGGTCGCCGTATTTCGCGCACAGGTAGTCGCCGACCACCCCGTCCACCACGAAAACACCGTTGACTTTGTATGGCGAGGTGAATATCTCCCCCCCGGGCAGGTTGCCCCATTTGTCCGGGGAAGTAATACCGCTGGTCTTGAGCCATTTCAGCGACGGCGACAGTTCGGCTTCGATGTCCGTGCCGCCCCTCGATTTGGCCCGGACAAAGCGCGACCGGCGCGCCTTTGCCACCAGCTTCGAGCTGAGTTCATCCACTTTGATGAAATCGGCGCCCATGCCTTCGATCATGATCTGCCGGTTGATATTTACCATGTGGCCGTGGCGGATTTTCCGCCGGTTGACGACGTTGATCATCTCCCGTCTGCTGGGCAGCTCGCCGGTTTGGGTATGCACCGCCATGATGCTTACCTGGGATGTTTCCAGATCGTCGAGGATGACGTCGGGCATGTGCGCCAGGGGCCGGGGCGCATGGTCTTCGAGCACAAAAACGCTGTAAGGGGAGCCCACCTCTCTGATTTCACGCCCCAGCGCGGCGGCAATCTCCTGCGTCGCGGAATCGGTAATCAGGGTCAGCCGTTCGTCGGGCTGCAGCCGAAGGCACACGTTCACGGCGTTGCGCGCGCCCGGGCTTAGCTGCGGGTCGAATTCGATGTCCAGTGGTCGAGGGATCATGGCGTTCCTTTTTACCATTTCCATGTCAAGGTTCGGCTCACTATAGCGGAAAAGCGTCTTTTACGAAAGATGTGACGAAATCTCCCCAGGTGAGATTGTTGACGCCCTCCTGATGCGCCTCGGCCCGCCGGATGGCCATGTTGGCGGTGGCCTCCACCACCCACTCGAAATTGTCCGGCTGAACCGAATGGACGTCCGCATCCGGGGCGGGATTGCAGAAATCGATGGCATAAGGGACGCCGTCGCGGATTGCCAGCTCGACGGTGTTGAAATCATATCCCAGTGCCCGGTTCAGTTTCAGCACCGCCGCCTCCATCGCATCCATCAGATCGGCCGATTCAGGCGAGGGCGTGGTCACGTAGCGCAGGTGGGCGGGGTTGCGGGGATCGTAGGGCATGATGTGCACATCCCGACGGTCGATGCAGTAGCAGCGGAAATAGTCGGTGAACAGGATTTCTTCCTGCAGCATCAGCACCAGGTCTCCGGATTGGTTGTAAACCCGGTAAAACTCTTCCGGATCGGCTACCCGGAAGACGTTTTTCCAGCCGCCGCCGGAAAAGGGCTTCAGATAGGCCGGAAATCCCACGTAATCGAAAATAGCGTCCCAGTCCAGCGGATAGGCCAGGTTGCGCATGGAGTTGGAGTCGGTGTCGGGGGGGTGCTGGTTGGAGGGCAGCAGCACCGATCGCGGGACATTCACGCCGATGGCTTCCGCCAGAGCATTGTTGAAAAACTTGTCGTCCGCGGTCCACCAGAACGGGTTGTTGATCACGGCGGTGCCCGTCAGCGCCGCGTTTTTAAGGTAGGCCCGGTAGAAGGGCACGTCCTGGGAGATCCGGTCGATGATCACCGCGTATTCATCGCTTTGGCCCTGGAGGACCTTGTCTATCTGCACGAACTCCGCTGTGATGCCTTCGGGCCGTTTGGCGGTGACCCGCTCTACGAAAGCCTGCGGATAGGTGTTCTCCTGGCCGAAGAGAATGCCGATTTTTTTCATTTCAACCCTTGCTAATGTGTGATTTGGGACAGGTATTCGGGGAACATTTCCCGCCACCATGGCCAGTCGTGGCCGGCACCGCTGCGCACATCGAGCCAGTGATCGATGCCTTTTGAATTCATGATGTTGGACAACCGCACAGTCTCATCGCGGCAGAAATCCCATTCGCCGGTGCCCAGCGAAATACCCATCTGCCGGATGCGGTCCAGGTACCAGGGATCGCTCAGGTTGGGCAGGAAGTCGGGCGGATTGTTGTAGTAGCAGTTGTCGTCGTAATAGCCGTCCAGGAACGGCTTGATGTCCATTGCCGCGCCCATGGCGAAGGTGTACCCCACTCGGTCCGGATGACGCAGCGCCATGTTGACGGCATGGTAGCCGCCGAAACTGCATCCGGCCGTGGCCACCCGATCCCGTCCGGTCTCCTCGCAAGCCCGGGTCATGACGTCGTGCAGGATAACGTTTTCATAGCCCATGTGGGTTTTGACCCGATCGGCGGGATGAATGGACCGGTTGTACCAGCTGTCGGCATCGACACTGTCGGGGCAATAAATTTTAGCGCGCCCGCTGTCCAGCAAGCCGGCCACCGATTCGATCAATTTGAAGTCCTTGTTCTGGTAATACTTGCCCATCGACGTGGGAGACAGGACAACAGGGTAGCCGGCATGGCCGAACACGAGCATTTCGAACTCGCGGCTCAGGTGGCCGGTGTACCACTTGTGGTAGGCTTCTCTCAATCAACGCTCCTGATGGCATGGGACGGTTTCTTCGGCTGCTGGTGATGCCGAGGATGTTCCTGAAACGATGGGTAATTTTAAGACAGGGCGCTTTGGTGTCAAGCGCGGCGGACGGTGGGGTTTCGATTGTCGGTGCGGATGTGTTTCGGGTTGCGGATCACGGGTTGGAAAAAACTGCTCCAGGCCGAACGCTCAAGGCTCAAGGTAAACACCATCGCATACATGTGATGTTTGAATCGAGAGAGCCAAGTGACTCCTGTTAGATATCGTGGAATGTGATGTCCGTTTCTTCTTCCGGCAATGGGATAATGAAAACAGGTTTTCTCACTCGGCGTAACACCTTTTGTGCCGCACTTCCCAAAAAGCTATGCCTGATGATGCCTTTTCCATGGGTTCCCATGACGATCACATCGCAGCTTAACTCATCCGCCTGCCTGAGTATTTCCTCCGGTGGGTAGCCCTGGCATACCTCTATGGACCTGATTCTATCGGCGTATTCAGGATCTTCCTTAAGCTCCCTGTCACAGAAAATCTTTAGCCGCTTTTTGATACGATCCGTTGCCTCGGATATTTTTCTTTCGGAAATCATTTTCTGTCGTTCCGTATCAAAGAAGGGCGCCCCTTCCTCCACAACGTGTAAAATGATGATGTCGGCATCGTGTTTTTTGGCAGAGTTTAGGGCATAGCGAAATGCATAGGCGGCATTCGGAGAAAGATCCGTGGTATAAAGAATCCTTTTGATGTCAGGTATCATAGCCATAACTCCTTTTTTTTTTGATAGTGATGTTATACATGATTATACCCAAGCTCTCTTTTTAGGCATTTGCTGAAAAGATTTCATGCAATGTTCGGGTTAATAGCTTCTGAACTGGAAAATGGGTAAATAGAAAATAGCATATTTTGATTTAATCTTTTCGTAGGTCCCGTCTTTTTTTATTGAAAACAGGGCCTTTTTACATTTTTCCACCACGACATCGGGCGTTTGACGACTAAATGCCATGTAGAGGTCCGCCGACATATCCTATCCTTTATATACATCGTCTTTTCCAGATCATTGAACGCACGTCCCTCTCGATGGGCAATATTGTATGCCACCAGTTCACCTATTGGAAAAAGGTCAATTTTACGATCGAACAGGTTGCGCATGTTATGGCTGTCATCCGGGACCAGATGTAATTGACTCGTAACTCCCTGCTTGATAAGCCATTGCGCCCGAAAATCGTCGCGGACAGCGCCTATTTTGTACTGTTTAATATCATCAAATGTTTTGATTTTTATCTCGACCCGGCTTCTCAGCTTAAAGAAATACACTTCGGTTCGGGCAATCACATCGACCCATTTGAACAGAGGTTCTCTTTCCACGTTTCGTCCCATCGAATAAATCAATACATTGGGTTGTGACTGGGCCATCTCGTAGGATTTTGACCACGGATGAGATCGAATCGAATAGTCTAAATTGGCTCGTTTAAAACTTCCTCAACCACTTCCGTACAAAATCCTAAAACGGTGCCTTTTTCCGAATAATAATACGGAGGATATTCTTCGGTTACGACCTGAATCGCCTGTGCGAATGCAGGCCCACTGAAAAATATACAGGCAAGACATAACATTGCGGGTATAATGCCCTTGTTCCCGGTATTCATTGGTAACTCTCCTTATGCTCTGACGTTATCATTGCGTCATCATTCATCGTTTAACGGTCATTCGTTTCGTCGATTTTAGATCATTTGAATCAAAATAATCCGAGGCCGTGCAAGAAGACGATGGCGATGATCAATGGCGTTACAAACTTGGCTAAAAACATGAAAAGCGGCAAATAACCGGCTTTCAATTCACCCTCATTCGTAACTTCCGTTTCTACTTTTTCACGGCCCAGATACCATCCGACAAAGGCGACAATTAATAGCCCGCCCAGGGGAAGCAATATATTCGAGGCGATAAAATCCAGCCAATCAAAGAACGTCTTTCCCATAAACTGAACGTTGGACATCACTCCCATAGATAACGAACAGGGTATTCCCACGCTTGTGATGGCGATCGTGGCCATAAGGGTGGCAGCGCGCCTGGAAAGTTTGAGCTCTTCGACAAAGTAGGCAACAACCACCTCGAGAATCGATATGGATGATGTCAACGCCGCAACGGCTAACAACAGGAAAAACAGCAAACAAAAGAAATATCCGCCCGGCATTTGCTGGAACACATTGGGCAGGGTAATAAACACCAGGCCCGGTCCGGCTCCCGGCTCGATTCCAAAAGCAAATACAGCCGGGAATATGGCAATTCCGGCCAATAGAGCAATCCCTGTGTCGGCAACCGTGACTTGAACTGCGGTGGTCGCAAGATTCTCTTTCTTGCCCATGTAAGAACTGTAGGTAATTAACGTACCCATACCTAAACTGAGTGAGAAAAACGCATGTCCTAATGCACTGAGCATCCCTTCGGCGGACAGCTTGGGAAAATCGAGTTTGAACAGGAAGGATAAACCCTCTAAGGCTCCGGGAAGGGTGATCGCGCGAATATCGAGAATAATGATGATCATCAACAAAATCGGCATTAATATTTTAGAGGCTTTCTCAATACCGCCTTTGATACCGGCCAAGACAATCCAACCGGTTAATCCCATGAATACGAATTGCCAGATGATCGGCTTGGTGACCTGGCTGATGAAGCCCCCGAACATGCCTTCCAAGTCAGCGGGATTTTTCCCCGCAAACGCATTCAGAACAGATTTTACCAAGTATTCCAGTGTCCATCCGGCAACCACTCCATAGAAGGCAAGAATCATAAATGCCGCCACAACGCCCATTATTCCGGGAATAAACCAGAGCGTCCCCGGCGCCAGTTTTTAAATGAACCCACTGCGTTTCTCTGGGCTTTGCGACCAATGATAAACTCGGATAACATCACCGACAGACCAATTATCGCGATACATATCAGATACACCAAAACAAACGCGCCTCCGCCAAAAATACCGGTAATATAAGGGAATTTCCAAATGTTACCGAGTCCCACAGCCGATCCGGCCACGGCTGCAATAATTCCTATCTTGCCAGTGAATGAATCTCTTTGCGTCACCGTTGGGGTCTCCATATTCTTCTCCTTTATCATCCCGCGAACGACTTCATGTATGTGATCCATCAAAGTTATTGCTGTTGTAAAAAAAATGTTCCGTTTAAGTAAAGCGTGTTTCTGTTAACACAGCACCGTGTCGAGAGAACGCTCACCTATAGATGCTCGGCGTCGGGATCGCTATCCGTTATAGACAGGACGGTTATCTTCGAAGCCGATACCGATTCCGAACCCGATACCGATACCGATGACTCCGGTACGTTGGCATTCGTATACCATTTGGAAAGGACTACGTGTGTCCATGTTCTTTGTAATCTTCATGCAAGATTCAGGAAGTGCAGGGGCATCAAAAGGACGGCGTCCGACAACGTGGTAACAATAGAAAAGGGTGAAATCAGGCCCTATGGAAAAGTCAGAATTGTATCATGTGAGAAAGCAAACACGACATCTTGGGACGGACGAGGTACCCCTGGCTGAATAAACTCATCGCATCGGAACCCAGAGTTGTCAAGCCTCGACATCCGACATCTGACCTGCGACCTCTGCCTGCCGGGTCATAGTTCCGCGTCTGCGGAACGAAGCCCGGTCCTCCGACCTCAGGCATCCGACCCCTGACATCCGTCCTCTGACTTCTGCCCCCTGACACCTGCCTGTGGGGTCGAAGCGCATAGCGCGAAGCCCCAAAACCCGACACCTGATTTCTGTGTCTGTCATCTGCCATCCCCGTCCCCCATTTCTTGACGGACTACGAGCAAAAGATTGACAAATTTGCCTTTCTGAGGTCGTATTAGAAACAGGGCTTCAGGGATAGATATCAATATATCAATACCTGTCCCCCATATTAACGGATTCAGGTAGTTACGAAATGCGTGCGTTTCAGGAATGTTTGTCGTGCGGCAAGAAATGGTTTTCCCGTGAGGATTTTTTAGTTGACCCAAGCATCGAGATCATCGGGTATCAGGTAAACTTCGATGACCTTCTGGCCGGCACCTTCCTTTTCAACCACTCGTGCGGTGCCACGCTTTCCTTATCTGTTCGATATTTCAACGGGTTGTATGAAGGCCCGATTTTCGCAGATCGTGCCACAGGAAGCGATGAGTGCCCGGAATATTGCCTGTACCAGGATCAATTGGATAAATGTTCCGCCCGTTGTGAGTGCGCCTATGTCCGGAACATCATAGATATCGTTAAAATTGGCCGAAAAAGGTGGAATGTATCGAGTTCACCTAACCGGGACCTCCGCCCTCTGACATCTGATATCCGACCTCCGACATCGGTCCTCCGCCATCCCCGCCCCCCTTTTGCAGCCCAGCTTCCCGCAGGGATGAGTCGGTTTTAAAAATCGGAATCTCCCGATTTTTGAAACAAGAAAATGCACTCTGTGTCCGGCGCCTGCCGGGTCGTAGTCCAGCGAAAGCTGGACGAAGCCCGGTGCCTCTGTGGTGAAAAATCTTTCTCCGTGAACTCTGCGTGCCGGGTCGTAGCTCGAAGAGCGAAGCCTGGTGAGCTCTGTGAGAGACCTGTCCTCCGACCTCTGCTTGCGGGGTCGTAGCTCGAAGAGCGAAGCCCCAACATCTGCCCTCTCTCATCTGCCTGCCCGCCGTAGCTTTATGGAGCGAAGGCGGGACCTCTGTCATCTCAACCCAAGTTTCCACGCAAGTGCCGGGAAAGTGCGGCGGTCAGCTGGTATATGCGCCTGGCCCGGTCTTGCGCAAGCAGACCTGTGCCGCACGCGGGTGTTATCATGGATTGGCGAAGCACCGACTCCCTGCCGGGACCTTTTAAGAAAAGATCGTTCCACAGGCCATTCAAACGCTTTAACAGCGACTCAACAGATTCACCAAACGGGTCGTCCAGTGTCGGCACGATTCCCCATGCAACGACACCGCCGCGCTCCAGGAAGCGGTTCAACTGCTCTGCGTAAGGAATAGGAGAGCGGCCGAAGCGATAGGCATCCAGGCTGAGTATTTGGACCTGGGATTCCATCAACAGGGACCAGTCAACTGCCTCGCAGGAGTGAATTCCGGCAATCGCCTTTTCTGATTGAATTGCTGAAAAGATGAAATTCAGATCCTCAATAATCGTTTCCCGGCTCAGGGCAAGGTGGAGCTGCGATCCAAAGGCGCGCACAGCCGGATCATCCACAAAAATAATGGGGGTGCATCCAAAGCAGGACAATGCCGCTGCTTGACAACGGGCATTCAGCGCCAGTGTCCTCACAATAATGTCCCGCAAATCCTCCTGATAATATGCCGGGCGTCCCTGCTGGTCTTTCAATTCAAGGGCCACCGTCAGCGGGCCCACGATTTGTCCCTTCACATATTTGGCCTTTTTCAATCCATTGGTTTGCACCTGGGCAAGAAAGGCGTGAAAACCAGCGGCAGCTTCAGGTGTTGGCCCAAAGGTATTAAGGCATGACCTGTTGCCCTCTTCTGCCGGCAGGCAGGTGGTGTAAAAATCGGTCAGACACTCGGCACTGTTTTCTTTGGATGTATCGAATGTCCAACGATCGCCCTTGGCGATCAATATTTCGCAGTCCACAAGAGGCTGCAGAAACTGGTGTACGAAATGCTCCTGCTTGCTTCGTTGCGGCAGCTGAGGCCAATGAGGGATGTCCGGCAGATCGGTCAATATCAATGCCAGCGCATCTTCAGGATCCAGATAAGGTAGGCTGCCGATGCCTGTTGCCAAACCTTCAGGCAGAAAATTTATCTGAAACGCAGAGCTCATTTTATAGATACCTTCTCGTTCCGATCTTGAGGACCTGTCCCGGCATGGTTTGAAAAATCGTTACGTCTGAATTTTCGGAACATAGCGTTTGACCGGACAGGCCTGGTGTTCATCACAGGCCGCGCAACGCCGTACATGGGTACGGCATCCGGCAGCGTAAGCATAGGCGCCTGCCAGTCGGGCCCCGGCCATTTGGTAGGCTGATTCGACCTTGTCCCCGGGGGGGGCGATGACGCCGGGAAATCCCGTTTGCCCGGACCAATACGCATTTTTCAGCCCGCTCTGTTTAGCGATGTTCACGCAGTGGTCCATCAGAGCGGTGGTTGCCCCCGGGTGTTGTTCAAGGGCATAGTTGCGCCTGAAAGCCAGGAAGCATACCGGCAGATCGATATCGATGTCTGCGATAAAGCGGCACAGCGGTTGGATCTCCTCTTCATTGATTTTAGGGATGACCAGGACACGGTACTCCCAGAGTTTGTCTTTGGCAAAGCGGCCAATGTATTTGGCGTTTCTCAGGACAGGTTCGGACGAGGCGCCGGTCAAGGCCAGATGCACTTCGTCATGATACGCTTTGATATCGAAGGTGATGGAGGTGGTGAATTTTAGCATCTTTTTCAAGCTGGCATGTGTGAGATACCCGTTTGTATCGAAGTTGATTTTTACATGGGGAGACAGCTTGCGGGCCTGGGCGACGACCTGTTCAATATAGGGCAGATGAATGGTGGGCTCGCCACCGGAGAAGAAAATTCTGTCCGCACCCATCAGTTTTGCTACAGGGGAGTCTAAGCGGGCGACGCATTCTATGGCTAATTCTTTGGCTGAAACGAACCCTCTGGGCTGATATCCATTGTCAGGTATCTGGGCAATGGTCCAGTTCTGGCAATTCAAACATTTACGGGATTATGCACCATTTTAAGGGTATTCTCACGCAATGGTCTGAGTATGTAGGACCCTAAAGCCATTGTTTGCAGTTTTCCGAAGTTGGCGTCCT
>Ga0049114_1000153_pt1 | contig 15029 bp, 12 predicted proteins | sample WorMettanBELIZE2_FD_55211 | JGI IMG/M metagenome (GOLD analysis project Ga0049114, IMG submission 55211) | Marine gutless worms symbiont microbial communities from Max Planck institute for Marine Microbiology, Germany - Olavius tantulus BELIZE.2 | ecosystem: Host-associated > Annelida >... | reverse complement strand
CCAAGCCGATCGGTGAAGCGGGAACCCACCGAGGCGCTTCGGACTCTTAGGTCCGGGCGCGGCAGGAATCTCGGCCTCTTCAGGGCCGAGAGGAGGTCAAGTATCATAGTGTTTCCATCCTTAAGTGTAAGGTAAAGCGAGGTAATTTACCGTAAATTACCTGTGGTGGCCCTATGGGGTCCAATCAAATGTAAAGAGGGTATGACTACCATTTCGCCTGAACAGATAACGTCTCATCTTCAGAAGGTACTGGCCAGTGCCGGTTTTGCCTCCAGCAGACGCCTGCGCCAATTTCTAAGGTATGTGGTTGAAGAGACGTTGAACGGTCACGCCGACCAAATTAAACAGTACACGGTCGGCGTTGAAGCGATGGGCTTCGGAGAGGCCTTCGACCCCCAATCCAACCCGACCGTAAGGATACATGCAAACAAGTTACGTCGGGAACTCGATCGGTATTGCCATGCCGAGGGCCATGCAGACCCGATCCACATCGAAATTCCCAAAGGTGGTTACGTCCCTGTTTTCAAAGAATACCCCGTTGCATCATCGGCCGCCGAAACCAATCAATGCACGCCAACCGATCCTGCGAATGCACCTCTTGATGCCTCCAAACCAGCCATAGCGATAATGATGATCGATTGTCTGAATGGCAAAGACAAGTTCGGCCATTTTGCATCCGGCCTGACCGAGGAAATTCTCGTCGCCCTCACAAAATTCTCTGAACTTCTGGTGGTCGGCCCTCTATCGAAAGAGATCTGCCACCGCAAGGGTTTAGACAATCGCGGCATTGGTCGGGAATATGGGACGCGTTTTATTCTGAATGGCACCCTTGGTGTGAAAGGCGACTTTCTGCGTCTTACAGTGAGATTGACGGACGCCAGCATTGAAAGTCAATTGTGGGGTAACACCCTTGAGTGGCGTATCAAAAATGGGGCCTTGCCGTTATACTATGACGATATTGCCAGTCAGGTAGCGGCTATCATTGCGGATAACCATGGCATCATTCCGCGTACCATGACCAAAGAGGTTGGTGCCCAGCACACCGGAAGCTCTGATGCATATGAAGCGATTCTCTATTATTACCACTATTTTGTAGCGCTATCTCAAGAATCATTCGTTAATGCGATGACCGCCTTGGAGAACACCGTGCAGCGCTATCCCGACCATCCCCTTGCGGCCGCCGCGCTCAGCGATCTCCTTGTCGCAGCTTATCTGTTTGGCTATGACGAGGACAAATCAAAAATAGCGCGCGCCGAAGCACTGGCACGCAAAGCGATGGCTCTGGACCCCAGATGCCAGACGGCCCGTTTTACAATGGCGTTGGTCCATTTTCTCAAATTTCAGCGAGAATTGTTTTTGGCGGAGGCCGATCAGGCCATTAATTTGAATCCAAACCATGCAAGCTATATGGCCGCCATTGCAATGCACATGTGGATGGTGGGCAAATGGAAAAATGCTATTGAATTGGTGAATAGAGCCAAGATACTAAATCCCCACTATCCGGGATGGTATTACATTGTTACGTTTATGGACGCCTATCGCCAAGGTGAGTATCGTAGTGCCCTGGTCGAAGCCCGCCGGTTCAATTCGCCAAGCCTTTTCTGGGACCCGCTCATTCGGGCGGCCGTTCTTGGGCAACTCGGTGGATCGATGGAAGCGAAAACCGCAGTAAATGAACTGCTGGCCTTAATTCCAGACTTCAAAAACCGTGGGCCGAGTTTAATCCGACGGCTCGCCTATACGGATGAGCATGTTGAAATGCTATTGGATGGTCTACGCAAGGCTGGAATGAAATCGTTAGATATTTAAAGGGTGTCAAGACCAAGCACTTTTGCCAATAGTGCTCACCATCAACAAACCATCTCCGGACTGCTACTGCTTCGGTAACGGTGGAGGTTTGTATCCCTCCCACCAGCCCTTCTTTATCTCTTCCGAAACCTTGGCTTCGCCGGTGCGCTTTGCTTTGCCCCATTCAGGGCCGGCAGGAGGTGGGTAAGGAGCTTCAGACACCACCGCTTCCCGAACGGTAATCGCCTTCTTGGTGACATTCCACACAACGAGATCACCTGCGATGGTAAGTGGTCCATCGTAGGTTGAACGAATCATCTCTGTGCTGTCCTGAAGTAGCTCAGGAAGCAATAAAGCATGGTAGGCAACGGCCATTCGGGGCTTTACCGCACTCATAATCTTACCGAAAGCACTCGGTGGTGTGTGGATGTATGCTGCAACGAAGGTGGCAGTACGCATGTTGTTTCAACCATAGAACTGGTTCATCCCCTCAGGTGTGTAGATGCATTCGTGAATAACAATATCTGCCCCTTTTGCGTATTCTACGAACCATTTGCTGGGAACCGAATCACCTCCAAACACAAAGCTGAGCCCTTTCCAATCCAGCCGATAACTGACCGATCCATCCAATACATGGATGGCGGGGAATGAGGTGATGCGCACGCCGTTTTTTTCATAAACAACTTCGTTTTCCTGCCTATAGTCGAACTCGTGTGCGATCAGTTGTCCGCCAGCATCTGGCCATGCCCCTGAACGGCCGGCAATATCCCACGCATAGGCTTTTACGAGTCCATCCACAAATGCCTGAGTGCCGAGTTCCGGCTTTGAACCCGACGGACCGTAGATGTGAAGTGGTGTGTAGCGACCACTGCCCCAGCCGCCTACCCACAACGCATCGACATCCCCGACGTGGTCGGTATGGAGGTGGCTGACAAAAACCTTGTCGACTTTTGCAAAACGAGGCTGGAGAGCGAACATATTTTCCATCGACCCAGTCCCACAATCGAAAACAAAGATGTCTCCGTTTCCAAGCTCTACAAGCCAACTTGAAGATTTCTGTTTCTTGGTCAAAGGGGTTGGCAATCCGGTACCGAGCGAGATAACTCGCCTCTCATCAGGCGCGAGTTTTTCGGTATTTGGATAGTAGACCCCTTTTTGAACGCCGGCAGCCAAACTTTCCTTTGAAAACAAAAAGGGGGCAACAAATACAACAAAAGCCAAAATTGCAGCAATTTTAATCTGAATTTTCATTATATTGATCTCCTGTATTGAATTCGTGTCATTCAAAGAGTAGAAATATCGTGGGTTTAATTGTTTATTTACAAAAATAATATACGGTACCGTATATTATTTTCAATACCAATTCTCAAACAATATATAATCGGAAATGATCAATACAAAACAAGACTGGATCAAGGCAGGGTTCGAGATCCTGATCAATGAAGGGATCAATAGCGTAAAGATAGAGGCCATGGCCCGTAAGCTGGGGGTAACGAAAGGCGGCTTCTACGGATATTTCCAGAACCGTGAGGCATTTTTACATGCAATGCTTGAGGATTGGGAAAAAAGGCATAGCTCGGAGATATTCAATTACATTAACAGCCTAACCGGAAGTCTATCTGATAAGTTGCAAAAGCTGCTATATGCGGTTGACGATATTAAATACGATGCCATTGAAATATCCATGTACAATTGGGCTGCCCATGATCCACTTGCAACAAAGGTTTTGATGCGGGTTATCAGGGAACGGTTGGATTTTTGTGCAAACTTGTTCCTTGAAGGGGGATTCTCACAGGACGAAGCGGAAAAGCGTGCTAACATCGTTCACCATTTCATGTCAGGGTGTAAAATGTTCCGGCCTGTGCTCCCCAAAAATGGCAGCTCGGAACGGCATGAACAACTCAATCATTTCCTCAAGCAGGTGACAGCATCGATTGGTTAATGGCCAACATCCTAATAAATTAATCCCCGGGTGCACATATCAATATAATATCCAGTATATTGGAACAAATAAGGCCACCACCAAATATTGTAGTAGCCCGGTATGAGCTTGGAGTGCGGATAAGGGGATGTAGTGTGCACCTTGCCGATTCAATATCGGCCTTTTTTTTGTAAGGCAGCTATCCCTTTTCAACACAATATCCGGGTTGTTTTTCATGATCTTGGTGGCGACTGCCCGACCTTCCTCCAACTGTCCGGGCATACTACAAACCGGCGCCATAACCAGAAGAGCTGGAAAATTATCGGGCTTCCTATCCAGTGCTTTCTTAGCAGTGGCGATGGCCTCATCCTATTACCGACGCGCGCTGGCTGGCCTACCATTGGCCGCCGCCATGTCCGAGAAACTTGGATGAAGGCCACTCGAGGAGGAAGACGGCTTGCGGACAGGAAAACACCTCTTAAAATAAAAAAGGGCCAGCCCAACCATGACTGAATATAATTTGATGGTCTTTTTTGTGTGTTCAGAAGCAACCTGGGGTGTTTCGGGTATGGCGCGGAATTAAAATGCAGTAATCCGCCCTTAATTGATTGCCAAGTTTAATCCAGGAATTCAAACCAATGAACGATCACGCACAGCTAAACGCATTTGAAAGTGAAGTAAAGAAAAAATTTGATGTTTACAACAGCTTATTCTTGAATCTGCCTTTTCAAACGGTCAGCAACGTTGGAATGCTTATTCCTCTATTGCAGCATGTGTGCAGACAGGGGCTTGACTCGGGGCGCGACCCGCTCGGGATCCTTGACTCCTTTTTCAGCGTTCACACCGACATAACAACGGAAGAAGAAAAGATTCAATTTATGTTTCATGTCATCCGGTATGTTGAACGGCAGGTCGTGCTTTACGACAGTGTGGAGGATGCCGCCTTCGAGCAGCTGGTGCAGCTTGACGATCATTTGTCGCTGAAGGACACCGTCACCTTGCTGGCCGGCAATCAAAAAACCTGCAACCTGTCCGACGACTTCTCCTGTTTCAGTGCGCGCCTTGTATTCACCGCGCATCCAACCCAGTTCTACTCTCCATCGGTACTGGATATCATCGGCAATTTGAAATCGATGATCACCCGAAACGAGATCAATCAGATTGACCAGAAACTGCAGCAACTGGGACTGACCTCGCTGATCAATGCCAAGAAACCGACCCCCTTTGACGAAGCTAGAAACATTATCTACTTTCTTCGCCACGTGTATTATGATGCCGTGGGGGAGTTGTATGCGACTGTTAAAAAGATCGTCCGCGACAGCTGTTTCGATTGCCCCGCTATCATTCAGCTTGGATTCTGGCCCGGTGGCGATCGGGATGGCAATCCCTTCGTCACCGCAGCGATCACCAATGATGTCGCCGATGAACTACGCATGAGCCTGATGAAGTGTTATTATCGTGATGTTAAGCAACTGGCGCGTAAACTGACCTTCAAAAAGGTGGAAGATGTCCTCGAGAATTTGAGGGCCAGACTGTACGTAGCCATGTTCGACCCGACCAAAACGATGCCATATGAAGAGATAATGGATCCGCTTGTCGATATCAGGGCGGCCCTTGTAGAGAATTACAACAGCCTGTATCTCGACGAACTGGACACCCTCATCGATAAAGTCGAGATCTTCAGAACGCATTTCGCCACCCTCGATATCCGGCAAAACCATGGCGTCCACCGGCAAACTGTCGAAGCCATCTTGAAACAAGAGAAGTTGATCGCCAACCGCCTGGATGAGCTGGGAAAAGACGAATTGCTGGCGATTCTTCTAAACCGGGAAATCATTGTGCAGCCCGATCAGTTCGACGATGCGATTATCAAAGACACCATCGAAACCATTGCCCAGATGGCACATATCCAGCGAAAAAACGGGACCGAGGGGTGCAACCGGTACGTCATCAGTCATGCCGAGGATATCTTTTCGGTTCTATTTGTGTTCAGCCTGTTGCGGTGGTGCGGGTGGAAAAAAGGTGCGCTGCCGGTAGACATCATCCCGCTGTTCGAGTCGATGGAAGGCATGAAGAACGCGGGGTCCATCATGCAGGAACTCTTTGATATACACCATTACAGGGCTCATATCGCTCAACGCCGGGATAGACAGATCATCATGCTGGGATTTTCTGACGGAACCAAGGACGGCGGGTACCTGCAGGCCAATTGGTCTATCTATACAACCAAGGAGACGCTTTCGGCCGTTTGTGATGAACACGGTATCCAGGCCATATTCTTTGACGGCAGGGGAGGCCCACCCGCGCGGGGCGGCGGCAAGACCCAACGCTTCTATGCCTCCCATGGCAAGAACATTGCCAATCATGCCATTCAACTTACCATTCAAGGCCAGACCATTACCAGCATGTATGGCACCAAAGCGCATTTCAAACACAATTGCGAACAGTTGCTTGCCGCCGGGTTGTCCACGCGTTTGTTTGAGACAGAAAATGAGATTTCAGCGCAAGACAGGCAGCTTATCGAGAAGCTGGCGCAATTGAGCTTTGAAAAGTACACGGCCCTTAAAAACCATGACATGTTTATTCCCTACCTGGAAAACAAGAGCACGCTCAAATATTATGGCAAAACCAATATCGGCAGCCGGCCCGACAAGAGGGGTGACAAGGAACAACTGAACCTCGAAGATCTGAGGGCGATCCCTTTCGTGGGCTCCTGGAGCCAACTGAAGCAAAATGTGCCGGGGTACTACGGTGTTGGAACGGCCCTCCAAGCCCTGGTTGCCGAGGGAAAGACCGATCAATTGAAACAATTGTTTCATGGCGTGCCCTTTTTCAAGGCATTGATCCTTAACAGCATGATGGCTTTGTCCAAGTGTTATTTTGAATTGACCGCCTATATTGCCGAGGATGACGCCTACCACGACTTCTGGAACATGCTGTTGGACGAATACCGGCTGTCCAAAGAGATGGTCCTGATGATTTCCGGATACCGGACGTTGATGGAAGAGGAGCCGGTATCTAAAAAATCGATTGAGATTCGGGAACGCATCGTTTTACCCCTGTTGGCCATCCAGAAATATGCGTTACAGAAAATTGAGCGCAAATCCAAGCACCAACCGTTTTATGAAAAGATAGTCGAGCGGTCTTTGTACGGCAATATTAACGCAAGCAGAAATTCTGCTTAGGTAGTGGCTATCCATAAATGACCTATTTGCCCCCGAGTACCTCCCGCAGTTTGGCTTCATCGTCGGCGAGCAAATCGCTCTTTAATACTTCGCCCTTGAACGGACGGATCGCCCCGATAACCGCCTCCTCGTTGCTCACCTCTTTGAGCCGGATGAACAGCGCCGCATTTTTTGACTCTATAAGCCCTTTTACATCCTTGATAAAATGATGCTCCACACCGGCATCGAACACATGACCCTTCGCCGCACCCAATCCGGCACCGATTGCAGCTCCCGCCACAGGACTAAGAAAAATAAACCCGCTCAATGACCCCCAGAATCCCCCCAGAATCGCCCCTGACTTGGTTAGCAGCGATTGATGTAGTTTCATCACGCCATCTTCATCTTTCGTTACGACGGCGATATCTTCAATCTTCAACACATCTATTTTCTAGAGACCTTTCAATGTTTTTTCCATTTCAAAAGCCGTCTTTTCCTCATCAAAGCCGATTACGATCAGTTCACTCATGGTTTCCTCCTTTTGCTCGGGGTAAGCGGTGGTTCAGGTCCTGCGAGGTATTACCGGGCGGACCTGAGACACGGGGATTTATGGCCGTCAATAAAATAGGCTGTCAGTCATTGGTCGCTGGTATAGCAGCTCATAGAGCCTGGTCTCGATTCCGGTTTGCCAAATCAACATAAAGACGATTTTCAACAGATCAACCGTATCTGACGAACTCATCCAGAATAATCAAATAAAAGGATGACGATGCTTAACTGGCAGCTCACTGAACACAAAATTTCTGATGGTTCGTGACATTGCCACCATGAATGGTCGGACTTATAACTCGCTAAAATAAGGTAGTGCCACTATTGCCCAGTGGTTGTTATGGAATGCGATGATGGCCGGCAGTTAAGAATGATGATTTCACTTTGATTCGTGTGTCATTCGGTATACGATTTTCTTTGCGCTTTTGAAAACCTCATCGATATGGCTTCTAATCTCCTTCATTCCTGGCTGTAAAAGGCGCCGCATTTCAACAAGGGTATGACCTGGTATGGCACTTAAATCCCTTACCTTTTGAAGACAGACAGATTCCAAATCTTCCGGAGAAACGACCTGATGGATCAATCTCAAATCGAAGGCCTCGTTTGAGCTGATTTCAGATTTTGTCAGGAGCAACTCGGTGGCCTTTGGCGACCCCAGGCTTTGAACAAAAAAGAAGGACAGGAGGGGAAAAGGCGGGATTCCCAGTTGCAGATTTGGATTATGGAAGATTGCATTATTGGTCGCTATTCGCAAATCCAATGCCAAGCTCATCCCAAATGAATCCGGTCCAATGCCGCCGTTGAGACCTCCAATAATTGGTTTTTGATATTCTCTGATGATCTCTAAAAATTGAATGAAAGCAATCGTAAATTGTGCTGGATCTTCGAACTGTTTTGTTTCTATACTCTCTAATAGCATTCGTTTGTGTTCAGCGTGTCCCGTATACTGATCTGAATAGACTATAGCGACTCCTTTAATATCTTTAGAGGCTCTGATGGATTCAAATACCGACATCATATCTTCTTTTAAATCTATTTTGGTGAATACGTTCTTTGCTCCCTTCATTGGTTTTATTACGGCCACATCATCTTCTTGACGACAGGAGAAAAATTCATTTTCTACATCAATTGATGTCATCTCTGTTCTCCATCATATGGGATTTGTCGTTGTTCGCTCTACAACGATTTGGGATTCTAAGACCTAAGCGAATTACAACATCGTGACCCATACCGTTATGAGGATTTTGAGCCGAAAAGTCGCGGTGCCCTCCAAAAGGGTAGAGGTTTATCGACCTATATCGCATTTGGTTTCCTAAACCAATAGTGAATTTAAGGGTTTAGGATCGCCCTTACCCCGTTCTAACGTTACTGTTCAAACACAAATTTCGGATCGCTTAACGCAGCTTCAGGGCGCTTGCAGACATAGTCCGGGTACAGCTCGGCTGCGCGAAGGGTCTCATCCGTAAACGCCGCCAGTTTTCCGATGACGTAGATGACATAGTTGATGCCCCAGCGCTCTTTGTCGGTTTCCGCGCCTTTTTTAGCCGTAACTACATCCCCTGCCTTTTCTTTCATTTCGATGATGTACTCACTGGAAAAATGTTCGTACTCAAAAGGGTAGTTCGGCCAGTACTTTTTCAGCAGAGCCAACATTTCGTTTTGAGTAAGGGCATTGTAATCGACCTGGACGCACCTGTTGAGCGTGCGGTCATCGGTGATGGAACGGGCGGCGATATATCCGATGTCTTCAATATCATGGGTATAGATCGGCAGATCCAGATTCCCGAATGTCGTAATTTTGCGAAAGAACCTTAAATTCGGCAGAAAGTAGTCGAAGATGCCGCCATTGTAAAAAAGTGTCCAGGCGATGCCGGATTCGAACAGCAATTCGTGGAACCGTTTCTTGCGGTCAAAGATTTCCCCATCACCCATCTCGAGCGCACGGGTATGACAGCCGAATTCGTTGGGAACAAACCGCTCCAAGCCGGCCTTGACCGCGGCTTTGAGCCAGATGGGTTCCAATTCCAAAATGACCGTTTTTGGGGCGGGGACACTGGCAACCAGGGTGTCACAGCCTGCTATCGCTTCTGCTACGGCGTCATCGTTTTGCATGTCGGCGCAAATCACAACTTTCGCACCGAGCGTTTCATGATCGGCCAGAGAGAGTTCATTGTTCGGATTCCGTCCACGTACAATGGCGGTGACCTGATGGCCTTCTTTGAGCAGGCCCCTGGTCAGCGGAGTTCCTACTTGCCCGGTCGCACCGATAACCGCGACATGTTTTTTGTTCATTAGGGCCTCCTTCGAATGATGACGGTTGGTTATTATAGTCAACTTAAGATCATTTGTACCTGGGACAACACGTCACGGAATGGGGTCAGGTCTTGCATTATCACATTTTATACAATTGATGCGCCAAGATATCGCGAAAACACTAACCAACATGACTACCGAAATCGTATAGCCGATGGTCAACAAATAAGTCAGCCCACAAGAGCCAGAAGAGACTGAAATGTGATAATGCAAGACCTGACCCCATTTTGTTTGCGCTTCTCAGTTCATTTCAAAACACAAACGCGGGGGCTTCTTCCGGTAGGGGGCGCAGCTCTTCATAAGATGCGTCGAGTTCGATTCCGAAGTGGGTTTTCAGAGCATCGAGATACGCTTGGCCTTCTGCAAGCGATTGAAGATCATCCTCTCCGGCAATCGTTTTTTTCAAGGTGTGATTGACCAGCGTGATGACGCCATTTTCGATCGGAAGCGCAGCGACACGGGCAAAGACGAAGAACGAGTCTGGATGGGTCGATGTATAGTGATTTCCGTATTTGATGTCGGCCGGGCAGACATGCCCCAGATCGAAACTGTAGAGATCGATCCAGTGATCGTCCTTTTCGGTTTGGAGCATAAAGCCAAACCGGTCATCATCCATGAGACGGAATTTTCGCCCATCGCTGGTTGTCGGTCGATTCAGTTCCAGGGGGAGGGGGGCACGCGGCGCCTCGGCTCCAAATCCCACGTCAACAATCCATTGCCTTCCCTCAATGGTAACGAGCTCTACTTGATGCCCCCGGCCCGATGGTGTACCGGTAAGGTGAACTCGCGCCAGGAGAGGGCGGGCATCAAAGCCAAACGCCTCAAGGGCCATCAGAAATAAACCGTTTAGCTCGAAGCAGTATCCACCTCGTCTTCTGTGCACCAGCTTTTCAAAGAGGGCCTTAGGATCCAGGTCGATGCCCCGATTCAAATGAATATCAAAGTTTTCAAACGGAATGGTATATAACTGGGCATGTTGGAGCGCTTTCAGCGTGTCTGATGTTGGCGATGTCTCCCCGGTATAATTGATGCGTTGAAGATAGGCGGCATGATCAAATAAGAATTCGGTCATTATTTACTTTTCACTTATAAGAGTTTGTACCAAGAATTAAGTTAGAAACTAAAAGTGAACAGTGAAAAGTTGATGAACTTAGCTTTGATATTTTCACTGTTGAGGCTATAATTCGAATAATCAAAACTCAAACAGCAAAATTTAAATAATGCTCCAGCTATCCAATTTCAGAATTCCCAGTTTGTCGGTTTGATCCATTGGAATTTGTTTGTATTTTGATATTTGTGATTTGGTGCTTAATACTCCGCTTTTCACTTTTCACTTATTCCGATCAATTCCTTTATCCTCCATTTTTCACTTTTCATTTTTCACTCTTAAATGTCCGGCTTCTCGTTGGTACCGTACAGCTTGTTTGCCCGATCATAGATCTTTTGGATGACATCGCCCATATCCAGGTTATGCTGGTTGATCCAGTCCGATGTGGTTTGCATGATGCTGCGGTCCACCGGAGGCGGCTTCCTGGCCGGTGGCGGTGACCAGACGTTTTCGTTGTATACCACCTCGCGGACGGTGATCTTGTCCTTGGTGACGTTCCAGACCATCATATCATTGGCCAGCGTAAGGGGCCCGTCATAGGTAGACTTGATGCCTTCCAATACTTTCGGTGCCGTGTCAAAATCGTTGAAGAAATGATACGCAATGGCCATTCGAGGCTTTATCTCGCTCATCACCTTTCCAAAGGCCGGTGGCGCCGTGTGAATCTGGGTGCCTACATTCAGCGCCCGTGCCACCGGGAAGTTCATCCGCTCGATCAGGTCGGGGACCGCAATAAAGCATTCGTGGATGGCCACATCAGCGTTTTGTGAATATTTGACGTACCACTTGTTGGGATAGGTATCACCGCCAAAGACGAACTTTAGCCCTTTCCACTCCAGGCTGTAGCTGACGCTGCCGTCAAGTACATGGTTGGCCGGCCAGGATCGAATGGTCACCCCGTTCTCCTGATAGACGATTGCATTCTCACCCCGGTAGTCGAACTCATTGATTTCCAGCTTCTGGCCGGAAGCCGGCAATCGGCCGGCTCGACCGTCCACATCCCAGGACAGCGCCTTTCTCCAGTGCTCTATGGCGTATTTGGTGCCCCATTCCGGTTTGGGACCACTTGGCCCCCATATTCTCAAGGCGACGGTTCGGCCATTGATCAACCCACCGACATACAGGGCGCCGAAGTCCCCGAAGTGATCCGTATGGAGGTGACTCAGGAATACCTTGTCCAGGAAATCATATGGGATCGACAATGCGGCAAGGTTTTCCGACGAGCCCGTGCCCAGGTCGAAAAGGAACTTGTCCCCGTTTCCCAGCTCGACCAGCCAGCAAGTTGCCTTTTGGGATGGCCGTGGATTCGGCATGCCGGTACCGAGAGAAATGATCCGCATCTCGTTCTTCGCCAGAGTTTCCGTATTCGGGAAATAGACGCCTCGGCCCCCTCTGGCCTTGATCGGCGACACCTTGACTTTGGCTTGGGCGGCGTTTGCCTCCTTTATGATTGAAAATCCTTTTCCCATTCGCCCATCGTATGTCCCCTTTACATATACGGCTGCGGCGATAATTGCTGCGACAGAAAAGGCAACCAGATATACAAGCGTTGATCGTCGAGTGTTTTCCATGGGAGCTCTCCTTTTTTTCTCTTAGCTTACTCGAGAGATATTGAAGGCTTGCAGAATTAAACGAAGACTGGTCTGAAAAATAATAAATCTAAACTAAGTTGAGGCTTGTAGTTGTCAAACATCACTCACAATCAACAAGGCAGCCACTCCATGTTATGGTTTCCTTATTCCGGTCCTCAAGCTCGGGGTGGCTCAAGGATATCGGTATGATTCACAGAGTTGAGATTTTACAATGATTTGACTTAATCCCGATAGCCCAATGAGTAAATGTTGCATCACGTCGCGATTCCGGTTCCCGCAAGTTCAGAAATCCTCTCCAAAGGCAGAACCGTAATTTTATCGTCAAGAAGGTATTGCTGATCCCCAGGGTAAATGACCCACAGATGTTCCAGTTTCAGGTCTTTGATGGCGATATGCATGGACCGTTTTCGACTTGGAGCATCTGTGTATTTGCATTCAAAACCATATCGTTTGCCGGCAACCGTGATCATGAGATCAAGTTCGGCCCCAGCGTGAGTAGCCCAGAAATAGGCATCTCGAGTCTTAAAAGAATGGATAATGTGCTCCACTGCGAAACCTTCCCATGATGCACCAATTTTGGGATGTCCCTGCAAATCGGCCAGGGTTGAGACCTGCAACAAACTGTGACAGAGACCGCTGTCACGGATGTATATTTTTGGCGCTTTGACCTGACGTTTCTTAAGGTTTTCAAACCACGGGGGCAAGATCCGAACCATGTAAGCTCCGGCGAGGATATCGAGATATCGCCGTGCCGTGGTTTCAGCAGTGCCAAGGGCTCGCGCAAACTCAGCAGCATTCCATACTTGCCCATGATAATGGGCTACCATAGTCCAGAAGCGGCGAAGTGTTTCTGCCGCTATGTTGATGCCAAGCTGGGGGATGTCTCTTTCAAGAAACGTTCTAATAAAATTCTCACGCCAGTGAATGCTGGCAGCATTGGAATCTGCAAGAAACGCGTTGGGCAACCCCCCCCTAATCCATAATAGGTCACGATGCTTTACCCCGACTTCCCAAAGCTGAAAACCAGCTAGATCCACGAAGCCGATTCTACCGGCCAGAGATTCCGAAACTCCTTTAACCGAATGGGGCGAGGCAGATCCCAACAAAAGATATCGAGTCAGCCTGTCCGATCCATCGACGAGGACACGGAGCAGTTCGAATAGTTCTGGTTTTCTTTGAATTTCATCTAAAATCACCAAGCCGGAAAGATCCTTCAGCGCTTGCATAGGGGCAGAAAGCCGTTGAATATCAACTGGATTTTCCAGGTCAAAGATCGTAGAGGGCTCTTGTGCGGCGATAAAGCGTGCAAGGGTGGTCTTGCCGCACTGACTGGGTCCAAGCAGGGCGGTAACCGGGTGTACCTGAAAAGAGTTTTCGATTTGACGGATAGGATCTGGCCGGGGAATCATGGGCCCATAATATTCCTTGAAAATCTTTATGTCAACTAAAGATTTTCAAGGAATATTTCTGCATAAAGTTTATTATTGAGCATTCACCTACGGAAAATAGACTTAACATCCCTTTATAGATTCTCAGAATTTATCTGATGCGGAAAATGGGTAGATCATTTCCGGACCACTAATCAAAACAGGCTGTTCCGCAAACGCGTCATGGGATCTTCATGGATCGAATGTTTCTGTTTTCCAGGACCGGGTTCTGGTGTTCACCGGTTCCGTAAAGGCCGGCATGGACCATGGCGGCAGCCAGGTCCTCTGAGGAGATGCCGATATTGGGATAGAGCCGTCGCAGCAGGGGGTATAGAAACCTGGAGACGGAGTAGAGGAGGTTGGGCTCCTTACGCGGGGTGACCGGATAAATGTACCCGGGCCGAAAGATGTGCACCCGGGGAAAGCCGACAGCCAGCAGGCCATTTTCGGCAATCCCTTTATAACGCGCGAAGGCTACACGGCTTTTTTCGGTCGGGTCTGCCCCCTGGCCGCTGAGAAAGCAAAACGTACAATCCGGGCTTGCTTGGTAGAGGGCGTTTGTAAATGCCAGGGTATAGTCCACGGTGATCTGACGGAAAAGGTCGTCGTGTACCGCGCCGGTGTAGACGCCGAGACAAAAAAGGGCCGCATCCTGGTTTTCCAGTGCATCCGCTACTTCGGAATGATCGGTGAAATTATCAAGGACGATTTCCCGCAGCTTGTCGTCCTTGATTCCTGTTCTGCTGCGGCCGATTGACGTTACCCTGGAAACGTCCGGCCTGTTGAGACAGATGCGCAAGGCACATCCTCCCACCATGCCGGTGGCGCCGGTGATGATCACTCTCTTCTCTTTCATGTATGATTTCTCTTTCGGTGGATATAAAGTCGTGCCCCGGAGATTCCTTACAAAAGTTCAAATCATTTCGATGGTCATATGTCGGGGTGCGCTTTGCGACGAATCATCTGGACTCGTCATGCCGGACTTGATCCGGCATCCAGTAATAGGGGACGCCCATAAAATTATTATTTTTCTAAGGCGAACATCATAGGGATCAGAAAGTTATAACTTTACGGGATTATGCACCATTTTAAGGGTATTCTCACGCAATGGTCTGAGTATGTAGGACCCTAAAGCCATTGTTTGCAGTTTTCCGAAGTTGGCGTCCT
>Ga0049114_1000152_pt1 | contig 15103 bp, 16 predicted proteins | sample WorMettanBELIZE2_FD_55211 | JGI IMG/M metagenome (GOLD analysis project Ga0049114, IMG submission 55211) | Marine gutless worms symbiont microbial communities from Max Planck institute for Marine Microbiology, Germany - Olavius tantulus BELIZE.2 | ecosystem: Host-associated > Annelida >... | reverse complement strand
CGGTATCCGCGAATTGCAGGAGAAAGTGGCCCGGCACTACGGCAAGAGGCCGGTGCAGTTTACCCTGTTCCTTAAACCGCCCAAGGACTGACCTGTAGGACGTGCGTCTTTCGCACGCCAGATTCTGTAGCGGCTAGCTAGGTATATAGGTCCCATTAAATTAAGCATTACCGATCGGCAAAGAAAGAAGAAAAACTACGAATCACACGAATCCTCGCGGATTGATTCGCGCCGATTAGCGTGATTCGTAGTTTTCTCTTTCCGCGTCGGTTGTTGGACCAGGGCATGTTCATGCTCATTATGGCATTGAAAAGTAAGAGATTTATGATGTCAATTTGTGGTTATGCCCCCAAAGAGAGAAGGTGATGCACTCCGAATTTCCTCTCTCCCCCGATATCCTCTACCTGAATCACGCCGCCGTCGCGCCCTGGCCCCAGCGCACCGTCGCTGCGGTAGCCCGCTTTGCGCAGGAGAACGGGGTGAGGGGCGCCGCTGACTACGCGAGTTGGATCAGGACCGAGACGCGACTGCGCGAGCACCTGGCGGAGCTGATCAAGGCCTGGTCGCCGATGGATGTGGCCTTGGTAAAGAATACCTCCGAGGGCCTGTCGGTCGTCGCCTACGGAATCGATTGGCAACCAGGCGACAATGTAGTCGGTATCGCCCAGGAATTTCCATCCAATCGCATCGTTTGGGAGTCCCTGAGTACCCAGGGCGTCGCGTATCGTCGGCTCGACCTCTATGCATCGTCACAGCCGGAGGCGGATCTCATGAATCTGTGCGATGAGCGTACCCGTCTGATCGCTCTGAGCTCGGTCCAGTATGCCAGGGGGCTACGGTTGGATCTGAAGCAGTTGGGGGACTTCTGCCACGGTCGGGATATCCTGTTTTGTGTGGACGCGATTCAGGGCCTAGGTGTCGTACCCTTTGATCTGGAGCACACCAAAGCGGATTTCGTGGTGGCGGACGGGCACAAGTGGATGCTGGGCCCTGAGGGCGTCGCCCTGCTGTATGTGAACCCGCGCCTACGCCCGGAATTGCGCCTGCATCAGTACGGCTGGCACATGGTGAAACATCGCGGCGACTATGAGCGCCCGGATTGGGGCCCCGCCACGGATGCCAGGCGGTTCGAGTGTGGCAGCCCGAATATGCTCGGGATTCACGCTTTGGATGCCAGCCTGTCCTTGCTGTTGGAGGTCGGGATCGACCGCATCCAGGCCGCCGTGGCCAAACGCACGCAGCGTCTCATCGAGCTGATCGACAGCCAGGGCTTCGAGCTGCTGAGTCCCAGAGACCCCGAGCGGCGCGCCGGGATCCTGACCTTCCGTGTCCCCGGTGCCGACCACCAGGCCCTCTACCAAGCCTTGACAGACAGGGGCGTCGTTTGCGCCAGGCGCGGCGGGGGGATCCGATTCTCCCCCCATTTCTACACCCCGCACAGTGTCCTGGAGCAGGCCGTTCGGATGACCGTCGAGGCTGCGGTAAGCTAGTATTAAATTTGGTAGTAGTAAATTCCTAAGTGGTAAAGGGCGATCCGGTCCACTATGTGGCTCGTTGGACATAAGTCTTTACGGGGCTATCAGCCACTCTACCAATAGAGCTTTACCGCCACCTTAAATTTTACATAATTTTGCTTGTTGTCATTTCGAGCGAAGCGAGAAATCTTGTCACTTTAGTGATTGTCTTATCGCTTTTCGATTTCGATCCAGCACATCGGATAGATCTTGCCTAGGGCACGATCCACCACCGCTCCGTCGGGCTACGCCGCGCCCCTGCGGCTAACCCGACCTACTTGGCTCGCTCGGATAAATGTCAACAGTTGAGCAGGTTAGGTTGGGCAAAGAGCCAGGCTTGTCCCGACGAATGAGGAAGCAGTTGGGTACGCCGTCTGCCTGCCGGGAGGTACTCCTCATTGATGGGCACGCGTCGCTTAGTGCATCCTGCAACTAGCCGCGGCCTGGAAATCGCCGTGGAATGACGAAACCTTCAAACTACCCTGATGGGCGCTCGCTTTGCCCATCTTACGGACTAACGCCGGATCAGCAGCAGACCACCAGCGATATAGAGCCCTACCGCCAGTAGTTTTACGAGGGTAGAACTAAGGATCGGTCCGGGCCCGAACAGCAGAAGTCCGGTGGCACTCAAGATCAGGGCGGCGGCGCCTACCATCGCCGGCAGGGCCATCCGCTGGCCGCGGAGCTCCGTGCTCAGCCTTACAAGCTCCTCCGAGCGCCAGTGAAGGATAAGTTGGTGCCGATCCAGGGTCGTAAGCACCCGGTAGGCGAGCAGCGGCAGCTCCGGGAGTTGCTCGGAGGCCGGGCCTAGGTTCTTTCGCGCCCGCGCTAGGAATACCTTGGGCCCCACCTGGTCTTTCATCCAGCGTTTCATAAAGGGCTTGGCGGTGGTCCAGAGATCGAGCTCCGGGTAGAGCTGGCGGCCTAGCCCTTCGATGTTGAGCAAGGTCTTCTGCAGCAGCACCAGCTGGGGCTGGACTTCCATGTTAAAGCGGCGTGCGGTCTGGAACAGGCGCAGCAGGAAGTTGCCGAAGGAGATTTCGGCCAGGGGTTTACCGAAGATCGGCTCGCTCACGGTGCGGATAGCCGCCTCGAAGTCGACGATCCGGGTCCCGGGTGGCACCCAGCCGGACTCTACGTGCAGCTCGGCCACCCGACGGTAGTCCCGATCGAAAAAGGCCAAGAGGTTTTCGGCCAGATAGCGTTGGTCCTCTACCGTCAGGCTGCCGACGATTCCGAAATCCACGGCGATATAGCGTCCGCCGAGATCTACGAAGATATTGCCCGGATGCATATCAGCGTGGAAGAAGTTGTCTCGGAACAGCTGGGTGAAGAAGATCTCGACCCCCCGCTCGCCGAGTATGCGCATGTCGATACCCTGGGCCTTGAGGGTCTCGACCTCGCCGACCGGGGTGCCGTAGATGCGCTCCGTGACCATGACGTTGGGCCTGGTCAGGTCCCAGTGGACCTCCGGGATGTAGATCGCCTCGCTGCCGAGGAAGTTGCGCCGCAGCACGGAGGCGTTGGCGGCCTCGCGCTGCAAGTCCAGCTCGTCGAAGATGGTCTTTTCGTACTCGGCGACTAAGGCCACCGGGCGCAGCCGACGGCCGTCCTTCCAGTAGCGCTGGACCAGATCCGCGATCACATAAAGGAGACCGATGTCGCGCCGGATGGTCTTCTCGATACGGGGCCGCAATACCTTGACGACCACCTCACGACCGTCCTTGAGGCGCGCGGCGTGAACCTGGGCAATGGAGGCCGAGGCGAGAGGGGTTTCGCTGAAGTCGTCGAGTTCCGTTTCGAGGGGTTTGTCCCAGGCCTGCTCGATCAGTGCGCGGGCCTGAGTCCCGGAAAAGGGGGGGACCCGGTCTTGCAACTTGGTGAGCTCCACGGCCAGGTCGTCGGGTAGCAGGTCGCGGCGGGTGGAGAGGATTTGGCCGAACTTGACGAAGATGGGTCCCAGGTCTTCCAGGACCCGCCGGATGCGCACCGGGTAGGGTGGCAGCTTGCCACGGAACCAAAACCAGGGCGACAGGTAGAGCAGGAAACGGAGCTGCCGCAACAGGTGGGTGGAGAAGATGACTTCGTCCAGCCCATGGCGCAGTAGCACCAGATTGATATGGAGCCAGCGGATCGCCTGGGAGGGACGGATCATTCTAAGGGCTGTTGACATTTAACAAGGAATAAACCCTGACCTCCGGGCTTGTCTCCCAATAATACATAATTAACAGGATGTTACAATTGTTATTTAAGAAAAATAATCCTGTTAATCCTGGAAATCTCGTTAATCTTAACCTATTTAGTGGTTGGCACGACGATTATGTCAACGGCCCCTGGGATTCCCGCTCGCTGGTCGAGCCGTTCCGCCGCTGTGCCAGCTGCTCGATCCGGGCGGCGAGTCGTTCTATGCCATCCCGCACCAGGTCGATCTCGTCCAGAAGGGCCTGGACCTCATAGCGGCCGGGGAGCAGGCGCGCCTCTTCCTGCAGGTATTCCTTGATATCTTCGGTCAGGGTGTCGGTGGTGCGTCGCACCCAATGCCCCGCAGCACGTACTTGGGAGCCGATCCGGTGCGCGGCGACATCACCCACCAGTCGCGCGAGCTGCTCCTCCCAATCCACCTCCAAGCCACCCAAAAAATCGCCGAAGGCATGGGCCAGGTGGGTATCGCCTTCGATCCGGACCTCACCGGAGAAGAGCCGGTCTTCTTTCCGACGCGAGGCGCCTAGCCGAGCCAGGGCCAGGGGAGGAGCGCACAGCACACAGTCTGGCGTGCCCGCATAGTCGCCATAGAGATGCACCCCCGCGGGACCCGGTATCAGGTAGAGTCGGGTATCGAAGCCGGCCACCTCGAGCAGGATCACCTTGCCCTGGAGATCGGTGATCCGCGCCGCCCCCTCAGGATCCAGGGCGAGGTAGCGATTGATGGTCGCCTCCAAGGCCGCCAGGGCTGCATCCGAGATCAGCATACCCCCGTTCACAGCTTGTAGCCCCGGTGAATGGCGACGATGCCACCACTGAGGTCGAAGAACCCGCAGCGCTCGAAGCCGGCCGCTTCCATCATGGCCCGCAGAGTCTCCTGGTTTGGATGCATACGGATGGACTCGGCGAGATAGCGGTAGCTATCCGCGTCCCCGGCGACCAGCCGACCCAGGGCGGGCAGGACCGCGAAGGAGTAGAGGTCGTAGGCCTTACGGAGAAGGCGGCTAGTGGGATGGGAGAACTCCAACACCAGGGCCCGGCCACCGGGTCGCAAGACCCGAAACATCTCTTCCAGGGCACGTTGCTTATGAGTGACATTACGCAGGCCGAAACCGATGCTGATGCAGTCGAACCGGTTGGCAGAGAAGGGCAAGGCCTCGGCGTTGGCCTGGACATAGTGGATATTTCCCGCAATGCCTAAGTCCACCAACCGGTCCCGCCCACGGTCGAGCATGGCGGCGTTGATGTCCGTGGATACCACCGCGCCGTCCTTGCCCACCAGGCTAGCGAAGCGCTCGGACAGGTCCCCGGTCCCGGCGGCCAGATCCAGTACCCATTGGCCATGGCGCATCCCCGCGAGATCCACCGTCCGGCGTTTCCATAGCCGGTGTACCCCCAAGGACATCAGGTCGTTCATGAGATCGTAGCGAGGAGCCACGGAGTCGAAGACCTCCCGCACCTGGGCGGCCTTCTCCCCAACCGCGACCTGCTGGTAGCCGAAATGAGTATGCTCGGCGCTAGCCTTTGATTTCAATTGGATTCCTCGCTCATGGTATCCCTTTCCGATGCATCCAGCTACCGGTCGCGAATTGCCCCTGGAGCCACCCCGGCGGAACCGGACGCGTCGGGATGAAAGCATACCCTCCATCTCCCGGCGGCGCCAGGGCGACCTGGCGTGTGGGGATCTTTACAGGCCGGGCGGAGAGTCGGCGCAAGCAGGGTTGGGAGTATTCATGGTGCCGATAACACATCAGGCGGCGGCAGGTTTATATCTCAGGAATATGCCCGTCAGCTCGGCGAATAAATAATCTGTCCCGGCCAACTCCGTCGTCTCGAACCCATGGCTCCTAGCCATGGTCGGCAAACGACAGGTCGGAATTTGAGAAATCGGCCTAATCCAACCGCGCGCCTTCCAGATTTTCCCATGCCAGATCCGCGCCTCTCAAATCCGCGCTGTATAGATCCGCGTCTGTCAGCTTCGCGTCGAACAAATTGGCGTTTTGCAGGTTTGTCCGTGACAAATCGGAATCCCTGAGATCTGCGTCCTGGAGATCTGCGTTATCCAACTCGAATCCTGGTAGTTTTACATGCCGCAAATAGGCACCGGGAAGGGTAAACCTGGTCAGAACGGTGACATCATAATTTTTCAGGGTATGCAAAGCATCCACCAGCCCGATGTTGCCGGTGTTTGTCTTGACCGCGGCGATCAAGGTCCAGGCCCGGTTTTCCGCTCTTCTATCCGATCCTCGTAGTCTCGCCATAAGGTCCAAAGCATACCCGAAGACGATCACAGCGCTTAGTGCTTCGACGACAAACCGTATTGTCCCCGAGTGCGTAAGCCATATCTTGGGCCGGGTGCACAACCACTCGAACCGGATACCGACGCGAATAAACCTGCGCCCTAAGCGGGAGCCATGCCTACGCTCAGCGATCATCCCCGCCAGCCGTGCTACGCACCATGGCCCCGGTATCTGGGCGAACGACGGATACCGGAGGTTCCCATGTCGTTATCAATCGTTCCCCGGGTTCGACATCAAGGTGACTCGCGGGGAAACAGGTTCTGGAAGGTCTTGCGATCTCGGGTGCAATAGATAGAAAAGTCCTTGTCGACGCTGGCTACGCTCGTGATCTTCAGGCGTTCGCACAAGGCGTCCGTGAAGTCTGCCGGCAGGTCGCGGTACTTCTCGATCTGGCCCCGTATGCGGGGAAAATCCTCAGTCGTATCCACGTCGACGTCAGGGATTGCTCCCCCCAAAACAAGAAATCCCTCTGGGCCTGGGGTGCGAAATTCAACATGTAGATGACTTCCGTGATGGCCGGCAGATTGGTAACCAGCCGTCTGCGCAGATCCCGCACAAATACAACGGCCTGGGCGTGATACCGATCCGAGCCATCGAACAGCGCGATCAGCGGGCCACTATCAACGACGACGCTTTTCACTCAACTGCTCCCAAAGGATCTGTTTACGCCGCTCGCTGCGGTCGGTCTCGCCACTCGAATAGCAGCCGCCGAACAGGGGCTCGCCGACGGCATAGGGACTGGCTTCTTGTTCCTCGCGCTCGAGCTTCTCGCTGATGGCCTCGCGCATGAAAATCGACAATGGAAGGTTCCGTTCGCTCGAACGCCGTCGCAGCGCAGTCTTTAACCCTGGATCGAGACGGATGGAGATGGTCATGTCCTGGCTCCGTAATACGAGTACGTATTACAACATTGTCGTCTCAATACGGGCTGACCGCAAGCTGAAGCCAGTGGAGCCTCGCCGCTTTTCGCGCAAGACGCGCTCAGCTGCGAATACGAATCACGCGGAGCCTCGCGAACGGATTCGCGCCGATCCGCGTGATTCGTAGTTTCCTTCTCCACTCGTGGTTCGACAACAGGGTGAGTTTGGTGGCTACGGGTAGACTCGAACTACCGACATCGGCATTATGAGTGCCGCGCTCTGACCTGCTGAGCTACGTAGCCAGGGTGGGAACAAACTAGTACTTAAAATATGTAGTAACAAACCTTATCGAAGCCAAGTGTTCGGCAGGAAGCTTATCACTACGGATTGAGGGCTACCGAGAATAAAATACTAGCGATCGGGGCGGCATAACGTCAAGTCAGACGTTGAACCGAAAATGGATCACGTCCCCGTCCCGGACCATGTAGTCCTTGCCCTCGGAGCGCAGCTTGCCCGTCTCACGGGCCCCCTGTTCGCCTTGGCAGGCGATGAAATCCTCGTAGGCGATGACTTCGGCACGGATGAAGCCGCGCTCGAAGTCGGTGTGAATGATACCGGCGGCCCGAGGCGCACTGGCATTCTGGGGGATGGTCCAGGCCCGTACCTCCTTGGGTCCCGCGGTAAAGAAGGTCTCCAGACCTAGCAGGCGGTAGCCCGCACGTACCACCCGGTTCAGGCCCAGCTCTTCGAGTCCCATGTCGGCGAGGAAACTCGCACGTTCATCGGCCTCGAGCGCTAGGATCTCCGCCTCAATGGTAGCGCACACGGGCACTGTCTCGGCACCTTCGTCTTGCGCGAGCCCGCGTACCGCATCCAGCAGGGGATTGTCCCCAAAACTGTCTTCGCCCAGGTTGGCGATGTACATGACGGGCTTGGCGGTGAGCAGGAACAGGTCGCGCAGTTCCCGACGCTCCTCATCGCTCTGCGCCGATAAAAAACGCGCCGATCCGCCGGCGTCCAAGTGGTCGCGCAGTCGCTCCAACAGGGCCTTGCGGGACAGAACCTTTTTGTCTCCGGTCTTGGCTTGACGGACAACTCGGTCCAGGGCCTTCTCCACCGACTCCAGATCCGCCAGGGCCAGCTCCGTGTTGATGGTCTCGATATCCCGTACCGGGTCCACTTCGCCTGCTACGTGCACCCGGCCGTCGTTTTCGAAGCAGCGCACCACATGGGCAATAGCGTCCGTTTCCCGGATGTGGGCCAGAAATCGGTTGCCCAGCCCCTCGCCCTTGGAGGCGCCGGCCACCAGGCCTGCGATATCCAGGAACTGCATGCTGGTGGGGGTGACGTTGGCGGGCTTGACGATGCGGGCGATGGCGTCGAGCCGGGCGTCGGGCAGGGGGACTACTCCCACGTTCGGATCGATGGTGCAAAAAGGGTAGTTCTCCGCGGCGACGGTGGCCTTGGTCAGGGCATTGAAAAGGGTCGACTTGCCGACGTTCGGCAGACCGACGATGCCGCATTTGAAGCCCATATCAGTGCTCGCTTTCCATACGGTTGTAGGCGTCCTCGAAACGGATGATATCGTCTTCGCCGAGATAGCTGCCGGATCGGACCTCGATGATTTCCAAGGGTATCGCCCCCGGATTCTCCAGCCGGTGGGTGGTACCGACGGAAATGTAGGTCGACTCGTTTTCCGTGAGCAGGAAGACTTTTTCGCCGTTGGTGACCCGCGCTGTGCCCGAGACCACGATCCAATGCTCGGCTCGGTGGTGGTGCATCTGCAAGGATTGGGATTCGCCCGGATTGATCATCAGATGCTTGACCTGATAGCGGGCACCGAAGCCGATGGAGTCGAAGTTGCCCCAGGGCCGGTGCATGCGCTGGTGGTGCAGATACTCACTGCGCTGCTCTCGCTGTAGGAACTGGGTCACGGCCTTGACGTCCTGAGCCGATTCCTTGCTCGCCACCAGGACCGCGTCCGGTGTCTCCACCACGATCAGGTTGTTCACGCCCACGGCTGCCACCATGCGGTGCTGGGCCATCAATAGATTGTCACGCGCGTCGTGGACGAAAGCATCGCCATCGAGCACATTGCCGGCGGTGTCCTGTGCACTGACCTCCCACAGGGTGGACCAGGCGCCCACGTCCGACCAGCCCACGTCCAACGGCAGTACGAGGGCGAATGTGTCCCCTTTCGGCGCATCCCTGGCCAGCTGTTCCATGACCGCATAGTCGATGGAATCGCTGGGACAAAGGTGGAAGGCATCCGCGTCCAGACGCCGGAAGTTCCCGTCGGTTGCGCCCCCACGGTAGGCTTTCTCGCTGGCCGCGGCGATATCGGGTCGGAAACGCTCCAGCAGCCGTTGCCAGCGCGAGGCCTTCATCATGAAGATTCCGCTGTTCCAGAGGTAGTCGCCGCTGCGTAAGTAACCCTCGGCGGTCGCTGCAGCCGGCTTCTCGACAAAGGTGTCAAGGACATAGGCCTCACCCGCGGTCCCCTGAGCCGGAAAGCGACCGCCCCGGCGGATATAGCCATAGCCCGTTTCCGGCTTATCGGGGACGATCCCGAAGGTGATCACCGCCTCCTGCCGCGCCAGGACGTAGCCGTCCGCCACCGCCTGTCGGAAGCCGCGCCCGTCGCGGATATCATGGTCGGCAGGCATTACCAACAGGACCGGATCCTGACCGTCGTCCACCGCCGCCACGGCCACGAGGCCGAGGGCGGGTGCCGTATTGCGGCCTTCGGGCTCGAGGATGATGGCCGCCGGCCGGCGGTCCAGGAGGCGAAATTGCTCAGCGACGAGGAATCGATGGGCCTCGTTGCAGACGACGACGGGGTCGAGTAGACCGATGGCCTGGCGGGGATGCTCCGGCTCGATCCCATCGAGTCGCCTGACGGTTTCCTGGAGCATGGTGTGCTTGCCGGTCAGGGGGAGGAACTGTTTCGGGTAGGCCTCCCGTGAGAGGGGCCAGAGACGGGTTCCGGACCCACCGGAAAGAATCACGGGTTGCAGCGACATGGCAAAGAGATCCCTCGGATTCTAGGGGCTGTTGACATTTAACCTGATATCCTGCGCCCAACCAACATGCTGGAGAACCTGGTCGGTCGAAATCGGGATCGTAATTCCGATTTTGGGCATGATGCATCCCAATCGACTTGGATGCCTGGCTGATGCGGTTCGCTTAATATCAACAGGTGCTGGACTCAAACTTACTCATATTTTCTCTCCCCTCCGAACGGGACCTTTGTGTCCTTGAGCAATGTCGGCGTGTCGATGAGCCTTATCTCTCCCTCTCCGATCAGGATCGCTGCCACTACACCTATGGCGATGGCCAATATCCCGAACAGGCCGAGCAGAAAACTGATGAGCAGAAAAACCGCTTCTGGTGTCATATGCCAGGTCCCCGTCCAAATCGAAGCCGCAGCGCGGATTGCAGTGAATGGGAATCCATGCCGCGGCAGGAATTCGATTCGCACCACGTAGAACGCCACCTTTTGGGATTATTTAGAATCGTGCCAGTCTATCATCCCGGCTGGCGTAATTCCGTATCGCGGAAACCGATACAACCGGTCTCAAAGTGTAAGGAACAGATCGGCCTTGCGGACAAGGTCCTGCAGCGGCAGGAGTTCGGCTCGGGGGAAACGCACCAGGGCCCCGATTCTGGTACCCTGTCCGGCAATCCGGATCTCGAAGAGGGGAACCGCGTTGCCGGCATCGGCCCGGTCGCCGTCCAGCTTGATCCCCATGCGGTTCAAGCGCATGGTGCGCAGATTCCCGCTGACGTATTGAGCCGGGTTCCCTAGTACATCGACTACCAAGTCAAGACGGGACTCCAGGGATGCCAAGCGGGGGATTTCCCGCGCCAGTGTTTCCCCGATCTCGTCGAGCTCTTGTTGCAAGGCCGCGCGGGATTCGCCGCCGTTTTTGGAGGCGCTCCGGTGCAGACGGGTGATGAGAAAATTGCGACGATTCTCTAGCTCGGCGACCCTGATTTTCTCGTCCCTCGCCCGTTTGCGGATGTACGCCAACAATCCGTTGAAGATGCAACACTTGAGCGAACGTTTGGCCCTTGTCTCGCTGGTGGCGGGAGAAAAGACCTGATGGTCGATAAAGTTCACGGTGGTCTGCATGACATCTCTTCGCACCGCGTCGCCGACCAATGACACCCCCAGCTGCCGGTGCTCTTCTTTTTTCATGCACAAGAGCGCCCAATACACCTCGGCGTCAGGATTGTCTTCCAATAGGTCATGGACCTCCGCGCTCCGGCTGAATACCTCTTGCAGATGGTTGGAATCGGCAAAAAAGGCATTGACCCGGGGGTCCTCGGAGAACGCGGCCCGGCTACAAAGGACAGCCTCGGGAACCCTTTCCACAAGCGCGTCGATATAATGAACGGTTGTCGCGACCGGTTTTTTCAGGTGCCGGGAATAGCCGGACAGAAAGCGCAGACGGCTGTAGGTCTGGTCTACCACATGCTCGACCGTCTGCGCCAGGGTGCCGCTGCAGGACGGCTCGGTGGCCTGCTCGTCGTCCTCCTCGTCCCAAGACTTGATGGTCTCACCAAAACGCGAGAATATTTCCTGCAGAAATGACCCCATTCTTTCCCTCATCGGTGATCGTTCGTTGTCGTTGAAACCGGCTTGCGTGCGACAGATGGTCCGACACTTCATCTTACCCAAAAGGAATATCCGTCACACACGGATTTTCTGCCGTGCCGCACGCCTCTCGCATCCGCCAGCGGCAGTGCGCCGAAGGGTCACGCCACCCTCTCTGCGATGATCGAGATCCTTGCCGATGATCGCGAGCGGAACGGAGGCGTGATCGACCGCCTGCGCGGGCGGGTGCGAGGTGCTACTCATCGAACGCAAGCCGCTTCCCGATCTCGTCGCCTCGATCAAGGACGGACGCCTGTTCGGTCAGGCCCACCGGCTGGCCGGGTGGCCGCTTTGGAAGGCGTTCATTCTAGAAGGGACCGCAACGGACCTGGCAGGATCCGGCATGCGCCGCGAGGCTATTCAAGGTGCCCTAATCGCCCTGACCCTCTATCTGGGAATTCTCTTGTTGCGTTCCCAGGATCCGACCGAGACAGCTCAGCTTATGCTGTTCGCGGCACGCCAGGGCCGGTCGATGGCCACGGGTTCGGTGCCTCGTCCCGGGCGCCGCCCGCGGGGCAAGGCCCGGATTCAGGCCCGCGTTCTACAGGGATTGCCGGGAGGAGACTGCAGCGGGCGCAGCGTCTGTTGGAGACTTTTGGCAGCCTGGCGGGAGTCATCCAAGCCGATACCGAGGGCCTGGTATCGGTGCGCGGTATCGGACAAGCCACCGCAGAGACAATCCGCTGGGCCATAGAAGAAACCAGTCCTGCCTACGGTGAGTCCGACGCGATGATTTTTCACTTGTGATTTCGACTCGTTTCCACGCTCCAAAGACCGTGAAAGTATTCGGGTAGATGAAAAGGACCAGGCAGATTTCGCAACTCGAATTCGCATCACCGGTTTCCTGCCCTATCTCGCGGTGGCCTTTCTCAATTGCCTTCGTGGACCTGGGGCACAAGATCATCGTCCAGAACACCCTCCGTTCAAGACCTATGAAGGGGAGCGGCAAATTCTGCTTGCGGTTCAGAGCGCATTCTATTCGCCGGCCAAGTACGGCTTCATCAAAGAGCTAGTCGGCCAGGACACGTTGTCTGCCGCCAACGAGATCGTCCAGGCCACAGTAACCACGGCCATCTTGGTGGGGATTCTTTTCTTCTCGGAGCTGTTCGAGGCCTTCCTGGCGGAACAGGCGTTTACGACCACCGGGGAAATCATGAAACTGGTGGCCCCCGCGGGCTGGTTCCTGGTGGGCTTTTCCCTGCTCGAGCTGGCCTTTGCGTACCGGTTACCCCAGAAACGACCGCGTCTTGCGGCCATGCACTTCGACTGGCGGGCATATCGCACCGGTGGTTATTTGATGGAAAACTTAGGTGTGGCCTATCGGGACCGGAGCATCCGGATCTCCATCCTGGGCCTGGCGGGTTTCTGGAGCATCGCCCAGGTGTGATGGTCGCCACCTTATCCCGCCTTTGCCAAGGAGGTTCTGGGGGAAACCAACACGGTAGCGATACAGGGTGCGATAGCCTGCTCTGGATCGGTATCGCCCTGGGCTCGGTCATCGCGGGCCGGGTGTCCCGCGGTCGTATCGAGACGGGACTCGTTCCCATCAGCGCCCTAGGTATCGCCGCCGGATTGTTCCTGCTTCCGAGCTTGCCCTCAGTCTGGACCATGGCCTTCGACTTCCTGATGATCGGCATTATGGGCGGCCTATTCCTGGTGCCCTTGAACGCGCTGATCCAGTTCAATGCCCAGGCTACGGGGCTGGGCCGTGTCCTGGCCGCCAACAATTTCGTGCAACACCTGGTGATGTTGGCCTTCCTGGGGTTGACGGTAGTAGCCGCCCGGTTGCAGAGCGGTAGCCTTCCTATCATCTACGCCTTGGGTATCCTGGCACTGGCGGGAATCTGCTACACCCTCTACCAGCTGCCTCAGCCCCTGGTGTGCTTTCTGATGGCACGCCTCGTTATGGCCCGCTACCGATTGACGGTGATTGGCCTTGCGAACCTGACACTCCAGGGCGGGGTGTTGATGTTGGGTAACCATATCTCCTGGATCGACTGGGCAATCCTGTAGACGGCCAGCCCGCGCGCTATTTCTTTGTGATGTACCGGGCCTACAGGCGTTGGTATCTGCGCTGGTTTCTCGACCTGTTCGGTGTGGTGCCTATCTCCCGGGACCAGAACAGAAAGGCCCTGGGTACCATTGCTGGGCTCCTGAATGCGGGAGAGGTCGGCTGCCTGTTCCCGGAGGAATACGTCAGCCGGACGGGGCAATTCGGGGAATTCAAGCAGAGCTTCGAGCCAGCCGCGGCCAAAGTACAGAACCTGGGGTACTTATGCCTGCCAGCAGTGCCGGGGCCATCACTGACATGGCGGTCCTTCTGACCGGCAGGGTAGTGGTCAACCTCAACTACACCGCCGGCCGTGAGGCACTGCGCGCGGCGATGGGGAGCGCGGGCATCCGTAATGTCATCACCGATCGGCGCTTCCTCGCCAAGCTGAAGGACCGGGGGCTGGATCTGAGCAACGTATTCGATGGGGTCGCGCTGCATAACATAGAGGACCTGAAAACGGGTATCGGCAAGGCCGAGGGCCTGCTGATGCTCGCGGCCGCGAGCGTCCTGCCCGCGGGCTGGGCCTGGCGCCTACTCGGTCACCTGGCTGCTCCCGAAGACACCGCCGCTATCCTGTTCTCCAGCGGCAGCGAAGGAACGCCCAAGGGGTATCGAGCTCACCCATCGCAACCTCATCGCTCAGGACGTGCGAGAGGCCTTTGCCATCAAATTCCACAAATCCATCTACGAAGGTTATGGCACCACCGAGACGGCGCCGGTGGCGAGCTGCAACCTGCTTGACCACCTGCACACCCACGATTGGGAGGTTCAGATCGGACACAAGCCCGGCACCGTGGACATACCCTTACCGGGAACCGGCTTCCGCATTGTCGATCCGGTGAGCCTCAAGACCCTGCCACCCGGCAAGGACGGGCTCATCCTGATCAGCGGCCCGCAAGTGATGAAGGACTATCTCAATGCCCCGGCGCTAACTGCCGAGGCCATTGTCGCGCTCGACGGCCAGCGTTGGTACAAGACCGGCGACAAGGGCCACCTGAACCAGGACGGCTTCCTGACCATCGTCGATCGCTACAGCCGGTTCGCCAAAGTCGGCGGTGAAATGATCAGTCTGACCCAGGTCGAGGAACAGATTCGGCATGTACTCGCCGAGCTGGAGCTGGCGGCCCTCACCGTGCCGGACCCGAAGAAGGGCGAGCGGATTGTCTTGTTGATCGCTGCCGATCTGAATCCGGACGGGCTGCGCAGGGCCTTGATCGACGCCCACATGAATCCGCTCACCATCCCCGGCGAGATCCGGCCGGTGGAACAGATCCCTAAACTTGGGAGCGGAAAGACCGATTTCTCCGGGGCCAAGAAGCTGGCACTCGCGGGCTGTTGAACCGGTAGAGTAGAGGCCTGGGTTTCCTCCCTGATCACACAGCGGGTAAGAAGTTGTGATGCATAATTTAGGGAGAGACCTTTGTACGAGATCCCCAAAGTTGCTGGGATTTGAGATAAGGTTGACTCATAAAAATTGCGTACCGGGGGAGCAACAGTTGGCGTGGAAAAACTTG
>Ga0049114_1000151_pt1 | contig 15251 bp, 15 predicted proteins | sample WorMettanBELIZE2_FD_55211 | JGI IMG/M metagenome (GOLD analysis project Ga0049114, IMG submission 55211) | Marine gutless worms symbiont microbial communities from Max Planck institute for Marine Microbiology, Germany - Olavius tantulus BELIZE.2 | ecosystem: Host-associated > Annelida >... | reverse complement strand
TAACAACCGGCCAAGAAAATGCTTGAAATTCAAAACACCGGCGGAAGTCTTTAAGGCCGAGTGTTGCACTTAAACATTGAATGCAGGTTTCGAATTTCGAGCTTCGGATTTCGAATTTTAGACAGAATCTGCCATTTATGATAATTTTTATTATATGAAAACGGAAAGACTCCCGATGAACATTATCCTGATTGGTATGCCCGCGGTGGGCAAAAGTACCATCGGAGTGCTCCTGGCAGAACGTGTCGGTTTCGGCTATCTGGATTCCGACATCTATCTGCAGGTCAACGAGGGACGCCGACTGCATGAGATCATTGCCGCTGAGGGGATCGATGGGTTTTGCGATATCGAAGAAAAAAACATCCTCTCCCTGAAATGCGGGTCCCATGTTATCGCCACCGGCGGCAGCGTCGTGTATCGCGCGGCAGCCATGATGCATCTTAAGTCGATGGGTGCCGTTGTGCACCTGGATATCCCTGTTGCCCAGTTACAGCAACGCATCGGCGATATCGACCAGCGGGGCGTGGTCCACACAGGAGCCCAGACCCTGGAAGATTTGTATGCCGAGCGCCACCCCCTGTACCGCCAATACGAAGATATCTTCGTCGACTGTTCCGGCAAATCGCCGGAGACTATCGTAGAAGAAATCGCTTCCCAATTTCGGGGCTGATTTGCCCACCGATTTGCCTAATTGCTACCCTGCATGATATTATTATCGGAGTTGCAAACAATCTTTGTTTCAAAGGAGGAACAGATGCTGAAAAAAGCAACTATTCCGGTCGCCATTTTTATGTTCATTATCAGTGCCGGCCTGGTACAGGCCATGTCGGGTATGCAGGTCAGCCAGATAACCTTTGCTACCGCCATCGAGGATCGCCAGCCCATTGGTCCCGGAACTTCTTTTTCGGGGGATGTGGAACAGCTCTATTGCTTCACGGCTATCAATGGCGCGGAAGGAGAAACTTCGGTCAATCATGTATGGTATTACAATGACGTAGAGATGGCCAGAGTGAACCTGTCGGTTCGTGCAGCCACCTGGCGGACCTGGAGTTCAAAGAGAATTATGCCGTATTGGGTCGGCCAATGGCGGGTGGATGTAGAATCCGCAGATGGAAATGTGCTGGCCAGTAAAGCGTTTTCCGTTACTGCCCCATAGCCTAAACATCGTATGAAATCTATTCCGAGGAGGGTTGACAAATGGTTTGCCAGTTTGCCGCTTTCCCGGTTCGCCGGTTCTTAAAAAGCGATCGGGGCACAGACTGGCAAACCGGTCAACCCTTCGACAAGCTGCCTTTGACTGCGCTCAGGGCCTGCAGGACAAGAAAGTTGACCGGCTAACAGAGGCATCTTCATCGGGACGGCATTCGATCCCATTTCTATCAGGTGTAATTTGTTCGTCCCGAGATCATGCGTGAACCTCCCTACTTATCTTCCTTCGATATGGCCCTCCCGACAACTCCCTTTCCGAACTTCGCTGAAATGGTATCCAGGGCTCGATCGACTTTCTCCCAGTTGTCCTCGCGTTGCGGTCCGCCGTCGAAAAGTTCCAGCTGAGATGGTGTTCGGGAATCCACAAAACCGGATGCCCCAAGGCCGACCAGTCTGATTTTTTTTGTCAACGGATAGCCGCCCAACAGTTTAACACCTTCTTGATACAGTGTTTCCGATGCTCGTGTGGGGACGGCCAAGGTGGTGCTTCGGGTGACCTGGCGAAAATCGGTATGTTTCAGTTTCAGAGTCACTGTTCGGGCTTTCACTTCCAGTTTTCGAAGTTGGCGGGCCACTTCTTCGGCCTGGGACAGCAGGTGCGTTTTCAATAATTCTCTGTCATCCGTGTCGTCGGAAAGGGTGCGTTCACTGCTGGCGGATTTACGGAGGTGGGAGGGGGTCACCGGCGAATCGTCGACGCCTTCTGAAAGCAGAAGTAGCCGCTCTCCGAATTTGCCCAAGCGGCGGATGATCATTGTTTTTGAATGGGATCGGACATCTCCAAGGGTTTGGATCTGCATCCGTTCCAGGGTGGTGAAGGTGCGCTTGCCGACACCGGGAACCTTTTGTATGGGCAAGCTGTTGATAAATTCGGGGACCTCTTCGGGCATGATGATAAACAGACCGTCCGGCTTGTCCATATCCGACGCAATTTTGGCCAGAAATTTTGATGGGGCGATACCTACCGAACACGTCAGCGCAACGTCATCATAGATCTTTTTTTTGATTTGAATGCCGATATCCACCGGTGTACCAAATAGTCGAGACGTCCCGGAAATATCCATATACGCTTCATCAATGGAAACCACCTCCACCAGGGGAGTAAACCGTCGGAGCAATTCCATAATTTGGATCGATATCTCCTTGTAACGATCCATGCGGGGCGGCAGGAAAACCGCATCCGGGCACTTCTTCCGAGCTTTAAATGCGGGCATTGCGGAATGGATGCCTCGCTGACGCGCCTCATAGCTCGCGGCCGAGACGACCCCCCGCTTGGATGTGCCACCTACTATGACGCATTTTCCCTTCAACCATGGATTGTCGAGCTGTTCCACCGAGGCGTAAAAGGCGTCCATGTCGATATGCAAAATCATTTCGTGGAGCTCCGGCTTCGGATCGCCCGCATTTACAGGGGTCTGAAAGATAACATTTGGAGACGAGCGTCCTGCATTGGGGAACTGTCACAAAAAGCGGGCACAGGGTTGCCATTTATTACAAAAATGTTATTGTCTGAGCAACAACTTACTTAATTGGCCTGCACAGGAGCCAGACCCTTGTCATGAAAAAAATCGAAGAAATGACGTTTCTCTACGAGATCAGCAAGACGCTTAACGAGCATCTCGACTTGCGAAAGTCGTTATATAAAGTTTTGGAAATTCTGTCCAACTCTCTGGCGTCGGTTCGCGGGACAGTCTCGATTTTGGATCCATTACGCGATGAAATCAGTATCGAGGTGGCCCATGGTCTCTCGAGAACGGCCATGATGCGCGGAAAATACAAACTTGGGGAAGGGGTTACGGGCCGGTGTATCGCCACGGGAAAACCGATTATCATACCCAAAATTAGTGAAGAACCCGATTTCCTTGACCGTACCGCGACACGTAAAACCCCCAAAGACCGTGACTTGTCGTTCATTTGTGTGCCTGTCAAAAAGGGCAAGCAGGTTGTCGGGGCGCTGAGCGCGGATTTGCCCCGGGACGAACAGTATCCCCTAAAAGCAGCCCAAAAACTGCTCTCGGTGGTGGCAACCATGATCGCCCAACAGGTGATTAATCTGGAAACCATCCGGCTGGAAAAAGATCAACTGCGGGAGGAAAATCGCCGCCTTCGAGAAGAGCTGGAAAACAAGTACCGATTCACCAATATTATCGGAAACAGCAATAAAATGCGGGAGGTCTTTCAAATGATCTCCCAAGTGTCCCGCAGCAATGCGACCGTGCTGATCCGGGGCGAAAGCGGCACCGGAAAGGAACTGGTCGCCAATTCCATCCACTACAACAGCCATCGATCGAAACTGCCCGTTGTAAAGGTCAACTGTGCAGCCCTGCCCCAGACCTTGATTGAAAGTGAGCTTTTCGGGCATGAAAAGGGGGCATTTACCGGCGCCATCAAACAGAAGATGGGAAAGTTCGAACTTGCCAATAAGGGGACACTTTTTCTGGATGAAATCGGCTCCATCGGGCTCGATGTCCAGGCGAATCTCCTTCGTGTGCTCCAGGAAAAGGAGTTTGAGAGGGTTGGCGGTCAGAGAACCATCAAAACCGATGTCCGGATCATTGCCGCCACCAATAAAAATCTCGAACAAGCCGTTGAAGAAGGAACATTCCGGGGTGATCTGTACTACCGCCTGAATGTGTTCCCTATCTACATGCCTCCCCTGAGGGAACGGAAGACCGATATTCTTCTATTGTCGGATTTCTTTCTTGAAAAATATGCCAAGGAAAATCACAAAGATATTCGCCGTTTTTCAACACCGGCCATCGACATGCTCATGGCCTATCACTGGCCGGGGAACGTCCGCGAGCTGGAAAATTGCATCGAGCGTGCGGTACTCCTGTGTGAAGAGGGTGTGGTTCACAGTTACCACCTGCCGCCCACCCTGCAGACCGGTAACGAATCCGGAACCCTACCGGCCCTATCCCTGGAAGAGGCCGTCGAAAACCTCGAGCGGGGAATGCTCATCGACGCGTTGAAAAACACCCGTGGCAACATCACGATCGCCTCGAAGCTTTTGAAAACCACGGTGCGAAAATTCGGTTACAAAGCCAAAAAGTTTGGGGTGGATTATAGAGATTATAGATAAGCTCGTTAGCCCGTTTGCCCGTTTGCCCGTTTGCCCGTTAGCCCGCGTGCCCGATCGTAGCTCCGGAGGAGCGAAGACGGGTTGGCCCACCTGTCCTGCTTGCCCTGAGCTTGCCGGAGGGAGCGAGTGAAACGTGTCGAAGGATTGGCCACCTTCGTTTGATTTTGGATTTTGGACCGTTAACTCCTATGAACATGAAGCTAAACGAATTCATCGAGTCAAACAAAAGCGAAAAGATACACGGACGCAATATCCAGATCGCCTCCTATGAATACGATGACGAGCATATCATCGTGTTTGGGGAACTCCATGACCGACGCCTGGTGGCCACCTATACGGTGGAAAACAGTCCCCGGCCCCCGACGACGGTGCACCACATGCGCATATGGATAAAAGTGGCCACCGGCACAATGGCCATAGTAGAGATTGAAGCCGAACTGACGGCAGTCCCCCACGAAGAGTGCGCCGATATGCACCTTACGGTGGAAGCGATAAAAGGATTAACATTGACACGCGGCTTTACTGCCGAAGTTAAAAGGAGAATCGGCGGACGCAATGGCTGTATTCACCTCACCACATTGCTATTGGCCATGGCACCAGCAGCCCTTCAGGGCTACTGGGTGCACAACGATCGCGAGCCGAGCCGTCGTCGTCTATCGGGTGAACACTTGGAACAGTATCTGGTCGATACCTGTCGGGTCTGGCGCCGGGAGGGGCCTCTGGTCGAGAAAATAGCCCGGGCCGCCAACATTACCCTGTCAACTCAACGCAGGGAAGATCCGGAATAGGCCCAACGCCGAGCGCCATTGCATCGATATTACCGATGGCCCTGTAACACGCGGGACGGAGCTTTATAGCGGTTATAAGAAATATGTTCCGTTTGACAAGTGCTTATGGCCGGTGCAGTGCCCGGCCCTACACTACAGGTTTGTAAAGCCCTCGTAGGGCGGGGTATTGGTCTTCGCCAAGGCTTCGCCCCAACAGGCTGTACCCGCCCGCAACAGATCACGCTGCTGCGCTGTTTCAATAGTAAGGGATTTATGACATTCGCTATAGAGTGACGGGAGCATAATCCGATAACCGCGCGACAACGAAAGACAGGACGGTCGAAGGGGGTGTGACACAGGGTCACACCCCCTTCGCGTTCAGGAGAAGGAGGGCCGATGGGTGCACCTGAACGAATTAAGGAAACTGAAGAGTTTTCCTATACATCGGTAGCCGTTCCGGATTCTGATACCGGGCAGGATACCGAAAATTGTATGCTACAACGGAGTCTCGGCGATTCGGCTCAGTATGCGAGACATATACTGATTGGCGTTCGTGAAACGAGCGGGATCTCCTGTTATTTCTTCTACGGTCTGGATATATCTTCCCTCAACCATCTCTTCGCTGCAATTCCTTATCAATTGTAGGGCTCCGTCCAGGGTCACTTCCAGGTGAAACTGGAAGGCATAGACATTCTTGCCATAGACAAATCCTTGATTGGGGCAGCCTTCGCTGCTCGCGATGTTCAGGGCACCGGACGGCAGGTCGAACGTATCCCCATGCCAGTGAAAGGCCTCTAAGGTGTCCGGGAGATCCACAAGCGTGTCACATGCTGGCTCTCGTCTTAATTCCATGGGGAACCAGCCGATCTCCGGATAGGCATTCCGAAATACCCGTGCTCCGAGGACATCGGCAAGCAGCTGAGCACCGAGACATATTCCGATAACCACCTTCTCAGCGCCGACGGCTTGATCGATGAATTTCTTTTCGCCGGATAGCCATGAATATGTGTCTTCATCGTGCACGCCCATGGGGCCTCCCATGACAATCAGCCAGTCGAATTCGTAAAGGGCCGGAAACGGTTGGTTTTCAAAAAGCCGGCGACCCGTCACCACGCATCCGTTCTTTCGGGCCCAGACCTCGATGCTGCCGAGCCCCTCGAAGGGAATGTGCTGCAGGTATACGATACGGATCATGGTGTCTTTGATGAAAGAAGTAAAGCGAGCATTGGAGCGACAGCAGTTAGCCATAGCTCCAACGCTCGTGGTATCCCATGGAAGACTTCAGCTCGTGACGTATTTTTCGGCTCCAAGCATGCTCGGCTCCTCTGCACCGCCACCGCTGCTGCTAATATAACTGTAACCGGCATCGTGGGACTGGATGGTGAAATCCGGATATGCATTGCTGGCATGTTCCGTGAAGTCGAGACCTTCCATCTCTTCTTCCGGAGACACCCGAAGGCCCACGGTCTTATCTATCAGTTTAAACATGAGGAAGGCCGTTGGGAAGACCCAGAGGAAGCAGGCACCGATACCCAGCAGCTGCACACCGATAATTTTGACAGAGGTGCCGCCAATGTTGAAGATACCGGCCGCCAAAGTACCCCAGGCGCCGCAGACGCCATGGACGGATATAGCGCCGACCGGGTCGTCGATTCTGAGCTTGTCGAAGAAAAGCACTGAGAGCACGACGATGACACCACCGATGGCGCCGATGATGATCGCGCTGGTCGGGGTCACCGTGGCACAGGGGCTGGTGATGGCCACCAGACCGGCCAACGCGCCGTTAAGGCTCATGCCGACATCCGGTTTGCCGAATTTCATCCATGAGGTGGTCATGGCAAAGACGGCTCCGGCGCAGGCAGCGAGACTCGTGTTCACAAAAATCATGGCAATGTCCGTGGAGGCGGCAGTGGTGGATCCGGGGTTGAAGCCGAACCAGCCGAGCCACAGAATGAAGACACCCAGGGCCGCGAGAGGCAGATTGTGGCCGAGAATGGGTCGCACTGTCCCATCTGCGGCGTATTTTCCGATACGGGGACCCAGAACGATGGCACCGGCAAGGGCTGCCCATCCGCCAACCGAATGAACAACGGTGGAACCGGCAAAATCGATGAAACCCAAGCCTTCCAGCCAGCCATTGCCGTTATAGAGACTTCCCCAGGCCCAGCTTCCGAAAATCGGATAAATGACAGCACTGAGGATGGCGCTGTATAACAGGTAGCCGACGAACTTGGTCCGCTCGGCCATGGCCCCGGAGACGATGGTGGCGGCCGTGGCACAAAAAACCACCTGGAACATCCAGAACGCCAGTACCCAGGGGTCGCCGCCGGGTGTAAAATCGGAGAGAAAGAAACCGGAAGTACCGAACCACCCGGTACTGGTAGCGCCGAACATCAAGCCAAAACCGATGGCCCAAAACGCCAGAGAGCCCATGGAAAAATCCATGAGGTTTTTCATCATGATATTGACGGCATTTTTTGCCCGGGTAAAGCCGGATTCGACCATGGCAAATCCAGCCTGCATAAAAAAGACAAGGGCCGCCGCAACCAGAGTCCAGACGTAGTCTGCGTTAGTCTGAACGGCATCGATAGCCGCTTTGTTCGACTCCAGAGTCGGCGCCGGATCACCGGCCCACACCATGGACACCCAACCAAGTAAAATTCCCAAGATAACCAGAACTCGTTTCATCTATCAATTCCTCCTTGACTATATGTGACTCTAAAAAGTGTGTGATCGTTGGCCAGGTTAAATGGCTTCCGCTCCGGATTCGCCGGTCCGAATCCGCACGGCTTCGTCCAGAGTGGTTACAAATATCTTTCCGTCTCCAATTTTTCCGGTACTGCCGCATTCGGTGATGGTCGAAATCACCTGGTCGGCCATGTCGGCGTCAACAGCGATATCAAGCTTGATCTTCGGTACAAAGTCTACCTGATACTCAGCACCGCGATAGATCTCCTTGTGACCCCTCTGACGCCCGAACCCGCGGACTTCGCTGACGGTCATCCCCTTTACCCCGATTTTGTTGAGGGCATTTTTGACATCGTCCAGTTTGAACGGCTTGATGATGGCTTCGATCTTTTTCATGAATGCTTTTCCTCCTGGCTATATCAATGAATGAATCATCCCGCGAACATTGCCCATGTTCCTTGAGCAATGGCCGTGCCAGAAGGCAGAAATAGCCATGGAAATTTATATCTATTTGTAAAAATTAGTTTTTTATTTGAATATCAGGTTTATAAATACAAAAATATAAATTACATATTTGTAAAGATATATTAAGTATTATACAAAATTGTGAAGTTTTGACTTTCTATTTACATTAATGAAACAAATTCCCGTCTTTGGACAAGGAAGGCGGGGAGGCCTGTCGGAGGCCTCCCCCAGAGGAAAAGAAAGAGGTGGAGTTCCGGCGCCGACACCGGGCTTTCGGATACTGTGATGATTACTTCTATTCGATAAGACCGGTGTTCATGTGCAATAAGGAAATGATGAGAAAGGCCTGGTGCGCAAAAGGATTTATCAAAACATAGGCAGAAAATGCTGCCCCGGGGAGAAATTTTGCCGTGATCGCAGGGTTTTTCATTTATGGTGGGGAACCGGAGACTGCAGCGCACGTACCAAAGACCACATAAGCAACCCCATCCCCTGAGGCTGAAAGAACGATCTTGCCGGATTCCTTGGAGATGGCCATGCTCCAGCCCAGGCCGTCGTTAATACCGTCCACCCCCTGCTCCACCCCCTGCAGAATCAGTTTGTTCTCAATGTGTGCCATGTGCCGGATACGACTGGTCTTGCGAATCAGGCTCTCTTTGGTCGGTAGAAGCATCATCGATTTGAAATCGATGATAAAAAGATAGCATATCTGAATCTTTCTCTATATCTGGTTGAAATCTTTTTTTTTAAGCCACTCACGGGTTTAAAACTCGGTGCCTTATCGTCCTATGCCGGGTTTTTTCCTGACAGCTGGATCCATGATTTTTTCGCTTTTTTTGGCCTTTTCTTGCTCGTCAATTGCATCAAGTTTTAGAGAAACAATTAATTTAAATTTATCGTCGCCTTTGGCGACAATGGGTCCGGAAAACTTTTTTTTCGCCACAGTTGCCGCGACTGAAACCGCATCGTCTCCGTTACCGGTAACAGTAACGGTATCGTCGCAAATAACGACGCTATCACCGTTTCGCATGGTCAATTTCACGTTTCCGTTTCCAAGCGTTCGTGCACGAACGTCATCCGCTTTTTCACCCAACGCCTCTTTGCATTCAAGGGGCGAAAACTTTTCTCCGGGTTTTTTTTCTCCTGCTAAAAAATTTCCTTTCGGAAGAGGCGCCTTCTTTTTGTTTTTAAGACATTTTCTCGCCTGCTCGCTGCCGTGATCGGCCCCTTTTTGCAGCCATTGTTTCCATGTGGGCGGCTTGTGCTGACGGTAGACTACAGTTCTTGCGACCGCAGCGGTTGTTTTTACTTTGAACAGATCCTGTTTTTTTTGCGCGGCGTATATGGCGTATATTTGTTTTTTTGCTTCACGCGTTAGAGACGCGTCGGTTTTCGTCATTAAATATTGCGCTTCGTAGAACGCTCGTATGCCCATCGTGGACGTGCGATTCAAAAACGAAATTTGTCGCAACTTTTCCGAGCGTTTTTCAAAGCACTCTTTTTTGTATTCCTTGTATCGATCCCAAAGTTTTGAGGACCCGGCAGTTTCCGCAAGAGGTTCGCGCTTGTACTGGCACTGGGTTCCAGCAGACAAAAATTCATGTGTGCTGAATTTTTTTCCCAGCTTCGCTTTTGATAAGCTGCGCGAAATCATTGACGCCTTCACGCGATATTTTCCGTCATTGGAAACAAGCATCAAACCGGCACCTTTTGGCTCCAAATGAACGCCGTTCTTATCAAAAAGTTTTTGAAGCGTCTCGGCCTTCGAGGCCGGATCTTTCATGATTTTCAAAACATCGTCGCCCAGTTTTTGTTGGGCCCATCCTGCAAACGATTTAATCTTGCCCATTACCTCTAACGTTTTGGCGGCTTCGGGAATGTTTGTGATTCTGGCGAAATTTTTTTTCTTTTCTCCAGATTTTTTAGCGGATTCAGGGCTTTCAAGACCGAGCTCTTTTTCAAGCTCTCTTGCTCTGCCCACCAACTTGTAATAGTCGTTTCCTTGACGGCTTAATTTCTGATTTTCAGGGTCCAAACGATTAACCGCGACATGCAGGTGAGGATGTTCGGTATCTACATGAAAAGCGCTGATCCGCTGATGTTTTTCCAAACCAACGGCTTTTAAAAGTTCATGCTCTATTTTGTCCATTGTTTTTTTGTCCGGTACGGTTTCCCCTTGCCGAAAAGATACTACAAGATGGTACGATTTGTTTTCAGGTTTGATTGTTGGCTTCAAAGCTTGCGTGGAGACAATTTCCGCAAGAGCCCCGTCATAGTCATCGTTTTCGCAATTGGAGACCGACAGGTATTTAACCCGGTCGTCAAAATTTTCGCCGGCGGAAATTTCTCGTTCATTTTGCCCTTCTCTATCGGTAATGTAATCGGCAAGAGCTTTGAAAGTCAGGCCCGCTTTAACAGAACTGAATTTGGCAATCGAATTAATTTTTTTGCACAATACGATCATGGGCTTGGAGCCCGCCTCTTTTTTGACTTTTTCCCTTTGTTTCTTTAAAACTTGAGCGCCACTTTGTGGCCGCGAATGTTTCGGTAATGAATGGGTCCGGTCGATTCCGGGATCGCTCCGCGAGACCGGAAAGGACCCCATGCCAGCGCCGCGAAGACCAAAAAAACCTTTTTTGGGCGCCCGCGGCATAGCTGGCATGTCAAAATTCAGGCGGAAAACGCGTGAATTTAAAACATTCGTTTAGAAAAACGAATATTTGGACAACATGTTCTTTTATTCTGCTGAAATATCTAAAAAACTTACGGCATCGGTGTTGTTTCTCTATATTGCCATGAAAAACAGCTGCGCCGGTTTTGCAGAAATGATATTTGTTTGTTTTTGTTTAGCCATCTCTCCGGGCCGGCTGAGCCGATAAAAAAAAATCATTTCTGCAAAATGCTCCCAAGCAGCGCATTTAATTCAGTCCTGATTCTTTCGGGATTTTTCCTGAATATCGCGACCCCGAATTCGTTGTCCTTTTCGAACTTAATATCGTCTATTTTTTCAATTAATTTCAGAAAAGCGCTGCCGGAGCTCTTTCCTCCTTTTAACGCATGAGCTGCGATTGCGGCAATCATATCATCCGTTTTTTTTTCTCCAGCACCGGCAGCAATCATTGCTTGTCTGACCACGTCAACAAGCGAGATCGTTTCTTTCAACGACACATTGTTGAATTTCGTATTTTCAAATTTTTTCTTTTTCATAGGGTTGTTCGAATACGATATCGCGGTTCACAAAAATGTTGAACACATACCCAGGTCGGATTTTAATGGTTGGTGCTCTGTTAATGTTTTTTCTGATCATTTCCTTGCCAACGTCTGAAAACATTTTGGCTGTCTCTTCAGCGTAGATTTGAGCAGCGGATTTGGTGTCATCCTCTTTGTTGACGATGACGGTCGGATTTACGTTCGGTGTCGTGGGAGTGCCGCCATCCTTTGATGCAGCTCCAGGCTGAACATTGACGTTGACATTGGTGCCGTCATCGTCGGCAAGCTCTTTTTCTATGATCACAGGCAACGCTCCAAACGCGGAATACAAAAATACGCTGCCGATGGTGCTTAAAATATGTCTGTTGACCTTGTCCTTGAAACCTGTTTGACCGACCTTGTCAATTCCTTCCAAGCCGGGAAGATCAAGTGTGCTTCCATCCGGAAAAATTATACGAGACCAAATCACAACGGCCCTGTTTTGCCCGCGCGATATTGTTGACCCATATTTTCCCCACAAGCGGGCACCGCCGGGAATTAACAAATGGTCCCCGCTTGCAGAATCGTAAACGTCGTGAGACACTTGAGCGAGAATGTCACCAGGAAGATCAGAGTTTATTCCAGATATGAGAATGCCCGGAATGATGTGACCGGTCTTTAGCTCGAATTGCGTGCGCGGCGGCACTGGAGATCCTGAAATAGCTTCAGCGGTTGTGGTCACTCGTTGTAATTCCGGCTTGCTTTCAGCAGCTTGTTCGGCAAGGCTTTTGCCGGACGGTAAAAGTCCTTTAACAGCCGCAGCTGTGGGCAAGGAAACGGGCCCGGTACCTGGCGATTCACGCAGAATGCCGGCCTCCTGTAACAACTTTTCCATGTCAGCTTCGGACGGAAGCGTCGCGTCTGCGCCGTACCCGGGCTTTCCTGTCTGTTGCCGCTGGAAATTGTCCCCTCTGACGGAAACAGATCCAGAGATTGGCACCTCTTTCAACGTTTCCGCATTAAGCGCCAAATTGTGCGTTTCGATCATTTTTAAAATATATTGCTCATACAGGCTTTGCAACATTAACACCTGCTCTTCTGTCATCCCAGCGGCCATCGATGCTGTCCTTGCAGGGACTGTAACCATTTGAGGGGCTGCCGGTATTGTTGGTTCTCCGGCCAGAATGCGTGCCTCCCTTTCTTTTTGTTCAGTAACTTTTTGCTCTATCTTTTTTTGTTCCTCTTTTTGTTTATTTTGCTCGATATCTTCGAGCATCTTCGCCTCTTCTCTCTCGAGTTCGGCTATTTCTCTGATTGCCTCGTCAAGATGAACATTGCCGGTGTCTGCTTGAAGTGGGTTTTCATCCGGCGTTTCAATTTCTCTGCTAGGCTCGGTTGGTGCGGCAAGTGTTTGGTCGCTAAACTCGCGCAGGACCGAAAACGACGCTTTGTCGCTGTCTTTTTTCGGTTTGCTTTCTGTTGTTGCGCCTTTTTTGCTTAACCCTCCATACAAAAGTCCTATGGTGATTAAAACAACAAAACCCAAGAACAGCAGAACAGGAGATTTACCAATATGTTTTCCTCTGTATCCGTACGGCACGTTTCGCATCAAGTCCACATCAGTTTCCGAATCTGCGAAAAGTTTTTTTTCGGTACTGTCGGCCGCCGGTCCAACTTCAGGCTGCGTCAATTGATATCGAGCAAGAGGATCCAATTTTGTTTCCGTCTCCTTTGTATCCGCTTGCATGCTTTCAGAATCGGACAGATCTCTTTCTAAAGAGCGATCCTGTTCTTTTTCGCTATCGCTTTTGTCAAACAGTTGCTCCAAAAAGCTGTCTGATTCAATATCCGGAAATTCAAAATCATCATTATCGTTTTCATCCAATAGTTCTTCGGCTGTGGATTCTTCGTCTATGGCAGCCTTGATTTTGTCGGATTCAACAAGTTCCTCCGGGAACTCGCTATCTTTTTCATCGAACAAATCGTCTAACGCAGGCGAGTCTTTCTCTTTCTCGTTTTTGTGATCAGACGGATTATTCGGTGTGGCCATATTGCCTTCCTTTTTTTATGTCAAACAGTTGCTCCAAAAAGCTGTCTGATTCAATATCCGGAAATTCAAAATCATCATTATCGTTTTCATCCAATAGTTCTTCGGCTGTGGATTCTTCGTCTATGGCAGCCTTGATCAAACCTTTTTCGTTTTTGTGATCAGACGGATTATTCGGTGTGGCCATAGTGCCCTCCTTTTTTAAAATAGACCCAAAAAATGAAATCTTAGTTCAATCAAAACGATTGAGTTTCCACATGATCTAATCCAATGGGAATTAGCAAGTCGTTTTGAAACAAAAACAATTTCGTTCGTCTGCCATAGTTTCCCAGAACAACGGAAACGATATATTCATGATTGTTCTGTGGAAAAATATCAATACTGAGAATATTGTTTTTTCCGTTGTGCTTTACCTCAAATCCTTTTTTCCGAAGAAGTAACGCCAATTCGTGTTCCGCCCTGTTTTTAAGAGCGATCACAAGTTGGTCGCGTGAAGCCGAAAACAATTGGAAAATCTGTTCGGCGGAGTGAGCCGCCGCGATCTTGTTTACCATGGTCGGTACGATATCATCCTCTTTGTGTCGATATCCTTTGACGCCGCAACCAACCACTATTAAGTTTAAAACCAAAAAAACCGCCATAAAAAGGATCATCATGGGAAAGCCAAAACCAATCGAGGACGTTAAAAAAAAACGCCTGCAAGCAAAAATTTCCAACGAGCTGGGCCCGACCATCTGCAACGCTCTCGAAGACAACAGCGTGATTGAAATCATGCTGAATCCGGACGGGGTCTTGTGGATTGAAAAAATTGGTAAAGGCATTCAAGCTGAAGGTGAGGTTGATGCCTTAAAGGCACTTTCCGCGATAAAAACCATTTCAAGCTACGTGGGCACCACAGTGACCGCGAAAAACCCTTTGATTGGTTGCGAGCTACCGCTTGACAGTTCTCGGTTTCAAGGTGTTATTCCACCTATTGTGCCGCGCCCCACTTTCACTATCAGGAAAAAAGCCATCAAGATTTTCAGCTTGGACGACTATCAAACGCAAGGCGCACTTGAAACCGAACATGCTGACATCATTTGTAAGGCAATCAAAGATCACAAAAACATTGTGATCGTTGGGTCGACGGGATCCGGTAAAACGACGCTTGCAAATGCGGTAATTCTTGGGATTGTCGATGACAACCCAGACCAAAGGATCGTGATCATTGAGGATACAAACGAAATCCAATGCGCGGCCAAAAATTCCGTCATTCTTAGGTCGAACGACGATACATCCATGCTTGATCTGCTTCGGGCAACGTTGCGCTTGCGTCCCGACAGAATTCTTGTCGGGGAAGTCCGCGGAAAAGAGGCCTGGACTCTTGTCAAGGCGTGGAACACAGGTCACCCGGGAGGAGTTGTGACTGTCCATGCCAACGGAGCTCTGGCGGGCCTTTCCAGGCTTGAGCAATTATCCGCGGAAGACGGCGACGCGCCGAAAAACGTTTCTTTTTTGCGCAAACAGATCGGCGACACCGTAGATGTTGTTGTTTTTATTGAGAAAACTGCTGACGGTAGAAAAATAACCGAAATCGTAACAGTAAACGGGTTTGATGACGACGACGGCTACCAGGTTACTCCAATTCATACAAAACCAACGTAAAAACAGGAGGAGAGAATGAAATCACAGAATGAATCCAAATTCGCTTGGTTGGTAAATTGCTTTGACCTCCTCTCGGCCCTGAAGAGGCCGAGATTCCTGCCGCGCCCGGACCTAAGAGTCCGAAGCGCCTCGGTGGGTTCCCGCTTCACCGGTCGGCTTG
>Ga0049114_1000149_pt1 | contig 15391 bp, 14 predicted proteins | sample WorMettanBELIZE2_FD_55211 | JGI IMG/M metagenome (GOLD analysis project Ga0049114, IMG submission 55211) | Marine gutless worms symbiont microbial communities from Max Planck institute for Marine Microbiology, Germany - Olavius tantulus BELIZE.2 | ecosystem: Host-associated > Annelida >... | reverse complement strand
CAGGACGCCAAGTTCGGAAAACTGCAAACAATGGCTTTAGGGTCCTACATACTCAGACCATTGCGTGAGAATACCCTTAAAATGGTGCATAATCCCGTTAATTTTTAACTGAAAAATTAACATAGCAATACGAATTGCCATGCATCAACAAAGCTGATATTGGCATGAAGAGTAAGACTCCATCCATAATTCGCTAAAAATCTCAGAACTCCCAGTATTCAGGCTTCCACTGAATTAGGTTGAATCCATGGTTTAACAAATGAAAACAACCGCTGCAGATATCATGACCACCCGGTTTCACACACTGACCCCGCAAACGCCTGTAAATGAAGCGGTCAACGTGTTCAAGCAGGCATCCCAGGATGAAGGCCGCAAAATTTTCGGTATGATGGTCGTCGATGCGGAAGGAAATCTGGTGGGGCTTCTGTCCATGTATGACATCCTGCTGTTTTTAAGGCCCAAACATACCCACATTTGGGGAGTGATGGATGACATCGATATCCCCGGCATCGTCGATACGGCATGTGAGAAGACCAAATCGATTTACGTGGGCGACATCATGACCCCGAACGTCATCACCATTGATCCCCAAACCCATATATTCATGATTTTGGATATCATGATTAAAAAACATGTCCGCCGCCTGCCGGTGGTAGAGGACGGAAAAATTTTAGGTATCGTGTATCTATCCGATCTTTTTTATTGCCTCCTCGAGAGGTTCACGGAGGACTAAATACCGTATGCCCGTTTTGTCTAAAAATACATTAAGCGGTCTCAGGGTGAGCCAGGCCATGCGGCGTCAGATTATCCAATTGGGCCAGGACACCTCCATCGCCGACAGTATTAACTCGGTCATTAAATATAAAATTAATGCATTGCTAGTTTCCGATTCAGAAGGAAGACCCACCGGGGTTCTGTCCAAGACGGATATCATGGGAGCCTTTTATGCGGGGTTGCCCATTGACTCGCCGGTGTCTGATATCATGAGCGCGCCGCCCCTGTTCTGCCATGAAGGGGATGCACTGGAGGCCGCGCTTCATGTGATGCGCTCCAAGGGCATCTATCGCCTGTATGTCATGGATTCCGATGAAAGCCATGTGATCGGGGCACTGGCCTATCCGGATATCGTGGGGCTGCTGTATCAATACTGTCATAACTGTGATCTCAGTCATTATCGACAAAACCGGAAAAACGACCCTACAGATGCTGTTGAGCGGTTTTACATCAACGACGTCATGACCAAAGAGGTCAAAGCCGTTTTCACCCATAATACCCTGCTGGCGGTTATGGAAGCGCTGTCCGAGTACCGGTTCGGGGCGATTCTGGTCAGAGATGAAATCCAGGTACCGTGCGGCGTCATATCAAAAACAGATTTAACATTGGCCTACAAGCACGGGATGGACCCGCTGACACCGGCAAGAACCATTATGTCGTCACCGGTTCAAAGCTGTGGAACGGATGAGTTTTTGGAAGATGGCATCCGGAAAATGATTTTTTCAGACGTGCAGCGGCTTTTTGTGCATCGATCACGGCCGGATGACATTGTCGGGGTATTTTCACTTTCGGACGCAGCTCGAATCCGTTCGGGATCTTGCCTTGCCTGCATCACCAGTCGCATCCATGTCGATTCATAAAGCGACGTATCTAAACCTTATGTGCGCCTTCATTAGATACGGAGAATAAAGATGATATTGCGGAGGTTGGTGTTATTTGGATCGCTGATGGTTCTTTTGAACAGTTTGAATATTGCCCTGTCTTTTGCCGGATGTGTCGCTGGTGACTGTAAAAATGGACACGGCACCTACATTACGGAAAAAGGAAATAGGTATGCTGGTAGCTGGGTTAACGGCCAAATGAATGGCCGCGGAATCTATACCTGGGCAAACGGGGATCAGTATGTTGGTAATTTCGTTGACGATAAATTTTCCGGCCGGGGTACGTTGACGAGAATCGATGGTACAACCTATGAGGGAGAATGGGTGAACGACAAAAAATCCGGCCAGGGGACCCTTATCTGGCCTGACGGCAGTAAATATGTCGGAGATTTTATGGACGGCCGGATGAACGGCCGGGGCATACTGACCAAGTCGGACGGATCAACATATGATGGCGAGTGGATCAACGACAAAATGTCCGGCCAGGGGACCTATACGTGGCCGGATGGCAGTAAATATGTCGGAGATTTTATGGACGGCCGGATGAACGGCCGGGGCACACTGACCAAGTCGGACGGATCAACATATGATGGCGAGTGGATCAACGACAAAATGTCCGGCCAGGGGACCTATACGTGGCCGGATGGCACCACCGGAACCTCTACAGACAATGAAATGACTGAGGGAGGGACCCTGACAAAACCGGAGGCCCCTTCAAACAAATAGCGGTGTTCTGATCCCGGCCGCCAATAGGATAGAATAAGGCCCTTGCGGTTAGTTAAAATCTATATTAATGCAAGTTCTAATCCCGGGGATTATTCACGATCGGGAATGATGATCCGGGATCCAAACAATCTCCGCACCAGAACGACCGATCGGGATCAAGGTGAACCAAACCAACGGAACTGATCAACATATCGAACTTTCAGCACGGCAGTATCTTCCCATAGTATGTATGGCGGTGTTAGGTGTCGTGGCGTCCTTCGTCTTGTTTTGGCTCGTTCACGGCTGGGAACAGGCGTATCAACAAAGTGAATTCGAGACCCGGGTCAAAGCATACTCAAGCGCGGTTGAAAGCACGTTGAGTGAGTATGTCGGGGCCCTTCTGTTCCTCGGTGATTTTTTTAACAACTCCTCTGCAGGTGTCACCCGTCAGGAATTCACCAGCTTCGTAAACAGCGTTCTGCCTCGCTATCCCGGAATCCAGGCATTCAGTTGGAATCCGCTGGTAACGGCAGAAGAGCGCACCAGCTATGAATCGGCAGCCAGAGGGGAGGGCTTCCCGGATTTTGAATTCACCGAACGCTCCGAGACCAAGAAACTGGTACGGGCGGCCCGGCGACCGGAATTTGTCGTCGTCTATTACATACATCCCCTGGGAACCAACCGGGCTGCACTGGGTTTTGATATCGCTTCCAATCCGACCCGGCGGAAGGCCATCTCCAAAGGATTCGAAACGGGAAAACTGTCGGCTACCGGCAGGATTACCCTAGTACAGGAAACCGGTAACCAATTCGGGGTTTTGCTCCTGATGCCGATCTATCAGCAAGGCGCTCCGATAAGTTCCCCGGACGAACGGAACAAGAGTCGAAAAGGGTTCGTGGTGGAAGTCCTTCGGATCGGAGATGCGGTGGAGGCCGCACTGAAAGGCTTCTCGGACGAAGGGATTTCGCTGACATTGTACGATGCGTCTGCCGATCAGGGAGAGCGCTTTCTGTATCACCGTCCGACGCGGATGTCCAAAACCGCCAACGAGCCGATACCGGAGGATAGCCTACAACCGGATTTGTTTTGGAGTAAAACTTTCGATTTCGGGGAGCGCCAGTGGAAACTGGTTCTCAGCCCATCGGATTTTTATTTTCAATCCAGAAGGCTGTATCAAGCGTGGATCGTCTTTCTGGGCTCGTTGTTGTTGACGATGCTTTTGGCCTTCTACATGCTAAAAAGACTTCGATACACCATGGATATCGAACGGCGGGTAAAACTACAGGCCCAGACAAATGAGCTACTCAAAAACGAAATTGCAGAACGCAAAAAGGCACATGAGGAACTCGATAAAACCATTGCCAATCTTCAACTCGCCCTCGATGAAATAAAAACGTTGAGGGGAATTCTGCCCATCTGTTCATTCTGCAAGAAAATCAGAAATGATAAGGGATATTGGGAGCAGGTGGACGTGTATATTCACAGGCATTCCCAAGCGGACATCAGCCACGGCATTTGTCCGGATTGCCAACAAAAACACTATCCGGAAGAATACAACGATACCAATTCTAAATGAGACGCGTATTAATAGCGGGAATCACCGGTTACCTGGGAAGTTATATCGCCAAAACACTCCAAGAAAGAGCGTATTCCGTAAAAGCCATTGTTCGCAATCCGGACAAACTCAAGAAGAAAAACATTGTTCCAGACGAAACATTATTAGCTGAGCTCACCCGACCGGAGTCCATCAAGGGGTGCTGTAAGAGCGTGGATGTCGTTATTTCCACGGTCGGCATTACCAGACAAAAGGATGGCCTCTCCTATATGGATGTCGACTATCAGGCCAACATGAACCTGTTGCAGCAATCGCTTCAGGCTCAGGTGAAAAAGTTTATTTATGTTTCTGTACTAAACGGTGAATATTTAAGACATTTAAAAATATGCGATGCAAAAGAAAAATTCGTCAAGAAATTGAAAACGTCAGGGATGGATTACTGTATCATCCGCCCGAATGGTTTCTTTTCCGACATGACGGAATTTTATTCCATGGCAAAAAGGGGGCGGATCTATCTCTTCGGAAATGGAAAGTGGATGACCAATCCAATCCACGGTGAAGATTTAGCGGCCGTCTGTTTGGATGCTATTGAACGCTCGGATCCCGAAATCAAGGTGGGAGGGCCGGAGACCCTCACCCATACTGAGATTGCAGCGACGGCTTTTGAGGTGGTCGGAAAGGAACCGAACATTTTGCATATCCCTGACTGGCTGCGGGTTGCCATGCTAAAGATAGTGAGATTGTTTACTGGCAGTAAGGTTTATGGACCAATAGAATTTTTCATTACGGTCATGTCTATGGATATGGTGGCACCTGAGTGTGGAAAACACACCTTGAAAGCATATTTCACGGAGCTAAAAAATAAGGAGACCTAAAGAGATCCGAGAAAAGAAGAGAATGTCGCTGCGTTCTGTTGCCTTAAGAATCTCGGGCCGTCGACACATCTAATCGTCATCAAAGGCTCCGTTCCAGGTTAATGGTTTTTGAGGGGCTGAAATGATTGGCACTGAAGAACTGGATACGCCTGTAATCGTTCCAGTCCACCGAGCTAAACAGCTTTTCAAACTTCAGTTCATAATACTCCGGCTTGGAGGCATTGAGCACGTTTTCGTCAATCCCGACGATGGCATCAAAATCATCTGCCTTCATAAGGCGGATGTTGATGGTGCTCTCTTTGGTGGGGCCTCCTTTCGTTCAGGACTGTTTTCTCGAATTCGATCGCTTCTTCTACCGGCACACCAGTCTGTATCACCCTTCTCGGTGTTCGGTGGTCAAGAATCGCCTGGCTCTACCAAGGGCCATGAGAGGGAAGTAGTGGCGGTATAGGTTGTAGTTGATCATAAAACCGCGGCTCAGTTCGGTTCCCTGTTGGAACTTGTCAGCGGCGTCACCCTCCGCCAGATCGACCCGCGCACCCAGTCCGTATCCAGGAAAACCAGTGCCGGTATAGTAAGGCTCGTGCCAGGTCCCGGAGTTCTGATGGGCTATCAGATAGTCGGCCCCAGCTTCGATGGCGTCTCGATAGGTATCCGACCCCACGGCCACCAACGCCATCAGCGCCCAACCGGTCTGGGAGGCAGTGCTCGGCCCTTTGCCACGCAGGGCTGGATTCATGTATGATGCGCAGGTTTCGCCCCACCCACCGTCCGGGTTTTGGTGGGCGACAATCCAGTCCGCGGCACGATGGACATCATCTGCCGACATATCTTCTCCCACGGCCGCCAAAGCAGGCAGCACCGCGGCTGTACCGTAAATATGATTGACGCCCCACCGGCCGAACCAACTGCCATCGGATTCCTGTTCTTTCCGGATGTAGGCCAGGGCCTGTTGATTTGCCGGATGGGAGCGGTCCATTCCGAGAAGACCAAAGGCTTCGACCACATGGGCGGTTACATCCACACTCGGTGGGTCCAGCGTCTCCCCGAAGTCCGAGAACGGGATCTTAGTCAACAGGTCCGTATGGTTATCCTTGTCAAACGCCCCCCAGCCGCCGTTGCTGCACTGCATGGCAAGAACCCAGTCCCGGGCTCGGGCAATGGCCGCTTCAAGCCGCTTTTTGTCAGGGTATACCCTGCGCAGGTGTGCCAATACAATCAGGGCCACCCCGGTGTCGTCCACGTCCGGGTACCAGATATTGGCAAATTCAAATGCCCACCCACCCGGCCGCGCGTTGGGAAGGCTCACGCTCCAGTCACCGGGCACCAGGACCTGCTGCTGAAATATCCATTCCACGGCCTTCTGCATGGCAGGTGAGCGGTGGTAACCCACATCACAATCCTGATAGGCCATCAATGTCAGTAACGTATCCCAGACCGGCGACTGGCAGGCCTCAATCCCAAGGCCGCCGTCCCGCTCATAGGACCACCGTTCATTAAGGGCGTCCAGTCCTTTGCGCATCACCGGATGCCCGAGGTCATAGCCTTCCACCTTCAAGGCCATGAGGCTGTAAATCCATGGCGGCTGGATGCCGCCCCAGGACCCGTCGGCCTCCTGGTGCTTGACGATCCATTCGAGACAGGTTTTGACGGCCAATTCACGGCCCGGTGTCACGCCCAGCTTTCGATACCCATGAAGGACGCGGTCGGCACTCAGAAAAAAACGTTGCCAGGATAGGGGCGCGCCCTTTTGGGGAAGCGAATAATCAAATGCTTTGCGCCCCCCGGGAAACAGTTCGTCGAGTCTGGAAGATTCCCGCAAGGGGCGAACCGGTTGACGGGCCGCGAGGATGCTCAGGGGTAAGATGGTGGCCCGGGCCCAGGAAGCAAAATTATAAATGTTAAACGGAAACCAGCGCGGAAAGAAAATGATCTCCGGAGGCACATTGGGTGTGTACTTCCAGGGCCACTCACCGATCAGGGCCAGCCAGTACCGCGTAAACACTCGGACCCCGCGCAACCCGCCGTTGGAAAGAATCCATTCCCGGGCCCGGACCAACGGCTCGGCATCCGGCGACAGCCCGGACGCCCGCAGGGCGGCATAGGCTTCCACAGTCGCATTGATATCTCCCCGGGGGGCCTCGAAGTAAATCTCCCAGGCCCCGTCATCCCTTTGAGTATTCAGCAGTCTTTTGACGAGACCTTCTTTTTTCGGGTCTTCGTCAATCCCGAGAAAATGAAGGGCCAGCAGCCATTCCGCTTCGATGCATACATTCGATTCCAATTTGCCGACCCAGTAACCCTCCGGGAGTTGGTGCTCTTCAAGCCACTGAATGGCAGAGTCAATGGCTGCGGAGATTTTTTCGTTAGAGGAGGCAGGTACCTGTGACGGAACGGCGGTCATTATGTCTCTCCATGACTATCTATAGAAATTGCTGTAGCAATTGACATTCACCAACCACAACTCTTATATCCAGTATCGTGCTTTGAAAACAACGATAAAAACAAAACGACCTATTCTTCCCAAAGAGTTGTTCAATGCCCTCTAAAATCGGACTTGTCGTTGCACTCGCATCAGAAGCCAAGACCTTGGTTGGTCCGGGGCCCTTGCAGCCCATGGACGGGTATGGGATCCGGACCATTACGGTGAATCCGACTCTCGATCTCATCGTCGGCAGCGCCGGCGTGGGGGGCGATGCAGCCCGTAAAGCGGCCCAGGGCGTGATCGACCACGGCGCCTCCGCACTGCTAAGTGCCGGTCTATCGGGGGGACTGGATCCCGGGATCAGCCCGGGGGATATCATTCTTCCTTCGCGGCTTTTGCTGACCGACGGCCGGCGCATCTTCGGGGCCTGGGAACCGGATCCTGCAGTTGTCGAGGGGGCGTATTATTGTTTCGCCACCGAGGGGATGCCCGTTCGCCGTGGAACGGTTCTGACCGTCGACGACGGTGTCCTGACACCGGATGCCAAGGCAGCGCTGTTTGCCCAATTCCGAGGATTGGCTGTGGACATGGAAAGTGCGGCCGTTGCCCGTGTCGCCTTTGAGGCGGGACTTCCATTCTTCGGTCTGCGTGTGGTTTGCGATCCGGCTGAAAGAAACGTACCCAAAGAGCTGTATGGGTTCGTCGACACTAAAGGAAATATTCGACCGGGCACCATTGCCAAGAGCCTGATCCGGCGACCTGCTCTCGTGTTTGACATGTGGGCCATGGGCCGGCTGTTTTCGTTTGCCCGGAACGCGTTGAGAAAGGCGTGGGAGGTCGCCATAAATGCAAAGCTGCTCGAACAGATCGACGCTAGTACCGCTTGTTCCATAACAGTTTCAATGGATGTCGGACCGAATCCATGACCGCGGACGGTTCAAAGCCACAATGAACCATACAGTCTTCGCAACGCTGGTCCTGCCCGGATCCATACCGATCCCAATCGGTCGTCTCCATCAGTTCCTGAAAGCTCGCTGCGTACCCATCGTCAATCAGATAGCAGGGCCGTTGCCAGCCGAAGATATTCCGTGTGGGGTTGCCCCATGGGGTGCATTCGTAGTCCTCGTGGCCTGCTAGAAAATCCAAGTACAAGCGACTGTGGTTGAACTTCCACGGCTTGTCTTTGCCGAGGGCGAACAAGCGCTTGAAAAATGTTGTGGTGGTTTCCCGACCCAGAAAATTTTCCTGATCCGATGCGTTTTCATACCCGAATCCCGGGGCAATGGTCATCCCTTCGACATCGAGAGATGTCAGAAAGTCGAGAAAATCCGCAGCGTTTTCCGGTGACTCACCGTCGTAAAACGTGCTGTTGGTCGTTACCCGAAATCCGCGATCGGCCAGAAGTCGGATGGCGGCGACAGCTCGGTCAAAGACGCCTCCACGGCACACGATGGCATCATGCCGTTCACGCAGACCGTCCAGGTGAACATTGAACGTCAGATAGGTCGACGGGGTGAACTCTGGGATCCGTTTTTCAACCAGCAGGGCGTTGGTGCACAGGTATACGAATATTTTCCGGGCCGTCAGTTCCTGTATAATGAAATGGATCTCCGGGTGGAGAAGCGGCTCGCCGCCCGCGATGGAGACCACCGGTGCGCCACACTCTTCGGCCGCTGATACACATTCCTCGACACTGAGGTGCCGGGACAGCACCTCTCCGGGATGGGAAATCTTCCCGCAGCCACGACATTGAAGATTGCATCGGAACAATGGCTCCAGCATCAATACAAGAGGGTAGCGCTGCCGGCCGGTTATCACCTGTCTCATAATATAGGAACCGATACGTATTTTCTGAATGGTCGGTATGCTCACATGGTTGTCCTTTGTTCATCTATAATTTCAGTAGCGAGTCACAATATCAGCTTCCGATTGCCGGACTGCCTCAGTTACGACACATTCGCATTCATCGGAATCGGTATCGGGTTCGAAACTCCGGTGCCTGCTTCGATTCCGATAGCGATAGCGATCCCGACGCCGAGCATGTCGGCGGCTATTGATCTTTGATACAAACTCATCTTCGTTGCCTGGCTTTGGCTCTTATTAAGACAACCACTTGCACACCCGGCCCCATATGGGTGCGCCGCCGCCTGGATATCCGGAGCATGAAACGGACCTTGGACTGCTGGGTAAAGTTTCTTCAGGCAGGAGCTGCGCCGGCGCCGGATAACCTCATCCATCGGCTGCGGTTATCGCATGCGTTCAATTCATGCTGCGCCGATTCTCTCTACGCGGGTCTTCAGTGATGGGTAAAACCTCCGGTTTCGGAATATGATTATCCGAATTCGGCATCAATAATCCGCGCCCGGCAAACTTGAACAGCAATCGGAGCAGATTGTCGCTTTTGATGGCGGCATTGGAAATCATGATGATGTTTCGGGTTCGCTGCCGGGAGATTTTGATGTCTTGACCGCATCTATAATCGCGGGTTTTATTGATGTTCTGCAATGTGAACACAGCCATACCGATGGCCCACATACAGAATTTCCGTATTCCGGTTTCTTCTTTCGGAATGAGCAATGTGTAATCCACGGCATTATTCAAATGCCAGTGCGCCACGCCGATAAGCTTTGCCAAGCCTTCCCCGAACGAGGGGTCATAGTCATCAGTTGAAAGGGTTTCCAGATCGAAGCCCACTTCCCGAAACACATCCTTTGGAAACCAGCACGCCCCCCTAGCCTTATCCTCCCAAAGGTCCTTTATGATGTTGGTCATCTGAAGGCCCTGACCAAAAGACGCCGCCAGACTTTGAAGCGCAGCTTCGTTTCGGGCAATGTCTTCCGAATAATCACAAAAAAGCCCGGTCAACATGTCGCCGACGACGCCTGCCACATAATAACAGTAGCTGTCCATCTGGTCCATGGTCTCCAGGCCCAAAGGATTCTGGATTCTCTGAAATTCGAGCATGCCCATTGCCATGGTTTCAACACATTGTCTGATTTCCGCCTGTTGTCGGTTGTTCAGACTAAAAAACGTTTTCATGACCGTGGGTGTATTCCGAATGAGATCTTTCTCGGCAGGGAGGGTCCGCTCTGTCAACAATGGCGCCAGGCCGTCGGCAAATTTCTCCGGTGGGGAAGCGCCCTGGACGACGGCGACAAATTCGTGGAAAAACGCATCCTTTTCATCGATGGCGAGACCGGCTTCATCTTCGATGGTATCGCCAATGCGGCATAACAGATACGCATTGGCGACCGGTCGACTCAGCGCAAACGGTAACTGCGGGATCGTCAGCGCGAATGACCGTGAGACTTTCTCAAGAATCCGGCTTTCGTAGTCATCGCCGGCTAAAGATTGGTTTAACATTGCCATAGATGTCTGCTCCAAAATGGTGTCGCCCTTTTCCCTTTGCCGTATTTTGACTGATTTTTCAATATTATTCGGCCGATTTGACAAAATTTTTCATGAAACATTCGGACGGTATGAGCGCCCCTTCCATGTCGATCCCTTCCCCACCCAATACCGGATCGCCGAGGTCCAGGTCATCGCGACGTACATCACGCTGATGATCGGAAGCGCCCCAGCCCATGCCGGGGATCGATCGTAATATCTGAGGACCGGTATATAGGTCCCCATCATCATGGCCAAAATACCCACGGATGCCAGACAAATACCGATATGTTGAGAAAATAGACCGAAGACAGGAACCCAAAAAATGATACCCATCGCCACTGTTGTCAAAGCGAGCCACACAACGGAATATCGCAACTGGTCAAACGCCGTTCGGGCCACCATATGCCATATGGAAGACAAACGGCGGTAAGATCTCAGGCTCCGTGCAGAGCGGGTGAGACCGAGCCATATGCGATAACCGCTTGACTTTACTTGTTTTGCCAGGGCGCAATCATCGATCAGCGCCTCCCTGAGGGGTTTATAGCCGCCGATGTTTTTCAGGACACGTGTCCGTATCAGAATGCACCCGCCGGCCGCCGCCGCCACACCACGAAACGATGAATTGGATAGCCGGAAGGGATACAGCATTTTGAAAAAATAGACAAAGGCCGGCATGAGCAGGCGTTCCCAAAAGGTCTTCATCCTTAGGCTGACCATCGCCGATACCATGTGAAGCCCCCGGGATTCCATCTTATCAACCAGAGCCGGGATCATACCCGGCATCAGCTCGATGTCCGCATCGATACACAGCGTTAGCGGCGTCTGGACGCGCCGAAGGCCCTGTTCCAATGCCCACATTTTTCCGACCCAACCCGCGGGTATTGGCTCTCCGGAAATGATCCGCAAACGGGATAGGGGCACCTCCTGTGCCATTCGGGTGGTGCCGTCCGTGGACTGGTCGTCAACGAGAATCACCGAAAGGTGTTTGCCCTGATGGATAAGACTCGAAAGGGTGGATTTAATGCTGGCGGCTTCGTTGCGCGCGGGGATAAGAACGGTCACCTTGCTCAGGTCCGTATCCGCGGTCCGGGGTCCGGATTCTATGGTCTCACGCGTTCCCCATGGCCGCCAGGGAACGAACAGGAGGATAAGCCAGATCAGCCCGCTGGCAGCCGTCACCAAGATCCATGGCATCGGTCAGGAAACGGCATGAACCGATTTCATTGTTCCATTGCAGATCCGTTCCGCTGCCATGACAACAGCCTCTGCATCGACCCCGTATTTTGAACGAAGAACGCTCGGTGGGCCGTGTTCGACGAAGGTGTCCGGAATGTCGATCCGTTCAATCAGCAGTCCATTGAGGCCTTCATCGTTCAAACATTCCCAGACGGCCGAACCAAAACCCCCTTGCAGGACATTTTCTTCCACCGTCACAATTCTGGGGATCCGTTCTGCCAGGGACGTCAAAAGCTCAACATCCAACGGTTTGACAAAGCGGCAGTCGACTACGGTGGCCTCGATGCCCCGGGTTCGTAATTGCGCGCTGGCTGCGATGGCTTCATTGACGCTGCGGCCGATACCGATCAGCAGTACGTCGTCTCCACTTTCCAGAATCTCGGCCTTTCCGATGTCCATGGGCGCCATGGATTTTTCCATCACAACCCCTTCGGCTGTCCCGCGGGGGTAGCGGACGGCAATCGGTCCCCTGTGGGTTGTGGCCGTAAACAGCATGTGTCGCAGTTCATTCTCGTTTCTGGGTGCCATAACGGTCATATTCGGCAAACTGCGGAGATACGACAGATCGAATACGCCCTGGTGGGTCGGGCCGTCTTCTCCGACGATGCCGCCCCGGTCGATGGCAAAGATCACCGGCAGGGCTTCCAGACATACATCGTGAAGCACCTGGTCGTAGGCCCGCTGCAAAAAGGTCGAATAAATGGCCACAACCGGTTTGAATCCTTCGGTGGCCATTCCCGCCGCAAACGTGACGGCATGCTGTTCGGCAATGCCGACGTCGAAAAACCGGTCGGGGAACTCTTTGGCGAACTTGACCAGACCGGTTCCTTCGGGCATGGCCGCCGTGACCGCAACGATCTTCGGATCTTCCCGGGCCAGTTCCACAAGGGTGCTGCCAAATACTTCCGTATAGCTCGGAACCGACAGCTTCTTATCGATGCAAACGCCGGTGTCGATATCAAAGCTGCCGCACCCGTGGAAGTATACTGGATTCTTTTCCGCCGGTTCGTAGTCCTTTCCCTTTTTTGTTTTAACATGGAGCAGGACCGGCCCTTTGTGGCTTTTCAGGTTCTCAAGGATATCGATCAATCGGTTCAGATTGTGTCCGTCGATAGGACCGAAATACTCGATATTAAAAGCTTCAAAGAGCATTCCGGGAGTGACGAAGGCTTTGAACGACACCTTGGAGCGTTTGGCGATCTGATAGGCGTAGTCACCAATGCGGGGCAGCGATTTGATGACTCTGCGGATCTCTTCCAAGACCTCCTGCATCCGTTTTTTAGAAAAGGCACGGCTCAATGTCGACGATAAGGCCCCCACATTGGGCGCTATGGACATGTTATTATCGTTCAACACGATTAGCAGGTTTTTTTTCAAATCACCGGTTTGATTTAGACCCTCGTAAGCCATCCCGCCGGTCATGGCGCCATCTCCGATTACGGCAATGACACGCGAATCATCCTCCTTCAACTCCTTGCCGCAGGTCATTCCAAGACTGGCAGAAATGGAGGTGCTGGCATGGCCGGTGGAAAATGCATCGTAATGGCTCTCACTCATCCGGGTAAATCCGGACAGACCGCGGTACTGGCGCAGGGTGTCGAATCGATCGTTCCTGCCGGTAAGCAGTTTGTGGGCGTAGGATTGGTGCCCCACATCCCAGATAATCTTGTCCCTGGGTACGTCAAAGACGTAATGCAGGGCGATGGTCAGCTCCACCGCGCCCAGACTGGGCGCCAGATGCCCCCCCTGTTTGGATACCACCTCGATAATACGCTCGCGGATGTCGTGGGCGAGTTCCGGCAATTCAGACCGTGATAACTGCTTTAAATGAGAGGGGGTGGTGATCGTATTCAGCATACGCGTCATGGGTCGTCTCCCCTTTCTTATCGTTTTCGTTCGATGATGTAGTTGGCAATGGCCCGAAGCGGGTCCGAACGATGATCAAAGTTTTCAATCGCCGAGATGGCCGCTTCGACAAGTTCCCTGGCAAATGCCTTGGATTGATCCAGTCCCATGATGGACGGATAGGTGCTTTTATGACGCAATTCATCGGTGCCTACGTTTTTACCGAGCACGGCTGGATCCCCTTCCACATTCAGTACATCGTCTTTGACCTGAAAGGCAAAGCCAATGTTTCGAGCATAGGTCTCCAGATGGTCAATTTGCCCTGCGGTGCCGCCGCCCAACAGCGCCCCGGCACACACCGACGCCTGGATCAGGGCCCCTGTTTTCAAAGAATGGAGCTGGGCCAATGCATCCAGGGACAATTCGGCGTTCTCAGCAGCGATATCCCGCATCTGGCCTTCGACCATCCCCCGACCGCCGGCCGCACGCGCAATACGCTCGACCACCGCGAGCCATCTATCGGGCTTGGGGGCTTGGGTGTCGCCACCAACCGAAAGCGTTTCAAACGCCATGGTCAGTAGTGCATCACCGGCCAGAATAGCGGTGGCCTCATCAAAGGCAATGTGACAGGTCGGTTTTCCCCGTCGCAGATTGTCGTCGTCCATGGCCGGCAAATCATCGTGGATCAGCGAATAGGTGTGAATCATTTCCAGTGCGCAGGCGGCGGGCATGGCATCCTCCGCCTCGCCGCCGACGGCTTCGGCTCCGGCCAGACACAGGATGGGTCGAAGGCGTTTGCCACCGGCCATCAGAGAATAGGCCATGGCCTCTTTCAGTCGTCCCGGCTGAGCGGTCCGGGAGAGGCACTCCTCGAGATACCCATTAACGAGCTCCCGCTTTGATTCCAGGTATGGTCCGAGTTCAAACATGATTCGCGCTGATACCTAGCTAACGGACGGCCAGACGAACGCAATACATCCGGCAAGAAGAAAAATAGTTTCGACGAAGAATTCCAGACGAACACCCGGGAGCAGATAATTCTTTCTGTAGGCAGAAATCACTCCCAGCATGAGTATAGGGCAGATGCTCAGTAGAAATCCCAGGCCCGACACCAGTTGAAACATACTGAGCGAAGGCAGAAGCGCGATCAGCATCACAAGGATCGTGTGAAGCAATCGCATCATCCGTTCTTCTCCTAGCAAAATCGCGAAGGTTTCCTTGTCTATGAGACGGTCACCCTTCATGTCGAGGATATCAAAAAATGCTGTTCTAACAAACCCTAAACCTGTTGCCCACAAAAAAATGATGCCATTGACCCATGTAATGGTTCCGTTGATCGCCAACGGCGGGAGAATGGCCGCAAGGACACCCCAAGCCAGAGAAATCAATGTGGTCTTGGAGCCTGGTATATCTCTCACGCGGCGATATTTGATCCATGGAACTGCCGACGGGGCCAATTTCAAATTATATGAGAGGCCCAGAATGGTCATCACAGACAACAGCAGAAGCAGTCCGATGCCAAGGGCACCGCCAATCGCCAGAGACAGGATACTGGCGAACGCCGCGGCAACGGTCAACGTTCTGCTGTGCCGATGATAAAAGCTGATCCAGTCCGGATCGTGGTATTTCTCGGTGCGCGCCCCGATCAGGTGATTGATGATATGCATGGACTGCACGTAAAGCACCGAGATCAGAAAATAGGGGG
>Ga0049114_1000148_pt1 | contig 15530 bp, 22 predicted proteins | sample WorMettanBELIZE2_FD_55211 | JGI IMG/M metagenome (GOLD analysis project Ga0049114, IMG submission 55211) | Marine gutless worms symbiont microbial communities from Max Planck institute for Marine Microbiology, Germany - Olavius tantulus BELIZE.2 | ecosystem: Host-associated > Annelida >... | reverse complement strand
ATCAATCCCCAAACGGACCACCCGCTTGCGACCATTCATGTCGGACCCTCCCGCTTCTTTCGATGGCTGTAGATGGTTTGCCATCGTGGCGCTTTCGACGCTGTGAGTGAAGGGGGATGGGACCATACCATTATCCTACGTTCTTTACTCAACCGACCCAACTTGCTTCCATGCCAAGACCTTGTTTTCAGCAGTGAGTATTGTTCGGTGGCTCTGCTCGGATCGAGCCGGCAACTGCATGGAAATCGTTTTTTGAGTTATGATCAAGAATTCATGTCCCGGTACGTGCGTCGCGTATCCTGTCGCAAGCCGCTACTCGGCGCTCGGTGCCTCGGGGCCAAGAACAGACTGCCGACCATCCCTGCCGGGTGGCGGAGGAGGAGACAGAGATCATGGGAATGGGTGGCATCAGCATCTGGCAACTATTGATCATATTGGTGATTGTGCTGCTACTCTTCGGCACCAAGCGGCTGAAAAGTATCGGTTCGGATCTGGGCAATGCAGTAAAGGGTTTTCGCAGTGCCATGGCGGAGCAGGAGCGGGAAAATACCGAACCCAAGCAGCTCGAGGAGGGGACCGCCAAGCGCGACACCGAAAGCGAGGTCACCTCTGCCGCGATGGCGGACAAGGACCGGGAAAAGGTCTGAAGCACCTGATATAGCGGTGCCGAAATACCGAAACACACCCTAAGGATGGATTCATGTTCGACATCGGATTCTGGGAACTCGCTCTCATTGGGGTGATCCTGCTGCTGGTGGTGGGACCCGAGCGCCTGCCAAAGGTTGCACGCACCGCGGGGTTGTGGGTCGGACGCGGTCGCCGCATGCTGAGCGCGATGAAGGAAGAGATCAATCGGGAAATCAAGGCGCAGGAGCTCCAGGAGATTCTGGACCGGCAGGCCCGGCGCAATCCGTTGGAGACCATTTTGGACGAGTCCGGAGAGAAACCGACTGTGAATCCGTCCCCTATCGATTCAACCTCGGCGCCTGTCGGGCCTGGTGACAGATCCGAATCCGGTTCCGGCTAGCTCAGCGCCCTTCGGGAACGGCTCGGTTGCGAGCCGATGCCATCGAGTTGAACCATCCTAATTGTTCATCTCCCATTGTTTTTGCCATCCACGGCACCCGAATTCTGGCGTGCCGTGCCGGAATGACGAGATGGGAGCCGAACGAACCGGGTTCATAATCCTTATCCTCAAATCCCATCGCTCCCAACAAAACCGTGTCTGACAAAAACACCAAGCCCGAATGGGCACCGAAAGATGCCGGCAAGGCGTTTGCCGGCCGGGTAATGGGCGGCGTATCGGGCGGCCATGACGGCATGCCAGGCGCGGCGAGAAACCAGGCCCGACCCGGTGCCGGTACTCCCCGCCGCCATCGCCTCGGCGTAGATGAATATGTGGAAGGCGTGTTGGCCGGCGACCGCAATGTGCTCGGCCAGGCCATCACCCTGGTAGAAAGCAACGCCCACGCGCACCTGGAGCTGTCCCAAGAGGTACTGCGCCAGCTGCTCCCCCATGCAGGTCGCTCCATTCGGGTCGGCATCACCGGCGTGCCCGGCGCGGGCAAGAGCACCTTCATCGAGACCCTGGGCCTGCACCTATGCGAGCAAGGCCATCGGGTGGCGGTATTGGCGGTGGACCCGAGCAGCAAGGTCACCCGGGGCAGCATCCTCGGCGACAAGACCCGCATGGAGCAGCTCTCCTGCCATGAACGGGCCTTTATTCGTCCCTCCCCGTCCTCGGGAACCTTGGGCGGAGTGACCCGCAAGAGCCGCGAGACCATCCTGGTGTGCGAAGCCGCGGGCTTCGACGTGATCCTGGTCGAAACTGTAGGCGTGGGACAGAGTGAGACCACCGTCCGCTCCATAGTCGACTTCTTCCTGCTGGTGATGATCGCGGGCGCGGGCGATGAGTTGCAGGGCATCAAAAAGGGAATCATGGAGCTAGCCGACGCCCTGCTGGTCAACAAGGCCGACGGCGACAACAAGCCCCGCGCCAAGGCCGCCCAACTGGAATACAACCGCGCCCTCCACTATCTGGCGCCGGCCACCGACGGCTGGCAGACCCGGGCCTATGCCTGCTCCTCCTTGATCGGTGAGGGCATCCCAGAGCTTTGGGCCGTGGTCGATGCCTTTCGCAAACAGACCACGGATTCGGGTGTTTTAGAGAAACGCCGGCGCGCCCAAACCTTGGACTGGGTCTATTCCATGGTCGAGGAACATCTGCGTTCGAGCTTCTTCCAACATGCGCGAGTCGAACGGATCCGGGCCGAGATCGAACACCAAGTCATGTGGGGACGCCTGCCGCCCACCGCCGCGGTCCGGCGCCTGATCGCCGAATTCGAGGGCAATAACGGCAATTCATGAGCCACAAGCGAGTCTTGCGGTGCGGGTTGGGGCATCGGCCCTAAAGTCTCCTAAGGAATAGTTTACTAAGGGGTAACAACCGGGTGCTCGGAAGACATGCGGCTTACTTCGATTTTCAGGGTAATGGTTGGCGGAGGATGTATCGGCTGGCCGATAGTGACTACAAGACTTCACTTTATTTTTCAGGCTCGTAGGATGGGCTGTGCCCACCAGCCAGGCACGCTATTGGTGGGCACAGCCCACCCTACGGGCCAGCAGCGTCTTACTGGAGAAATAGACTGAAACCAGGTATTAGAGCCATCTGTGGGCAAATCAGCATCCAATACCACACGCCCACTCCCCCGGTTTCGCTTCCTGACTGGGGGATACTTCTCGACGATTGCTATGCCTGCTGTATGCCGGCGATGAGCCAATCGCCCGCGCTGCTCTCCCAGGCATGTTGTACGTGCCACGTCTCCTGGAAGGGGTCGGCGGTCGCGTTTCGCTCCTCGCGGATCAGTCCGGAGAACAGGATGCTTGCCACCACTTGGTCGCCGTCGCGCTGGATTCCGACGAGCTCGGCGTCTAGAGTCACGACCTCAGTGTGTTGAGTCTTCTCTCCCAGGCGGTTGCGTTCACGCTCCAGCTCGGCGAAGAGATCGGAGGTGGTGTAGTCGCGGATGTCTCGGAAATCGGCCTGGTCCCAAGCCGTCTGAAGCCGAATAAAGTGGTCCTTTGTACCCGCCAGGAATCCTGGGCCGTCGAACCAAACCGGGGCCTCGTCGTCGCCTGCGGCGGGTTCGATTCGGGTCGGATCACCGAGCGCCGGCGGCATCATGCCCGGAACCGATCCCCCGCCTCCGGCCACGGATCCGCCGTATGAGCCAGCCCCAGCCCCAGCCGCTGACGGGCGGCCGCGGCGCACGGCCCTGAACAGCATCAGGCTGCCGAAGACCAGGGCTGCCACTAAGAGGATATCCATAATTTGGAGACCTTCGAAGGCATCGCCGAAGAACAGGGAAGCGAGCAGGCCGCCGGCGGCCAGACCAGCCAGGGGACCGAGCCAACGGCCCATCCCGCTGGTACGATCGGCGACCCTGGCTGCCTGGGAGCGACCGGGTGTGGCCTGCCAAGTCTGGCGCGGCGGGGTACGCGGTGTGCTCCGATATTGCTTGCCCAGGCTCAAGCCCCTGCCGAACCGCTTGGCCTCGGCAGCATCCGGCAGGGTCACGAGTGTGACGGCGAATAGGGCGAGCACAAACACGAACAGAGTTTTCATAGCAGCTCTCTAATCCTCATGAATTGGAAACCGTTCGGCCTTCCGTTTGAAAAGCCCAAAGACGAGCATGTTCCAGTGAAACAATTTTGTTAGTCACTGTTTCTATTAGGCCGCTTCCTGCACTGCCTTTTCCAAAGATTCAAGATTTTCTTGCGTATTACTCGTCCAGGGATGGTCTGGACCGGCCGCAGATTCAAACATGCGTAACGCGCGCTGATACAATTCAATGGCTTGTTGGTAATTGCCTTGCGCTCGATAGAGGGCAGCTAAATTGTTGAGAGTGGTCGCCACATCAGAATGTTTATCTCCATAGATTCGCTCACTGAGTACAAGTGCCTCTTGCAAACAACGTCGCGCACCTTGGAGATCACCAAAATCATTGAGGACGGTCCCGAGGTTATGTAACCGCGATGCCACAATGAGATGATTTTCACCATACACGCGCCTCATAATTTCAAAAGCACGTTCGAAATACTCTCTCGCAATTTCATATTTCCTTAGGTCATGATAAATGCTAGCAAGACTGCTCAAGCGAGTAGCGACGTCAGGGTGTGAATCAGCCCAGCGAGGTGGTTGTAATCTCTAACGCCTCTTCAAGATACCGCTGAGCAGTGGTCAGATCACCCATGTTGCGTACTACGGACGTAAGGTTGTTTAGACACGTCGCGACTTCCAATGACTCATCACTATCGGACGCTCGGGTGATTGAAAGAGCACATTCGAGTATTACACGAGCCCTTTCGTACTCACCGCGATATTCATACACGCGCGTAAGATTATTGAGGTTCGCGGCTACGCGAATGTGATCGGAACCATACGTTGATTCATCGACTGTCAGCGCGATACTAAACTCAGATTCTGCCGCCACCAAATTACCCATATCCAAGTGGACTACACCAATTTCTCTCCGTAACCTTGCGATATGTGGATGCGCATTCCCAATCTTGGCTTCGGCGACGGTAAGCGCTTTTTGGTAATATGGTAACGTCGTGTTCAAATCACCTGACTCTCGTAATCTGTCTCCGATTTCTTCGTCATCGGCATGGTCACCCGTATCCGGATCGACGGCCAAGGATGCGGCTAGCCGCCGTAATTTGGTTTGGTAATCGCTTGTGTCGCACAGATCGATTGCCGAATAGGATCGAAGTGTTGGTGGCAGATCATCAAGGTCTACGTCCGGCATCAATACTGGGATAATGTTGAGGCGTGAATCACGTACGGCGCGTTCAATCACGGATCGGACTTCCATGTTTTGCCACTGCCCTAAGCCGTGCCCCCCAACCAGTATCAACACGGTGGATGATTTAGACAACGCTTCTTTAAGTGCCTGTGTCCACGAGACACCGGGCACGAGTTGTTCTTCGTCGAACCATACATCAACGCCAGCGCTCGTTAGCCGACGGTAAATTCCTTTCGCCGCGTCCCTTTGCTTCGGATGCGTAACTCAGAAATAGGGATTATTTTGGGATACTTTGCGTCATTCGGCAACTCCTTCGTCTAGCCACCTGTCGAGGATTTTACGCTCGAACTTGATGACAACTTCTTCGTGTACTCCGAGTTCGCGAAATTTCCGGAGTTCAAGTACCTTTTGTTCGTATTTGGCAAAGGCACCGTCAGGTTGATCGTTTGCCTTGGGTGACCAACGACCAATCGGTTTACCCTTAATTCCTTGTTTCAGAACATGATAAGCGTAGTCGTGATCCTGCTCATTGCAAAAATCCACCCACGTCCGAAGTGACAAAAACTCAGGAATGTAATCGGGATTTGCGTCGGGCAATAACACTGGAATCACGCGAAAGCTCGCATCGTGTGTTTGAAGGTCCAGCGCCCGTTCGATCTGCTCTTGAAACCACCCGCGAGGAGTTTTAGCATCGATACACACTGCACATGCGCTGGCCTCATCGAGCTCACGTGCCATCGCTTGCTGGGCACCAAAATCCATCTATCCAGCCAGACTTTGAAACCGCCTTAATCTTCTAAGCGGCAGGCAAGGCCCTCGACCCAATTCGCATCATCATGTGAATAACTAAAGAAAAGCGTGAAATGGTTTTTCGTCATTTGTCATGCGTACGTCCTGATGGGGTACCTTGAAAAATAGGTGTTTTCACCAACTAAGCGGCTCTAAGCCATTAATTGTCCAAGCGTGCCGTAAACGAAAATCGTATTTTTCAAGGTGCCCCTGCGGGGTAAGGATACTCCGAATCAGCGCACCTCCGCTCTGCCGATACCCCGCGGATCGCTTGCCGCTCGTACCTGGCTCCGCGACCAATCCCAGTAGACGACCTGCATATTACCGTAGCCGTCCCTAATCTCATGTAGGCGATGCCCTTTGGCTTCGAGACAGTGGCGTTCAGGGGTGCTGAAGGCTCCCGGCTCATACTGGATCTGGTCCGGCAGATATTGGTGATGGAACCTCGGCTTGGCAACCCAGGCCGCGGGCGGGTCTCCGGCGTCCAATGAGAGGAGACCCTGAAGGACCATGGTGATGATGCGGCTGCCCCCTGGAGTACCCAGGATAGCCAGGCCCTGTTCCGACTCCGCAAAGGTGGGCGTCATGCTGGAGAGCATCCGTTTCCCCGGCGCGATGGCGTTGGCCTCGCCGCCGACCAATCCGTATACATTGGGCACTCCGGGCCGCGCGGAGAAATCGTCCATCTCGTCGTTCAGCAGCACGCCGGTGCCCGGCGGCACGAATCCAGAACCGAAGGGATAGTTGATACTGAGGGTAGCGGCTACCCGGTTGCCCTCCCGGTCCAGAACGGAGAAGTGGGTGGTGTCGGTGCCTTGCGCCCTCGCCGCCGCGGGCTGGCTGGGGGTGGCTCGGTCCAGGTCGATGTCCCACGCCAAACCGGCGGCATAGAAGGGATGGGTGAGGCGCTCGACCGGGACCTCGAAGACATCTGGATCCCCCAGGTACAGGGCCCGGTCGCGGTAGGCGCGGCGCATGACCTCTACTAGCAGGTGGGCCCGGTCGGTGTCCGCAAGACCCGCCAAGTCGAAGCGCGAGAGCATGTTGAGCATCTGCACCAGAAGCACACCGCCGGAGGATGGCGGCGCGGCACTGACCACCCGCCAGCCGCGGTAATGGCCGACGATAGGGGCACGCTCCACAGCCCGGTAGGAGGCCAGGTCCTCGGGGGTCCAGATGCCGCCAGCCGCACGCACGCCGGCGATCAACAATCGGGCGGTACGACCAGCGTAGAAACCCTCCCGGCCCATGCTTGCGAGGCGCTCCAGGGTATCCGCCAGATCCGGTTGCACGATCAGGGTCCCTAACGGCGGCACCTCGCCGTCCTGGAGGAATTGCTCGGCAGCGGCAGGGGATTGCAAGAGCACTGCCAGCTGCCGCTGCGCAAAGTGCCGGTATTGCTCGTCCACGGCAAAGCCGGCGCGGGCGAGACGGATCGCCGGCGCGAGCGACTGCGCCAGGGGGAGACGCCCATAGTGTTCCGCCAGGTAGACCAGTGCTGCCGGCTCCCCGGGGATACCAGCGGCCAGAGGACCGTTCAGGGACAGCGCCGGCACAAAGCGACCGGCCGCGTCCAGATACATGTCGCGGTGGGCTGCCAGCGGCGCCCGCTCGCGGCCGTCGAGCATCAGCTCACGCCCGTCCTCGGCCCGATGCAGGAGCCAGAAGCCACCGCCACCCAGTCCCGAGCTGTAGGGCTCGACCACCGCCAGCGCGGCGCTGACCGCCACCGCTGAATCGAAGGCGTTGCCCCCGGCGGTCAGGATTTCGAATCCCGCCGCGGTGGCCAGGGAATGGGCACTGGCAATCGCCGCCTGGGGCGGACCCTCCGCCGCCCAGGGTACCCCAGCGGTGAGCAGCAGGGCGTAGACGACGGAAAAGAAGCGCCACCGGAAAGCCCGCAAAGAGCTGTGCATGGTGGCCTTCATGCCGCTTCGCTGGTGATTTTCCGATATTTTTCCATCAGCTGATCTTCGGTCTCCTCATGTTCCAGGTCTTTGAGGATACAGTCCACGGGGCAGACCTCGACGCATTGGGAAGTCTCGTAGTGACCGACGCACTCGGTGCAGAGATTGGGATTGATCTCATAGATCTCATCCCCCTGAGAGATGGCGCCGTTCGGGCACTCCGGCTCGCACACGTCACAATTGATGCACTCGTCGGTGATGTAAAGTGCCATATCATTACTCCTCCGGTAGGTTCCGACAGAAGGCAACAGAGAATGTCAGGTGATTGGCGGAAGATGGCATACTAGGTCACACCGAATTTCGTCCGTCTTCCGGGCGTGACAGCAGACCTGATCAACCCCTTGGTCAGGATTTGAGAAGCTGTTTGGTTAAAACGGATAACCAGACAGCTTCTAATTCTTTTCACAACCTAAGAAGACAGACGCAAAGGCAAGTAAAATGTATGTCGTGTGACAAATCACCTAACCAAAGCGTTCCCGTAATGCAGCCTGCACCACGGGGGCCACGAAGCTCGACACGTCCCCGCCCAGGCGGGCGATTTCACGCACCAAGGACGAGGATATATAGCCGTACTGCTCCGCGGGGGTGAGGAAAAGGGTCTCGATGTCCGGGGCCATGCGACGGTTCATACTTGCAAGCTGGAATTCATACTCGAAATCGGAAATGGCCCGCAGACCACGGATGATCACCGGGGTTCCGTGCTTGCGGGCGAATGTGACCAGGAGACCGGAAAAGCGGGCGATTTCCACTTGGGGGATATCCCGCAACACCTGCTCCGCAATCGCGATTCGTTGATCGATATCGAACGCCGGATCTTTGCTTGTATCCACCGCCACCGCCACCACGACCCGATCGAACAGGGAAGCGGCACGCTGAATCAGGTCTGTATGGCCGTTGGTGATCGGGTCGAAGGTCCCCGGATAGACCACACTGGACACTCGTTTTCTCTCCCTCTCGATGGATTCGTGTGCTAAGGATAGCAGATGTCTTCTGAAGACCGTCTGCCTGGGTCAGAACTTAAGGGCCGCCGAATGATACTCACTGCTGAAACAAGCTCTTGGGGTAGTGGTAAATTTTTAACCGGTTTGCATGGATAGACGGCTTCATATATTCTTTTCAGCCTGCAACCGCCTTATCCGGTACCGCGCAATCGGCAATCATGCCGACTACCAGATCTCCAATCTCCTGGAGAGGTGTCCGAGTGGCTGAAGGAGCACGCCTGGAAAGTGTGTGTACGTTAATAGCGTACCGAGGGTTCGAATCCCTCCCTCTCCGCCAATTAGTAATATAAATTGCATAATAAATAGCTAAAATAGAAAACAAAAGATAAATTCCCCGATTAGCCCCTTTTTTGACGGCTTATTGAGGCCACTCATTTCCTTCAAATCCAACCATCCAAAGATTCCCCCGGCAGGTTCAGATACGCCGCCAGCCCAGCCAGTGAAATTTGCACGAAGGCATCATGTTGGGCGGTCAGCCGCTCAAAGGTCTTCCAATGCATCCCTTTGGGCTTGCAGCCGTTGTCGTTGAGGATACCGGGCCCCCATCCCAGCTTTTCGCGAATTCTGTCAGCCCGCCGTGGCATGACCATTGCCAGCCGAACGCTTGATGCGGCGCGAGAAAGTCATCCCGTTGCCAGCGCCGCACGTCGATGGAGCGGTAATTGTCTGTGGTGGCTTTCGCACCCCAGTGCCAATGTCTCCCACACCTATGCCGCTCATGTTCGGCTCCATATGTTTCCGAGCGCACCTGATTCTTGATGACACCAGTGGGTCAGATCGGCAGCGTAGTCTTCCAGGGTAGTATCCGACAGGTACTCGGGAACTGTCTTATTGTCGGCTTTCGCGTCCGCGGCGAGTTGAGCATGGATCATCGGAGCTTTTGTACCCAGTCATCCAGGCTGAGCGCATCGGTTTGGTGGTACTCGGCGATCACGGCCTGGCACCACTTTAATTGCTCGGCCTGTTTCCAATCCGATGGCTGGAGATCTTCCGGGCTGATCTTTTCATCGCAATAACCGGAAAAGCCCATGCCGGACTCGACTTCGCTGGCAATTCGTCTGGGGTTGGTTACCAATTCGATGGCGGCCGTCTCGGCGTGGACCAGGCGGCGCTGTCTCCACAGGGTGAGTGCGATCTTCTCTACCAGGCTCAGTTCCAGGGAACCCACAGGGCGAAGTTGTTGCTGCAGATCGTCCAGCAGGGCCTGGTAGTCTTCCTGGGTTTCGCCCGCCAGTAACAGCTTGTTGGACAGAATGCCGTGGGTGATTCGGTTGCCGCTGACCTTGAGCTTGCCTGCGATGCTGGTCGGCCCCGTGGATTTCCGGGCGTTTTGTTGGTTTGCACGGACCTGTTTTTCTGTCGCCATGATTTCCCGAAATCATTTGGAAAATCTTGACTTCATTACAGCAAGTATAGGCCTGTTATCTATGTAAGTGCCTGTAATAAAGAGGGACTAGCAGGATTTAGGAATTGCTTTGTCGCAGGCTCGTAGACCTGGATTCAAGATTGGGGGAGGAGCACTTGAGCGGCGGTCCCTCGGAGCGAGGAAGGGCTAATGCCCGTTCGCCCTTCTCGGTAAGTCGAATACGCGCCTTGTGGCCTGGGAGGATTTCCCGCTCGATGTACCCCGCCTTTTCCAGTACCTGAGTTGCGCGCTGTAATTGTCTGCCCGGTAAATTGATTGCCGCGGTAAATGCAGGATGAAGCTTAAATCCCTGTTTCCTGTGTTCCGGCTTACTGATCCAATAGCTACCGATAATTGCCCTGAACGCCAGCGCAGCCTGGCCGCCACAGCTGGCCAATATCTCGGCGCTGGATGACAGGGTATCCAGGGAATAGACTTTCTCCGGCGCTACCGCCCAACGCTGAGCGAGTATTCGTTTCTTGGTCTCGGTCAGGACGATGACTTCGTTGGCCATAGCTTCCGCCTATCCGTATCTTCTGGCTATCTGTTATATAAGAAGTAAGAACAATAGTAATAACCAAGAATAATAGGGACGGGGCGACGTGGATGTCGGGGTTGAGCGACACGCGTGTCGGGGTATGTGGCATGTGTGTCGGGGTAGGTCAACCGCACTGCGCTTTTCCGGCATCCTGCCGGTCAAGCAAGTCATTGGCCATGCGCCACATAGCCACCCCGCGCGCGTCCATATAGCGATCCGGGTAGCGGACAACCTCAGCATCGGTGCGCACCGGAAAGCTATCCAACACGATGCGCCCGGCTTCGGTCATGATCTCCCGCAGCCGGGCAACATCGCGGTCCAGGGTTTCGAGCGGTGCCTCCATGAGGATGGAGTCGTGCACCGGTGCGCATATCGCCAGGCCCGCTTCGTAGGCTATTGAGCAGGCCAGGCACAGCATCTCGGCACCGTTGGCCTGGCACAGGAAATTCTGAATAGTGGTCGGCCGGGTATCGCTATCGAGCTGAAAACGCCAGCCAAATACCGTGTCCAAGTAACCGTTCAGGGCGGCGAAATTGCTCACGCCCTCGACCCAGTTCCAGTACTGCGGGTAGGTTTCCTGGTGCGCCCTGAGGAGCTGCCAGCCACGGAATTGGGGTACCCCGATACGGTTGGCCAGGGTCTTTTCTCGCATGCCGTATTGGACCCCGAGCACCACCGCCTTGCACTGGTCGCGTACCGTGCCATGGGTGGCCTTGGTCGCGCCGTCCGGCGCCATGCCGGCACAGATGGCGAAGTCGAGATAGGGATCACCACTGTCGCCCGACAGTTTGGCGGCGATAGCCACTTCCTGGCTGCCGAAGTCGATGTAGGACAGCCCCATGCCGGATTCAGGCTTGACTAGGCTGCGTAGCCAGGCAGAGGACCGAAAATGAACTTGGCATTGCTGGGCTAGTTACGACCAATCTTGGAACCAAACACGCCCAGCAAGGTACGGTTTCTGCCGTCCGGTCCGACAGTCAGCGAGGACAAACGCAGTTTGCTCAGGTTGTCCCGAACTTCCCGGATCGGGGCCAGCCAGGGATAGGCGCTGACTTGCTCCCGAAAAGTATCCTCATCCAGCGCGAGTCTGCCTGTGTCGGCCTTGGGCCAGGCCACCTCCCTTTGGGCCAGCAGTTCCTCGAAGCGATCCAGCTTGAAGGTGGTGCCCTCGAAAATCGGGAACTCCCGTGAGACATGGGCGATTAGCGCCGTCTTGAGTGGCCCCCAACCCTCGACCAACCGGTCATAGATTGCCGTATCGCAGGGGATGCTGCGATGCTCCATGGCGCGCCACGGCACACATGTAACGGCCACGCAGCAGCGCAGCTAGCCAGTGGGGGCGGCTGGAAAGCGCGTGCACCAGACGGGGCAGGAGTTTGTCCAGCGCGTCCACATCCGTCTGGCAGTAGTCGAGGATACCGAGTTGTTCCTCGGACGACCACGGGCCACCGGACAGGATGAGCTCGCGCCACCCGGACTTTTCCCCGGCCGCCATGCCGTCGAGGCCGAACCAGGCCAAGGCACCGAGTAATCCGCGGCCTCTCGGTGGCGCTAAACCATTGGTTAAGGTCCGGAACTCGGCGAAGCAGTCGATCACGTTGCTCGGCAGGGGCCACCCGAGCGCCAGGTGGCAATGCAGCTCTGCTGAGGCCAAGTAGGCCACGTAGAGCATGTGCGGCCCGAGATCGAAGGGTGGCCAGCGCCTAGCCTGGAGTGCGTTCTTCCCGTAACGCAAGACTTGCCTGGAGCGCAGTTCTCTGGCCACCATGCAGACTGGGACCTGCTTCCCACCTAGGTTACCGTCCGGGTGGAACTCGAAACCCACAGATCAGAGGGCCTTGTACGGCAGATTGCCCAGCATCAGCCGATGCCCAGCAGTTCTTTGACCAGAGGATGTTCCTCGTTATCCACGTACCGTTCCGCAAAGGCCTTGTTGACTAACTCGCTCATGGTTTTCTCGGGCCACGTGGGTTCGACGGTCATCCCCTCGGCCACGATGACGTCGTAACAGCCCATGGCGCGGTTGGCGACCAGCCTGATCCAGCGACTCGTGGCTATCTCCGCAGCTTCGGCCGCACTGTGGTGCCAGGCATTGGTTTTTCCGTCGTCTGCTGGCAACTTCACCGGCCAGAGTCCAATGGCGTTGGTGCGCGTTACGTACAAATGCAGGCGGACCGGTCGTGCGAGGTCCAGGAACAGGCCGGCCACGGCCGGGTGCAACAGATAGGGCTCATCGCCGTCGAGGTCGATGATCATCGCCTCCAGGCGATACTCCGGGTCCGGATGGACATGGAAAAACTGATGCTTGGGTGGCCTTTTCACCGGGACATGGATCAGTAGCTTGGCGGTTTTGGTCATGCTGCCGTAGTCCTGCGACACCCGGACCGCGCTGAGATCAATGCCGCTTGTGGGTTGAATCGGGTTTTCTGCCTTTGCGGTCATGGGTATATCCCCTTCCGATTTCGCGGGTTGCTGAATTACCGCCATCTCTTTGCCTTGACTTGGGTATTGCGGCTACCCTCGATCTGCTGGTTCAGCTAGTCATTTACCTCCGCCTCGATCCAGCCGACGGCACGGCCGCCGAGGGAGACAGGCTTGAGGAAACTGCCTTCAGAGATGCGTAGATAGATGGTGGAACGGGAAAGGCCGGTGCGGGCCTTGACGGCGGGAAGTCTCAGGATTGCGGTAGCCATGTCTGCGCCTCCATAGGCGTTGTTGAACATGGCTTCGATTGTTATTCACGACAGGGCGCTGCGAATGCACGGTACATAGCAGCGGCTAGGTGGAGGGTGTCGGGTCGGGTGTATTTCTCAATGCCTTGCGGGCGGTGGAGTAGGACATATCCAGTGCCGCGCATTCTTCCTTGGCGCAGCGGTCGCGGGAGGTATATTTACCAGTGGCTCAAATGTCGCGTATCTGCTGTTGTTTATCGCGGCTGCCGCCAAGTTTATCGTGCCGGGCATTGGCCGCATTACGGGCGGTTTGGCTTCGCCATTTCGCTGAACCAGTCTCCAGCCCTTCGATGTTTACTGTTGTCTTTTGGTCAATGTGTCCCCGGTCGATGGCCAACATATCGTGCTCGAAGAACAATACCTCTTCCAGAGGCAACCGATGGTTATTGATCTCCAGTGTCAAGGGTGACTTGTTCAATGAAAGCCAGCGCCTCCCTTTCTTGCCATTAATCATGCCGATGCGGATATTGGTTTGGCCATGTTGATCCTCGGCTTTGCTCTCGATGGCAAGTAGGACAACTACGACTCTGGCGAGTTGAAGCGCTGTCGCCTTCCATTGCTGTAACCGTTCGGATGGGATTGGTATGCGACCCATTTGGTCCTGCATTTCCGGATCATCTAAACAACGAAAGCGCGGACTGGTCGTTTACCTTCAACAGTTAGATGACGAACCTCCATGAAGCAGTGATTCTCGCACCCTCGGCACTCAACCGTCTGTGCAGGAGTTGTCACTACAAGAATGCCTGTTTCCAGCATCCTATCCAGGGCGCCAACCGGCCATCGCTGTACGGTATCCCAGCTTACAAGGTGGGCCTCGTCGGCCGCCCAGATCGCTTCCAGCAACGACAACAGAACATCATTTAACGTCATGTAATGTTTCATCCTTCGGCGCTTGGGGCTCGATGCCGGAGGCTCTCAGCATTTGCCGGAGGATGTTATCCCGCCCCTTATGGGTGAGACTGCAGAAGTTGGGGTAGGTGACGTTGAAGGTTTTTCTTCCGGCGCGTTTCCTCTGTTCGGAGTCGAATACCGCCTTTATGCTGACCTGAGTGATGTAGTAGGGCGGTGGCTCGAGATCCTTGAGTAGGTCGTAAACCGCCATGGCATTGTGCTTGGTATCTGCCTCCAGCACGATTCGTCGCTTGAAGGCGTGCTTCAGGGTTAGCCGAATCTTGGTGACGATGGCAGCGTTGATCCCGGAGTCCTGTGAAAACTGAAATTCAAAATCGGGGCCGGCCAGCGGATCGAGGTCATAGACCCGTTTGTCGATAATGTCATCGACCAAGGTATCCAGTTTCAGGATAGTCTTGGCAAAGATCTTTCGCAGTTCCGGCACCGCCTTGGTATTTTTCGGCGCGTAGATGTCGAGCGAGCCTTCTGCCTCGCAATAGACGAAGATGATCTCAAAGGCCGGATGCCGTGAACGAGTTGTGAGACTGTTGCGCTCTCACTCGACACCGGAGTGGCCGTAGTCCTCGGGGTAGGCGAAGAAATATTCCTTCCCGGTCTCCACTTTGCAGTAGGACTCCACCTTGCAGTTGCGCCCCCGACCTTCGGTCTTGTTAAAGTAGTGGCTGATGGCGTTGGCCAGTTGGCCGATGTCTTCTTCGTCTATCTGGGGCTGCACCTTCGGCAGGTCGGTACGCTTCTTCCAGAAGCGGCCCGCAATTGTATCAGCATGGAGTAGGGCGGATGCGCCCTTCCAGTATTTCGGTGTGTAGAGAAAGGCCCACATCGCTTTGGCGTGGTAGCCGTCGCTGGCCGAGATCGCTTCCGGGAAGGTCTGGTCTTCGTAGAATGCCGCCTCATTGCGTAGCACCTCAATGCCCCCGTCAGTAGCCAAGGCGTTGATATCCTGAAAATCCACCTCCATGTCCGCCTGCTGTTCTTCTGGCAGGGCGGTGAACGCTTTGAAGATGGGCTCCACCTCTGCCTCTTTCAGTTTCCCGAAATCCACGTTCAGATCGGTATTCCTGGACTCGAAGTATTGGGCTAACTAGGGTGTTTGGCACCCGGCGGAAAAACTGGCGGTGTTGGTATTGGCTGGCCATGTTTACGTTCCCTGTCCCGGGGAATCCGGTTAGCATATCCAAAGTACATTCGAAAGGAACCTATATATTTAACTAGCCAAGTTTCCAATTGAACCTGCAGAAAATGGCTATCTCTGTTCTAAGAAACAGGCGATATGATCGTGTCTGCAGCCGGCATTCTCAGCACTTTTGAGTTTTTCAGTGCTTCCCAAACGAAGATGCCGCGCGGCTCTACTTCGAAAAGCGTCGCTGGGGCAGTACGC
>Ga0049114_1000147_pt1 | contig 15683 bp, 16 predicted proteins | sample WorMettanBELIZE2_FD_55211 | JGI IMG/M metagenome (GOLD analysis project Ga0049114, IMG submission 55211) | Marine gutless worms symbiont microbial communities from Max Planck institute for Marine Microbiology, Germany - Olavius tantulus BELIZE.2 | ecosystem: Host-associated > Annelida >... | reverse complement strand
CTCCTCTGCGCTTAGGTGTCGATAGGTTTTTGGCATAATATCGCGTCATATCGCGAAAGCCTTAAAACCTAAAAGTGTTGCACTTACTTATTGAATTGGGGTCTCACATAGTGATTCGCCTTTTGCTAATTTTTTCCGTGTTGCAGGAAAATATAATGTGAAGGTGGTTCCCCTGCCAACACGACTTGCTACATCAATGTACCCTCTATGATCCTTTACCGTGCCCCACACGACTGCCATACCCAGTCCCGTTCCGCTTCTGCCCATGACCTTCTTGGTATAAAACGGTTCAAATATTCTGGATAGGTTCTCAGTCGAAATGCCTATTCCCGTATCGGATATTCTCAATACTGCGTAATCTCCCTCTTCCACGTCATCGTAGCCTCTCACCGGTCTGTCGATATAGCGGTTTTCGGTAGCTATGGAAATAACTCCCCCATCCGGCATCGACTCTGCGGCGTTGGTTATAAGGTTCATAACCGTTTTTAATAGATGAACGGAGGATCCGACAATATTTAGAAGAGAGCTATCAAGATCGGTATCAACTGTCGTATTCGTGTAGAAAGACTTTAAACTTTTATGTTCCGGGCTCTGCAGGTACTCCGTAATGATATTGTTTAAATTTACGACATTGGTTATCGCAACCCCTCTTCTAGCGAGAGTCAACAAATCCTGAACGACGGTAGCCGCTTTTTGTCCGGACTCCTTAATGGTCAGGATAGGCTTTTTTATTGGGCTGTCGTCGTCCAGTTGAAGCAACAAGAGTTCTGGATAACTGACAATGCCGCTCAGGATGTTATTCAGATCATGGGCTACACCGCCGGCAAGGGTTCCGAGTGCTTCCATTTTTTCAGCTCTTTGCAACTGAATAGTGAGACGTTGTCTTTCCCGCTCGGCTTTTTTTCTCCCTGCGATTTCCATTTCAAGATCCTGATTGGTCTTACTTAAATCGGCCGTTCTTTTTTTAATTATCGTTTCAAGGTCCTCGCGGTTCTTCTGGAGTTCCTGTTCTGCATTCTGTCTTTGAACAATCTCCTCTTGTAGTTTTTCGACGGCTGTTGTCAGTTCAAACGTTCGCTCCTCAATAAGCTCTTCAAGATGATTCCTGTGCTTCTCGAGTTCTTTCTCACGGAAAGCAAGCTCTGATACCCTTTTTTCCAACTCGTTCTGATAGTCCATCAATTGTTGGGTGTTTTTCTCCAGGGTGTCCAACATGTCATTAAATGACAAACCAAACTGAACAATTTCGTTTTTTGTGTTGCCAAAAATCTCGCTACGGGCTTGAATATTCCCGGATTTTACAGCTCTCATGGCACCGGAAACTGATCGGATTGGCCTTATTATTTTCTTGGAAATCAGATTCAGTATCATTAAAAGAACGATAATGCTGATAACCGTTGAGAAAAAGAAGAACTGAATAAACCTTTCTCGGTTTACCTGGACCTGTTGAAATTTGTTTTTCAACAGGCTCTCGGATTCTTGAGAAATCTCTTTAAACAATACGGCAAGTTGAGTGCTGATTTCATTGAAACGGTCGTTGATCAATCGGATTTCACGCTCCAGCGCATAGTCATTGTCCAGCAGATCCCGAAAGCTTTTTAAATAACCCTTCACCCGGTTATCCATAAGATTTGTTTCCGTAATCCTGTTACCCAGAGACGCTATTACGACATTAAGTGCCTGGTATTCGGATTCCAGACGATCGATACGATAACTAATTAAAAAATGGGTCAAATTAAAAAGGGGCTTTAAAAGAATCGCTTCATCGGTTCGTAAAACAAAGGAGGCCAGTGAGCGATAGCTTGTATCCATGCGAGTCCGATATAATCTCTGTTCCGTTTTCGATTGGACGATCTTATTGAAATACGTTTCATATTGAAGCAAACTATCGGAAACCAGTTTGAGCTTTCCTTTGATCGATAAATCGATCTGTTTATTATACAATTCCAACAGACGCTTTCTCATCTGAAGGATGTTTGCTCCAAACTGCTTATCCGCTTCAGGATGTCTCTGGAAAAGAATTGCTCTTTCCCAAAACCGTATTTCATGAAACAGGTCATAGAGAGACCGTATTTCCCTCTCCGTGAAAACAGTTTCTTCCATCACCACAGCGCTCTGTCTCTGATCCCGCAAGTAGTAAGCTAAACTCGTGTATCCGAACCCAAATATCAGTACCAGCACCACCGCTATCGTATAAAACCTGCTATTAATCGAACGTAACACTGTAGGCTCTCCTATTTAGCAACAAGTGATAGCTCAACAGGTATTTTAGCGGGAAGATTCTCTCCACGAAAATGACCGGTAACGATTTCGATGGATAATCTGCCCATGGTTTCAGGTTTTTGAGCAATAGTAGCCGTAAGTCTACCCATTTTGACTTCTTTAACGGCTTCTCGTATGGCATCGAACCCGATAAACACAATCGGTGTTTCGATTTTCTGTTGACTGACAGCTTCCAACGCCCCCAAAATCATATTATCGTTATGAGCAAAAACCGCCTCGAATTTCGTATCATTCTGCAGCAGATGCCGCATGATGTCATACGCTTCCTTTCTATCAAAGTTTGCCACCTCTCTTGAAATAATTTCTATGTCTGGATATTTACCCAGCTCCTCATTGAATCCATACCCGCGTTCGTGGGAGGCCGAAGTTCCCGGAATCCCTTCTATTTCAATCACTCTTCCTTTCCCGTTTAGGCTTGTTGCCAACATTCTGGCGGCCATCCTGCCGCCTTCTATGTTGTCCGATTCAATGTGGCATAAAATTTTCCCCGACGATGACTTTCTGTCGACTGTTATAACGGGGATTTTTTCTCTATTTGCCATCTCGATGACCGGGGTAATCGATTCCGTATTGGTTGGATTGATAATAATGACATCGACTTTTTGTTTTATGAGATTTGCTATATCTGTCAATTGACGGGCATCGCTGTTTTCCGCATCCATGACGATGAGATTTATACCAAACAATGCTGCGGCTTCCTGGGCGCCTTTCAGAAGGCTGGAAAAGAAAGGATTTTTCAAGTTCGAAATAGATAGAGCCACCGTTTTATTGAAGGCTTCATGTGTCACCAAATCCAGAGGCGTTTGCATGTAGGATGGAATCGTTTGACCGTTTAAGGCCTTGGACGCCAGTTCCACCCCAATCGCGCCCATCAGTTCCGGGTGCTGCTCTACAGTGGCGTGGATACGACCGTCTCGCATTTCATCGCGCACGGATTCAATATTGTCGTATCCGGCAAGCAAAATGTTCTCTTTGAGATCCAGCATATCCAGTGCCTGAAGGACCCCAAGCGCCATTTTATCGTTCGCACAGAATATAGCGTCGATGGACTTGTATTTCTCAAGCAACTTCATGGATACGGAAAGCGCTTCATCGGTATGCCAGTTTGCACTTTCAGAAGCGACAACCTTTATGGCGCTATTTTGGGTAACTGCCTCGGCAAACCCTTTTTCCGCAAATCGGCATTCTCGACGCCGCGAATTCCTTCAATTATGATGACGCGTCCACGACCTTTTAATTTCTTTTTGACGTACTTCCCTACCATTTGCGCTCCAAGGCGGTTATCCGATCCGACAAAAGGTATATCAATACCGAACTGGTTCATGGACTCCCGGTGAAGCGGATTATCTATGTTGATCACGACGATATTCTTTTCCAACGCCTTTTTGCAGACTGGGACCAATCTTTTTGAGTCGGCAGGAGCGATAACGATGGCTCCATATCCACGGGAGATGAGGTTCTCGAATATGCCGATCTGCCGTTCCACATCGGTTTCACGTTCAACTCCAAAAACTTCGAGTGGAATATTCTCTTCCTGGGCATATTCTCGAGCGCCTGCTTTCATTTTGAAAAAGAAGGGATTTGAAAGCGCTTTCATGACGAGGGCAACTGTTTTCTCGTTGCCGGCTTCTGCTGGAGGGATAACGATTAGAAAACAGAAAACTGCTATGACAGAGACCAGACCCTTTTTAAGCAACAGGAATAGACAAAAAGCAATTGCCTCAGGTTTCACAATGCCCTCCCCATCTGAGATTGATAATCTCTGTTGGATTATGGAAAAAGCCAATTGCCAAGGCCTCAGTTATCGAGTTGAGAATCAATAAATTATATAAGCTTTGAATGAAAGGTGTGATTTGCCGATAACAGCGTTTACCTGATGCCTCTTATATTTTTCGTATATCGCACGATCTTTAAAGGTGTCAAACAGTTGGGTACGAGTATTTCCCGTGCCAGAGTATTTTGCGGTAGTTTTCCGGATCTGTGGCACCTTCCGTGTTAAAAAAAAGCAGACGAGCATTATGATCAATCTCTAATTCCTGCCTCAGGAGCTCCAATTCAGATGAATTTACCAGCAAATCCAGCAATCCGATGCCGACGGCTCCGGACTCTCCGGACTCCACTGATTCGTCTCCCGCCAGAGGATTGGCAAGAAGCCGGATTCCGTTGGCGGCGAAAAAGTCACCGCAACTTACGTAACAATCGGTGAATTCCCTTATAATCTCCCAGGCCAGGGGGTTTGGTTCGCCGCAAGACAGACCGGCCATAATGGTCTCGAGGTTTCCGGTAACCGTTTGGGGACGGCCATCCCTGGATTGGGCGGAGGCCAGCATACAGGCGGCACGGGTTGGTTCCATAATGATGAAACGGGGTGGGTTGTCTTTAAATGTGTTGACAAGATAACCCACTGCCGCCGCCGCAAAGGATCCCACTCCGGCCTGAAGAAACACATGGGTCGGGCGGATGCCGTCTTCGGACATTTGAGCCGCGGCCTCGGCAAACATGGTCACATACCCTTGCATGATCCAGATCGGTATCTTTTGATAATCTTTTCCGGCAGTATCCTGAATGACCACCCATCCCTTTTCCTGAGCAGTTTGGTAGGCCAGCCGCACCGTATCATCGTAATTCAAATCGGTGACCTCCACAATGGCGCCGTGGGACCGAATGTTGTCTACCCGTGAAGATGCCGATCCTTTCGGCATAAAGATAACCGCTTTTTGCCCCAGCTGTTCGGCTGTCCAGGCAACACCTCGGCCGTGATTGCCATCGGTGGCTGTGGTCAGGGTAATGGGACCGATGCGATCCTGAACTTCGTTGGAGCGGAGGTTTTCATAATCGATATCATCAATATCCATACCCAGCTTCTCGCACAAAAGCCTCGCAACAGCATAACTTCCGCCCAGGGCTTTGAACGCCAGGAGGCCGAACCGGGTCGATTCGTCCTTGATCAGGATCTCATCGAGACCCCATGACGCGGCAAGCCTTCTCAATCGGACAAGACGGGTGGGTTGGTAGTCCGGAAGCTGGCGATGGAACCTGAGTACCTTCTGAGCCACACTTTCCGAAAAACTTTCCGTGACGAGTTTCCTTCGGGGGGTTTGAATTAGATACTTGAATTCAAATGCAGGGATGTGCTTAAACATATTCGGTTCTCCAACTGGCATGACCCCGTCACGAGTAACATATTATGTTCTATTTTACTACATTGGCGACGCATTGAATGAAAGCAACCGGAAAGCCTGGGGAACAGGATAGGCGTGTGAAGAAACTGCTTCTGATAAATCCGGTCGGACGTAAAAGCGGATATTTGATGAGCTCGTTTTCCAGGGTTCCGCCCCTGGGTCTGGCCTATATTGCGGCGGTGACACCGGCCGATTGGAATGTGACCATAACCGATGAGAATTTTGGTCCTGTAGCAGGGGAAGAAGCGGATTTGGTCGGAATCTCCGCATTTACCAGCAATATCAACCGTGCCTATGAAATTGAGGACGAATATCGAAAACGGGATATCAAAGTCGTCCTGGGCGGCATTCATGTGTCGATGATACCCGATGAGGCGCTTCAAAACGCCGATGCGGTGGTCATTGGCGAAGCTGAGGGCATATGGGCGGACGTGCTGCAGGATTTTGAAAATGGTCGTCTGGCGGGTAAATACGTCGGGCCGCGGATCGACCTGGCCCGGAATGGGGTAATCCCGCGGCGTGATTTGATCGATTCACGATATCTGTTCCATTCATCTCGGCTGAATCCCAGGCTTGAATCGGACACCCCGCGTCCCCGTCATGGGCGGCGTTACAATGCCTTCCGGGACTCTTATTCGGAGCTAGAAGGCCCATCGAAAATTAAGCATCCCACCGAGATACTGTGAATCATTTTCAGGCCATTTAACAGTAAAGGACCCGAACTGCTTCCGGTCGGATCCATTCCAGTGAACGATACCGGCAAAAGCGGATAGATGTAGGCTCATACGTTTTCTGATGGTGTAGGTCGCGGCAACATCAGCTTCTGCCGAATAGCCTCCCGCATCGTTAAATTCCACCCCGGGTAAGGCATCGTTTTTCACCTCTACATTCAAGGGATGGAAGTAGTTCGCGCCATACTCAAACGCCCACTTTCGGCCTAAAGAGACATCTCCGAGGAGGCCAATCATCCCAAATATGGAATCGATCGTCTCTTCACTTCTAGCCGAGACAGGGATACCGTTTACGATGAAGTCTGTGCGGGTTTGGTCAACATCCGAGAGACGGACACCCAGAACCGGGTGCAGATATTTCCAGGCGGGGAATCCGACGAATAAATCCGCCCGCTGCCAACGGTAGGTTAAGCGGTTTTGTTGAACGACAACGTCATCGACAGTCCATTCCTCGGTGTCAGCCCCTTGGCTGACGGGTAGAATATATCGGCCGCCGATGAAGACTGACGGCCACCGTTTGATGCCTTCAACTTTGGCAATGGCGTTGGTAGTAGTAGCCGATGACGATAACCGCCTTTCGGGTGCATTTTCAGAATAATAGATACGTTCGACGCCGAAACCGGCTGTGATATGAGTCTTGGGGCCGTATCGGTATTCCGAAAGGGCGACGCTAGGATGCAATAAAAGGGCTACCACACAAATGAGCAGTAACCTCGAGCGTTTTCTAACATGAACGATGTCGGTGTTTTGTACCAATGCCTTCTGTATCTGTCGCACGGATTTAGAGACTATCCCAAGCGATATTCCCGGAGCTCCATTCATAAGTCCCGTCACCATCCAGGTCAGCTTCAATCAGACACTGAAGCGCATTGACAGCGGTGAGCCGCACAGCGGTTCCACTCTCCCCATCCAGCAACAACACCCCGCCTGGTTCAGGCCAGGATTTATTGAAATAAATTCGAAAATCGCTTCCTGCCTGGGTACTCACGGTTACATAGCCGTGATCCGGATCATAGTAGGTGCCGTCGATGGTAAAATCGACATAATCATAAACTGGCCCTGGTGGTGGTCCCGGCGTGATCCGCATGTAATATTTCTCCGCCCAATAGACTTTTTTTGAGGTATTATCCTGACTGAGAACATCCATTCTGACTTCAATTGGAATTGACGCCAGATCAAAGGAAATTTCACCATCCAGTGTGGTGTATGAATCGGTTAGATTGGCGAATGAAAAATTAAATTCGATGAGCTGATTGGTCGTCGTATTGACGATTCCATCGGCGGTCACATTTCCGGATAACGCAACACCCATTTCGCAAAAGTCGATATATGAAAAATCTCCCGAAAAACTCCCTGTAATTGGATTAACGTCGAGCGTGTAATCGACTCTTCCGCCGCAGGTCCCAAATTCACTACCCGAAACGATCACACCAACTCCAACCAGAGATCCGTAATTCTGGTTTTCCTCGTTGGCTATTTGCAGTGTGTGCTCGAGTATCTGGGGAATCTTGATCGCATTGAACTTTTCGATGCCATAGGATGTTTCATCGCGGAGAAACCCCACATTCCCGATGGCCGCAGCGCTTTGCCCCACACCTAAGGAACCGCCAGACAGGTCGACACTGTTCGAGTCGGTGATGATTGCTTGAGTGGTGATTCCGGAGTAGGTAATCGGCGTAGGACCACCGGAAGAGCCTCCTCCGTCACCGCCTCCGCCGCCACACCCGACGCCAAGAAGCAATCCAAATAGAATGACCAGTTTAACTAGCCGATATGCACACCGAAGATTTGTAGACATCCTGATCCTCCACATTCCATAAAAATGCACAAACGCCCAAAGGTCGTCCCTGCATGCATTCGGAAGTGACTGTATAAAGGTAGATATAACTTAGAACGGCAATATAATTATGATAAAATTGGCCCGTGGCGCACCATCGGACAATCATCGCGGATCCGGTTGTAGAAAGAAGAACATGATGCTATCGACCGTGGACTTACTGATGTCAGAAATATGTATAGGCTTATCAACTTATTGTCAATCAAGTCTCACGGAAGGGGTTACCTCCCGGCTCTGTCGATACGGAACTCCCGCCAGTACTCTCCATCATAGATGATGCAGCTGTCGGAATTATCCCCGGCAATGATATCCATCCGTTCAGGGGACCGTTTAAACAGATTGGAACAGTAACGCGTGTAATGGTCCTGGTTTTTGACTTCTTTCCTAAAAAAATTCTATTCATAGATTTCATTGCGTCACCTCATGTTCTTAAAACCCGTTGTTGTTTTAAGGCGATCACTGGATAAGATTCCGGACCTGTTCCCCCCGAGCAGATCCAGGCATCAGGAAGTGCCAACCTCATCCAGTGATCGCGCTTGCGGTGAATAAAGCTCGAAAAATCCTGTCTGGGTCTCCCCTCGAATCAATCGCTCATAAGCGAGGGCAATAAGTATGGCCCGTTCATCGGCTTCAGGATCGCAACCCATGGATTTAAGCTTTTTATCGACGCGGCGAATCGCTTCGCCAAGTACCTCTACATCCAGATAGACCATGACCATGTCCTCCATGTTGGAAGGGGAACGCATCATATCGTCTAGCGAGATCTGTGCCAGAGAATTAACTAATTGATTTAATTATTAATAATATTTTAGGCGAGATTCACGATGCACATATTCATGTGCAGCATGCACATTTTTCTGTGCACATTTGAGGGCAGCATGAAAAAAGGGCAGCCCCAAGAGGCCGCCCTTTCAGTTGTTTTTTGGTGCCGGAGGAGAGACTCGAACTCTCAAGGGATTGCTCCCGGTGGATTTTGAGTCCACTGCGTTTACCAGTTTCACCACTCCGGCCTAAATCTGCTGGCGCAGATTTAGCATCTATAAAGAATACGCTTGTTTCTGTCAATACAGACCCGATAGCTGTTTGAAGATCTGTAACATTGAGACGGCCCCCTCTCTCAGCACGGTGGGAGGATCGGTGGTGACATCCACGATGATGGAGCCGGGTCCCCCCTTTAACGGTCCGGCATCCAGTACCATGTCGACGGCATCCTTGATTTCCAAAGGAAGATCGTTCACATCCGAGATACCCGGCTCACCGGATAGATTTGCGCTGGTGCCGGTGATGGCCACCCCCGCGGCGGATACCAGGCTGAGGGCCGTTGGATGGGACGGCAAACGGATTCCGATCTTACCGGAGCCTGCGGTGAGCAGCGATGAGACATGGGGTTGTGCCCCGAAAATCAACGTCACAGCCCCGGGCCAAAAATGATTCATGATCTTTTCAGCAGGTGACGGTATCTCCTCGACCAGTTCGTTCAGGCTTTCCATGTCGGGCACGAGTATCAGAATCGGATTGTCGGCGGGCCGGTGTTTTATGGAAAAGACCCGCTCGATCGCGTCCCTATTGCGTCCATCCGCGCCCAGGCCGTAAAGACCGGTTGTGGGGAAAACCACCACCCCGCCATTGCGGATGATTGCCGCCGCCGCCTGGATGACAGAGGGATCGGGATTGTCCGGATCGATTTTTCGAATCTTGCCAGCCATATCTTAAGAATTCGGCAATGGCCGAGGACTACCTTAGGCCCTACCTTCATTTTAGGCATTTTAGGCATTTGCGGGATTCAGGCATTTCAGGCATTACTTGTATTCTTCTACACCTTTGGCCTTCTCTTCCACCTTCCTCGCCATATCTTCCTTGAACGCATCCAGGCGCTTTTGGAGCTCCGGATCGGCGAGAGCCAATATCTGGGCTGCCAAAATGCCCGCATTGCGGGCGCCGGGTTTACCCAGGGCCACGGTGGCCACCGGAATGCCGGGAGGCATCTGGACCGTGGACAGCAGGGCGTCCAATCCCTGGAGTGCGGAAGAATCGATGGGAACCCCGATGACCGGGAGCGTTGTGTGTGCGGCCATGGCCCCGGCCAGATGGGCGGCGTGACCGGCGCCGGCAATAATCACCTGCACACCCCGGTCCTTTGCCGTCTGAGCGAATTCCGCGGCCCGTGCCGGCGCCCGGTGGGCCGACGCCACCGTCATTTCATATGAAATCCCGAAGCTTTTCAACGCATCCGCTGCAGCCTTCATGACATCGAGGTCCGAATCACTTCCCATGACAATACCGACTTTTGCTTCTGTGCTCACGATAGAATATCTCCTGTTTGTCGTTAGCCCGCGGGCCCGTTGGCCCGTTGGTCCACAATAAATGCCTAAAATTTAAAATGCCTAAATTGCCTAAAATTGTGGAATAGCTCCGCTCTATCCTTTAATCCAAAATCCGCAATCCAATCCGCCGTCGCTGTAGGCTATGGCGGACAAGAATCCAAAATCGAATAATCCCAGTATCGAGCATCCAGTATCCAGAATCAAGGATCCAGCATCCAGTATCCAGAATCAGGCATCCGCTAATAGCTGCTCCTCCAAAATCTGAGCCTTTTTCGTATCGAGTTCGGCGCGACTTATTTTCGCACCTTTCAAACCTCCGTTTAAGGCGATTTCCGATAAATAGACATGACCGTCTTTGGTGACGTGCAGATCGATATGCGCGTACGGAAATTTCCCACGCTGCATGATATCCCGGCACATGGTTGTCATCTCGTCGTCCAGGTCGTATGGGCGGGAAGTGCCTCCGGATGAAAGATTTTTACGAAAGTTGTACGGATTATCCCGGGTGTAGGCCTCCACATGGTCACCGGCGACAATAACGCGGATATCGATGAAATCCTCTAGAAATGGCTGGAGCACAAAGGGATAGGTATCCTCCTTCAAACCGACATGGCTGTACAATGACTCCATGGAGTTCCAGCGACACACCCCATGGCCGCAGTGGAGCCGGTTCTGTTTGGTCACCACCTCGGAGATATTTAGGCGGCCGTATTCATTGATGGCATCCATCAGTTCAATACGCCGGGACACCACACAGGTGTGGGGAAGCATCCACCGATTCAAAAACAACGCCTGTGCCGTCTTTGATCGGTAAAGGATCTGGGAAAGGGCTGAGGGGTAGCAGCGGACGCCGCGTTCAAGAAGATCGACGAAAATCGATTCTTTGAGATGGCTCAACCCGATGGGGCCGACAAATGCATCGCCCGGGCCTAACTCATGATACCGGTCCAGCAGCTCCCGTGCCCCCCGTACAATCATTCCGGTACCCGCCCGGCCATCTCTTCCATACCGAGTTCGATGAGCCGGTCCAGCATGGCGCTGAAACTGTATCCGAACGCAGCGGCAGCCTGGGGGAACAGGCTGGTGGGTGTCATACCGGGAATCGTGTTGGTTTCCAGCACGAATATTTCGTTATTGTGTATGATCATGTCCGTTCGGCTATACCCTTTGCAGGACAACGCCGAGTGGGCCTTTTTGGCGCTTTCCTGGCCTCTTGCCGTTAACTCGTCATCGATCCGTGCCGGGCATATCTCTTCCGTGGCACCGGCTTTGTATTTGGCTTCGTAGTCGAAAAACTCGTAGTCTTGCCCCGGGATGATTTCGATCAGCGGCAAAGCATCGAGCGGATCGTTTCCAATCACGCCGCCCGTGATTTCCACGCCGTCGATAAAGGCCTCGACCAAGACCCGCCGGTCATAGACAGACGCTTTGTCCAGGGCTTCTTTCAGATCCTCCTCACTGCGTACGATGGACATTCCGACACTGGAACCGCCCTCCAGCGGTTTGATGACCAGGGGCATCCCAAGCCATTGGACAAGGTCAACGGAATGATCCAGCTGGTTCTTTTCCAAAACGGAATATTCCGGAACCATCAAACCGGCCTGCCGGTAAAGCTGCTTGGCAACGAGTTTGTTCATGGCCGCCGCACTTCCCAGAACACCGGAGCCTTGATAGGGAATATTTAGAAGATCGAGCAGCCCTTGGATGGTGCCGTCCTCACCGAAGGGGCCATGGAGAATAATCAGCGCCACGTCAATTTTGGCGGCTTCGCTGACAAGCTTCGGAATATCGTCCTTCGGGTCATATCGAATGACGTTATACTTGTCCTTGTCCAGCGCTTCATACACCTGATTGCCGCTGTTGATGGACACTTCACGTTCAGAGGATATGCCACCGGAAAGCAACGCAACGGTCAGTTTACCCATGTCCCCTCCCCTTTGTAATGGTTCACGAGATCGCGGATGAAAGGCCGTCCGCAGGTAATCTCATCAGACCTGATCGAACCGATTTCAGGATTTCATGAGATCCTGTTTTGCTCTTTTATATTCGTCGAGGGAAATCAAGTTCTTTTCTAACATATGAAGTAGCGTGTTGAGCTCTCTCTGGCGGAGTGTCTCCGGATCTTCAAGCTGCCTGTTGACATCCGGGCCGCGATGCTCGATGGCCGGCAGATCGTTCCCGCTTCCTACGCGGAACGAAGCAAAACCGCCAAGGAGACTGACTTCCACGTCACGGCCCTTGAACATGGGGGCTTGGAGTACCTCACGGAGAGTCATCTGTTCGGCTTTCATGCGACGGTAAAAAAGGTATCCGGACACCGCGATGGCCGCAGAACCAAACAGGAAAATCCAGAACATATAATGGATGATGCCACTGAAAAAAATCACCAGAACACCCAGCCCTGCGATGAGAAGAACATGCAGCAGAAGCACCAGGTAGGCCAGCATAACGCTTTTTACCATTCCGGGATTTTCTTTGTTGGAGCCAAAACGCATGAAGCAGATCCTGAAGATGGTTTAGTGGTTTTCGTTGCCGGGGTGCGGGATCTCTCCGGGAGGTGGATAGATTCCGTAAATCTCACACTAATCTACGACATTAACCATGAAATGAATAAGGAGCAAACACGACGCTGCGTCACCAGACAGACATTCTGATGCATGGGGGGTTAAGTGTTGTTGTCCCCCTTATTGCCGTCTTCCAACCGATTGACCAGTTTCGACTCGTAAACCTGAGGCATCTCGAATTCCGCAGACCCCTGGCGCATGGTGTTGAGTTTCATGATCAGAAAATTGAGCTTTTTAATCATGCGCAATTTTTTCTTCGTGTCGCCCATACCCTGAAGCAGGTCCTCGGTACGGCGGATTTCCTCTTTAATTTCGAGCTCGGGGGGTTTGCAGTCGGCATTCTTCAATATTTTGTAAGCCAGTCGCAGTTCTTCTCGTACCCCGTTGAGTTCCTCGAGATCCAGGGGCTGCCCCTTGCCGGGAAGATCGTCGAACTGGCCCTCTTCCTGAGCCTTGCGGATGCGCTCTTCAATAATTTTGTTGAATCCGGGTATCACGATGTCCTGATTCCATCCAGCAGTTCATGGTTGTGATCAGCTGTTGTTCCAAATTGACGGGATATACCTGATGATGTATACCCAGTTGAAATAAAATCGTCGTACGATTTTATGAAACGCGACGGTGTCGCTTAAAAAGGGAAATGTGTATCCGCCTCGGTTTTGGCGGATTACCTTTTCCATTTCGGTGAGCCCGTAGAGCGGCGTGTCCGCGTTGCTCAAACACGCTACACAGTTCTCGATATTTTTCTACGGTCAAACGACCGTAACACCTCGCTGGCACGCTACGCCGTCTATGGATCCATTACGTTGTTGTCCTGCCCCGCACGATCGGGAAGGCAACCACGTGCGATTCCATAGGTGCAACGATATTCAAATAGTACGCTCCCCACGTCGTTTTTTCAAGATTGAAATTTACCGTAAAAACTGCAGTGCCCCGGTATAGCTGAAAGGACATGCCATGAAAAAGATTGCGTTCGCCGGAACCGACGGTAGGACCTTGCTCAGCGCTTTCGTAGTCTCGACGGCCACAAGCGACCTTCACACGGAAACCTTCGATGGCATTGTCATTCGAGGGACCCCTGCCATGCCGGCCTATGTCGAGATGCTCAACTGGCCAGTGTCCTTTATCCCTACGCAGAGCAACAGCGCAAACGACTATTCCGAGGCCATCATCGAGTCGCTGGAAAATGGCCGGATCGATTATGTGATCCCCATGCCCGAAGCGCTTCTGTTTGAGGGCATGGTGGATCGCGTCGCTGAAGCCGGGTTTGGCGACCGGGTCATCGGGTTGACACAAGAGGGCGCGTTTATCGAGGGAGACAAGATCCGCTGCAAAGAGCTCTGCGACGAAGCCGGAGTTCCGGTGGCACCCTCATGGTGCCAAGTAAACGCCAAGGCCTATCCCGAGATTCTATCGATCTGCCTGGAATACATCGACAAACACGGCGGCGTTGTTCTGAAGTATCCCTACAGCGCCGGAGGAAAAGGAGCCCGGATCATTCTCAACTCCTGGGAAATTCGGGAAGTCTACGATACCCTGATCCATGACTATCGGGACAGTTATAAAAAGATGTTCGGAAAGAAAGGCCCGTGGCCGTTGCTGATCGAAGGATTGATGTCCGGCGTGGAAATCAGTTTCACCATATTTGTGGACGCCCGGGGAAACTTTCAAATACTGCCCACAGCCATGGATTATCCGGAGCGATTCGAAGGGCCGGCCAGCAAAACAAATCCGATTACCGGCGGCGTCGGCGCCATTTCCCCCCATCCCATGGAGACCCCGGAACTCATTGAAATGGCAGGTGAAACCATTGCCAAGCCGATCATTTCCGCCATGGAACAAAAAGGCATCCTCAGGCCGTGTATCTTGTATCCGGGCTGCTTTGTTGCCCTGGACGGGTTCCGACAGCCGCACAAAATCCGTGTGTCGGAGATCAACATACGACCGGGGGAACCGGAAGCCCAGCCGGTGACTCGGCGATTGCGCAACCTGGGCCCCCTGATCCGGGCCACTCTGGAGAGTCGACTGGATGAGGTCACCCCGGAAGTTCGCACCGAGCAGCTTTCCCTCTGTCTGGCCCTGGTCACCGGACCCGGCGGTCCGGATGGCCAGAAAGGCTACCCCTGGTCCTGCACCAAAGGGGAGCCCATCGAGCTGGACCTGAAATATCTTAGGCGAAAAGGAATACAGCTGATTCCATCCGCCATGACATTCGATCAGGAAGATCAACGTCTCAAATCAGACGGTACACGGGTCGCTTTTCTCAATGCCAACGCCACCGTAAAAGATGGCGAAAAACGGGGAGAGGTGGCCGATCGCCTCCGCAAAAAACTCATCGGCGCGTTTGATAACGGCAAGGTTCGGGTCATCCCCAGGGAAGATCAGGAGGGCAACCGGCTCGATATCCGCAGGGACATCGGATACCATTTTTCCAAAGCCGATCTCATCTTCCAATAGCAGTTTTTGAAGGACCAATTACCAAAAAGTAAGGAATGCGTCTATCATACCCCCGCCCTCTGTCTACCTCCCGCCCCCGAGTCAAGCTCGGGATCTGCGACAGTAGAGGGAGAAAATCTGGTCCTCCCCCTTGATGGGGGGAGGCGCGGTGGGGGTGATAAAACGGCCAATTTCCGAATTCTAAGATTCGTTTATAAGCCCATTTATTTACGGGATTATGCACCATTTTAAGGGTATTCTCACGCAATGGTCTGAGTATGTAGGACCCTAAAGCCATTGTTTGCAGTTTTCCGAAGTTGGCGTCC
>Ga0049114_1000146_pt1 | contig 15739 bp, 16 predicted proteins | sample WorMettanBELIZE2_FD_55211 | JGI IMG/M metagenome (GOLD analysis project Ga0049114, IMG submission 55211) | Marine gutless worms symbiont microbial communities from Max Planck institute for Marine Microbiology, Germany - Olavius tantulus BELIZE.2 | ecosystem: Host-associated > Annelida >... | reverse complement strand
GCAGATGAATTCAGGTTCGTTCGAACAAACAACGACCAGCTGGTTGATTGAAAAAACTGGGGGGCTTAATAAATTGGAAGTTTACGCTTATCGCGCAAAGGTCTCAGAACGACTATCGACTATCGGATATTCCCACTTGAAACCTACCCATTACCGGTTATCGATAGCCTTTCGTAGGATCGGGATTATCGTTGACCCCAAGCAACTACTCGTTCGAGACCGTAACGGGGTATCGCCTGCCGCCTTTCCCTGACGATAGGGTCTCGTGGTGACCGCCGGCTGCGAACCCGGAGTAATAACTCAGTATGTTCACCAAATGCTGGTTGAGGCTCACGCCTTCGGAATCGGCGGCTCCGGCGAGCGCACGGTGCAGGTTTTTCGCCAGCCGCAATGTCACCCGACCGCTGTAATCTTCGGCCGGAACCATTGCCGTAGGCATAGGAAGCCTTTTTTCCGCACGGACCCCGGCAGTTGTCTCAATCGCGTCCAGTGCAAGCTGGTAGGCTTCTTCGAAGGTCTCTCCATACTCGACGAGATCCGGCAATTCCTTCACCCGCGCCTCGTAGAGCACCTCACCCTCGAACTCGCCGCAACGAACCGTGATGTTATAGGCCCGTGCATCAATGTTCATCTCTCGTCTCCAGGAAATTCAGTATTTCAGACTTATACCGAAGCAACAGCTTACGGATCTGCCTCACATAGGCCGGTTTGATTTCAGGATTGCGACCATGGCCACAGATGAAGCTTGCGGAGAAAAACCCCGGTATATTTTCGTGGAATACGATCTTGTGCCCCTGCTTCCTGCTGTCCCACACCTCGAATCCCGGACCATCGAGAATATCCACCATGTCTTGACAGCACACTGTGGTCTTAGCAGACCCCAGCGTGTCGAGGAAAGCTTTGAAGCGATCCTCGCTATTTATATGACACCATATATAGCGTCATATTTCATCTTTGTCAAGGTTTTATCCTCTTTCTCTTTTGAACCTCATAAGCGCAACCGTGTTCACCGACTACTAAGTGGCTCGGCATTCTCCGCTACGGAGCCCATCCATCACCCGCTCTGCCCATCGTTCGAGTTCGTCCAGCAGGGCGAGCCGCTGCGGATCTCCGGTCGATTCCGTGCGTAGCTCGGTTAGGCGTTTCCGGTATATATCCAGGGTCATGCTGCCACTGGAATCGGGACCGGTCAGGCGTTGCGCACGGTAGGCGTCCCAAGTCTCCCGCTCCTTCGGCATGAGGGTATGCGGCCAATTACGGGCCCGGTAGCGCAATAGCATTTCGGGCAGACGTGGATCCTCGAACGTGAACCGCGCCGCTGCCAGTTCCTCAGGTCCGAGCCCGCGCAGACGTGTCATCTCTCGCTGATCGGTGTCGGGGAAAAAGCCACCGGAGTAGAGCATCAGCTCCGGATCGGTCTCCGGCTCGAAGGTCGCCAGCGTGTGGACCTGCTGTATCTTGTCTGCCAGTCCGGGTGCGGCCTGCAAACTGCGTGCGTGACGGGCGACGACAACGGTGTCGATCCGCCAGCGTTCGGCAGCCTCCGCCGTTAGGGTGTTCATGGGGGCCAGGATAGGACAGCGATTGGTATGAACTGTCTTCAATGGAATCCGCGCCACGTCCTCGGACAGGTCTTCGGCGCGACTGAACAGGCGGCGGTGGAGCTCCTCGGGGCCCAGCTGCAGCAGCGGATCCGGGGGTTGGCGCAGATCGAAGCAGATGATGCCGTTCTGGTTGACCGGGTGCCGCGCTACTGGCAGCACGGGAGCGATACAGCCCAACTCCGCCGGATAGAAGGCGGAGACATGGAGCAAGGGATTCTCCCGGTCCAGCAGGGCTGCCGCCCGGTGTTTGGAGCGCAACGACAGAGCATAGTCGAAAAGGCGCGGTTGACGCGCCTTGAGCATCCGCGCCAACTCGATGGTAGCACGCACGTCCGCCAAGGCCTCATGGGCGCCCGTATGCTCGATGCCGTTGGCGGTGGCCAGGTGCTCGAGACGGAAGGAGACGACCCCATCCTCTCGCCGGGGCCACTTGATGCCCTCTGGGCGCAGGGCATGGGCGAGACGGAGGGTATTGATCAGATCCCAGCGGGAATTGCCGTTCTGCCACTCGCGGGCGTAGGGATCGAAGAAATTGCGGTACAGAAGGTTGCGAGTAACCTCGTCATCGAAACGGATGCTGTTATAGCCTATCCCGCAGGTATTGGGCCACGCTAGCTCGTGCTGGATGGTGTCCGCAAACTTGGCCTCGATCAGGCCCTCATGCTCCGCCCGCTGGGGCGTAATGCCGGTGATCAGACAGGCGTCGGGATCGGGAAGCAGGTCGGGTGCCGGGCGGCAGAAGAGGACCAGAGGCTCACCGACCGGATTCAGGTCTTCGTCGGTACGCAGGCCCGCGAACTGGGCGGGACGATCCCGCCGCGGATCGGGACCCCAGGTCTCATAGTCGTGCCAGTAAAACCTATGGCTCACAAGGCTGGAGGACGGGTGTAAGAAGCTGTCTGCTTAAAAGCTGAATGATTCGGTGCTGATTGGAGGACTGGACGTAGCTGGGAACGAATCGGGTTGACCGGGCAAAGGGCGCAAAGGGCGCAGGATGCGGTGAGCGCGGGGAATCTTTCAGGATAACACTGCCGGGTGGCGCGAACCGCATCAATCAATAGTCCATGCCCAACCAGTTGGGCACGCTCGCTGGCCTAGATCGAAATCTGGATCGCAATCGAATCCCGATCCCGGGCATGGCGCATCTCTCTCTACGTTTAACCAAACAGCTTCTAAACACAGCAAAAACACAACTCGGAAAGACCCTCTCCGCTGTTGAGGGTGTCGCAAAAGGCGCCGACCTTCACCCTTTGACCCCTCTCCCGGCGGGAGAGGGGCTTTTGCGGTACCCTCTTGTTTGGGGAAGGTTTTTCCGAGTATCAGACCTTCTCCTTAATCCGCGCCGCTTTACCGGTACGGCCACGCAGGTAGTAGAGTTTGGCCCGTCGCACGTCGCCCCGACGCTTGACCTGAATGCCGGCAACCGCAGGACTGTAGGTCTGAAAGATGCGCTCCACGCCCTCGCCGTGCGAGAGCTTGCGCACGGTAAAAGCCGAGTTGAGGCCCCGGTTGCGTTTGGCGATGCAAACGCCCTCGAAGGTTTGCAGACGCTCGCGATTCCCTTCCTTGACTTTGACCTGCACTACCAGGGTGTCACCGGGCGCGAAATCCGGGATATCGCGGCTCATCTGTGCTCGCTCGAACTCGGCAATGATGTTCATAGTCCTCTCGCTCCTGTGCTTATTCAGCGTCCCGATGCGTCTGGATAAAGTCGTTCAACAGCACCTCTTCTTCGGCACTCAATCCCCTGTGCTCCAGCAAATCCGGGCGCCGCAGCCAGGTACGCCCGAGCGCCTGCTGCAACCGCCAGCGGGCGATGGCCTGATGGTCGCCGCTCAACAGCACCTGGGGTACATGCATTCCCGCAATCGTTTTGGGGCGGGTGTAATGCGGAAAATCCAACAGGCCGTCGACGTAAGAGTCTTCCCGGGCCGAGTCCTTGTGCCCCAAGGTTCCCGGTAGGAAGCGCATCATCGCGTCCATGATCACCATGGCAGGCAACTCGCCCCCGCTCAACACATAGTCGCCGATGGACCATTCTTCGTCCACATAGCGTTCCACCAGCCGCTCGTCGATCCCTTCGTAGCGGCCGGCGATCAGGATCCAACCGGGTTTGGCGGCGATCTCTGCAATCGCGTCCTGAACCAGGGTGCGGCCTTGGGGTGTCACATAGACCACTTGACTGTCCGGGGCAGCGCGTTTGGCAGCCTCGATAGCCACCTGCAGCGGCTCCATCTTCATGACCATGCCCGGTCCCCCGCCGTAGGGCCGGTCGTCCACCGTGCGGTGGGGGTCCCGCGTGTAATCCCGCGGATTCCACAGGTGCAGCTCCGCGATACCCCGTGCCAGCGCGCGCCCGGCGACGCCTTGCCCCACAAGGATCTGGAACAGATCCGGGAACAGGCTGATGACGTCAAAACGCACAGCTCTCATCCTCGACCCTTAAAACTCCGGGTCCCAATCGACTCGAATCCGACCCAGATCGAGGTCCACATTCTTGATGACCCGACCCCAGAGAAACGGTAACAGTCGCTCCCGATCCCCATCGACCACCAGCACATCGTTGGCGGCGGTAGCGAACACTCGATCGACCCGACCGAGGGGTCTAGCTTTCAGGGTCTCGACGCTTAGCCCGACCAGGTCGGCCCAATAAAACTCATCGGTCCCGAGCCGCGGCAGCTGATCACGGCGGATTCTGATCTCCAATCCCACCAAAGCAGCGGCCTGATCCCGGTCCTCACAAGCCTCCAACTGGGCTACCAGGCCCTTGCCATAGGGCCTGCCTGCGGCCAGTTCCCGCGGTTTGTGCTTCGCACCGAGATACCAGGGGTTGTAGGTCAGGATGTTGTCACGGGGTTCAGTCTCCGAGAAGACTTTCACCCAACCCCGCACGCCGTAAAGACCTGAAATATGACCCACCACCAATAGCGTTGATGGTGCCTGGCCCTCCATCCCCTGATCCTTACCCCGACACCGGCCGAGTTCCGTGGATTCGGGTCAGGAGGCAGCCGCTGCTTCGGCCTCGGCGGGCTCCGCGGTGGACTGCATCGGTGCCACGACAACCTCAGCGGTCTCGGTAGTCGATTCCTTCAGCAACTTTGCAACGCGCTCGGACGGCTGGGCCCCCCGGCTAATCCAATACTCAGCGCGCGTACGGTCGACCCGCAGCCGCACCTCGCCGCGGGTAGCGATCGGATTGAAAAAGCCAATGCGTTCGATGTAGCGACCGTCACGCTTCAGGCGCCCGTCAGCCACGACGATTTGATAGAAGGGGCGTTTCTTGGCGCCACCCCGGGACAAACGAATCGATACCATATTCAACCCTGATCAAACCAACCACATGTAGTGTATGCAGATTACATACATTATACATAAATCGATATGAAAGCACACAAGCCTTGAAATAATCAACAGGGCGAGCGCATATTAAATTTTATAAAATCAGTAATTTCAAATAATTATAGGTAGAAAACGACAATAAAGTTTAATTATATTTGTTAATTTTTAAGGATATGCGCTCACCCTGATTCAGGACCACCGAATAATACTCACTATCGAAAATGTGAATTATAATCCTATGATTCCACTCTCAGTTTTTGCAAGACAGCTTCTCGACAGGCCCTAATCCCCGGCCGAGTAAGCTGTTAAGAAAGAGGAGATCCCGTGGCGAACCCGTCACTCTTGCTGGCGTCCAAATCCCCGGGAAGGCGAGCTCTCCTGGAGCAGATCGGCATTCGGTTCCAGGTCATCGCTATCGACCTAGACGAGACTAGGCTGCCCGACGAGGACCCCGAAAGTTACGTGCTGCGCCTCGCCTTGGACAAGGCCCGGGCCGGTCGGGCCCAAGTCGGGTCGGTGTGCCGTCCACCGGTGCTGGCGGCCGACACGGCCGTGGTCGTCAGCGACCGCATTTTGGGCAAGCCGAGGGATCGTCGGGATGCCGCCGCCATGCTGCGGCTGCTTGCTGGACGCACGCATCGGGTGCTGAGCGGAATCGCCCTGGTAGACGGGTGCGAGCGGCAGGCTCTCAGTGTCAGCGAGGTCTGCTTCCGCGCGGTGAGCCCGCGGGAGACGGATGTCTACTGGGAGACTGGTGAGCCCCGTGACAAGGCCGGCGGCTATGCCATCCAGGGTCGGGGTGCCCTGTTCGTGGTGGACCTGCGGGGCAGCTACTCGGGCGTGATGGGGCTGCCTCTGTTCGAGACCGCGCGCTTGCTTGCCGAGGCGGGCATCGATTGCCTGGTCTAGGGTCTGTTGACATTTAACTTGATAGCCTGCGCCCAACTAATTAGAGAGTTTGGTCGGTCGGAATCGAAATCGGGATTGTGTGAGCACGAACCATCCGAAAAGAAAACTCGAAGTGCCGCAGGCTGCCCCGGCAAGATAGGCGGGTCGGCTTATGGTAGGCAACGATGCCGCCGGAGTGGACTGGGCGGGCACCTGGTCCTGCTGCGGTAGGCAAGGATACATGGAGTAGCAGAGATTTGAGCGAAGAAATCCTTGTCAACGTGACACCCCCGGAGACCCGGGTCGCGGTAGTGGAAAACGGCGCCGTGCAGGAGGTCATCATCGAACGTACCGACCACTGCGGGCTGGTGGGGAGTGTCTATCAGGGTTGTATCTGCCGCGTCCTGCCTGGTATGCAGGCCGCCTTCGTGGATATCGGACTCGAGCGGGCGGCTTTCCTGCACGCCTCGGATATCGTGGACGCAGAGGGCGCACCGCGCAGCGAGCACATCCGCGAGGTCGTCAGCGAGGGTGACGAAATTATGGTTCAGGTGGTCAAGGACCCCATAGGCACCAAAGGTGCTCGACTTACCACCAATATCTCCATTCCGTCCCGCTACCTGGTCTTTATGCCCATCGTCGGTACTACCGGCATTTCCCAGAAGATCGAGGACGAGGAGGAGCGCAGACGACTGCGGGATATGCTGCAACGCCGCGTGGATGCGGGGCCCCGGAAAGGGGGGTTCATTGCCCGCACGGCGGCCGAAGGGGTCGCCGAAGAAGCACTGATCAGGGATATGGATTTCCTGGTCAAGTTATGGCAAGGCATCGAAGAGCGTTACCGATCTTGCGCCGACATCGGTATGGTCCACGACGACCTACCGCTGGTTTTGCGCGCCCTGCGCGACCTGGTGGGACTGGAGGTGGAACGGGTACGTATCGACTCGCGCTCCACCGTGGAGCGTGCGCGTACCTTCGCCGCCAAGTACATCCCAGATATCGCGGTACGTGTGGAGTACTACCGGGGAGAGCGCCCCCTGTTCGAGCTCTATGGCGTAGAGGACGAGATCCAGAAGGCGTTGCAACGCAAGGTGCAGCTCAAATCCGGCGGCTACCTGATCCTCGACCAGACCGAGGCCATGACCACCATCGATGTGAACACCGGTGCCTTCGTCGGCCACCGGACGCTGGAAGAGACCATCTTCAAGACCAACCTGGAGGCGGCCCAGACCATCTGCCGCCAGCTGCGTCTGCGCAACCTCGGCGGCATCATCATCATCGACTTCATCGATATGTGCGACGACGAGCACAAGCGCCAAGTGCTCCGCGCGCTCGAGAAGTGCCTCGCCAAAGACCACGCCAAGACCCACATCACCGAAGTGTCCGCACTGGGCCTGGTAGAGATGACCCGCAAGCGCACGCGTGAGTCCCTCGAACACATTCTGTGCGAGCCCTGCACCTGCTGCGGTGGCCGCGGTACCCTGAAGACCGCCGAAACTACCTGCTACGAGATCTTCCGCGAGATCCTGCGCCAGACACGTCAATTCGAGGTGGAGACTCTGTTGGTGCTGGCCTCCCAGGAGGTGATCGACCGGCTGCTGGACGAGGAATCCGGGCACCTGGCTGAGCTGCAGGAGTTTACCGGCAAGCCGGTCCGGCTCCAGGTCGAAGCACTCTATACCCAAGAGCAGTATGACGTGGTTTTGATTTAGTGGGCGGTTTTCAGTGGGTACCGATTACGCCGAAAAAACGTGTTCGGTGGCTCTGCGGAAACAAGAAGCCTATGACCAATCGAATCCAAGTGGGTATACTAATGTGCACCCTGACGATGGCCCGACGGTAAGGCAGCTTGACGACCGAATGGTCAGTACGTTTTGACACAGGTGGAGTGCTTATGGCCTGGAATGAGCCGGGTGGTGGGAACAAAGACCCATGGAGCGGGAAAGGTCCGGATCAGGGACCACCGGATCTGGATGAAGTGGTGCGTAAGCTCCAAGAACGCCTCGGCGGGCTATTCGGGGGGAAGGGCCGTCGCGGATCGGACAAATCCGACGAGAATGGCGGCTCACCGGGATCGGGGGGCGGTATCAGCGGTAATGCCGTCATGCTCGGGGCAGCGGTCTTGTTCGTTATCTGGCTGGCATCGGGCATCTATATCGTGGGACCCGCGGAGCGTGGTGTAGTGCTGCGTTTCGGCGCCTATACCAAGATCACCGACCCTGGACCCCACTGGCGGATTCCGTATCCGGTCGATGAGGTGCGCAAGGTCAATGTGGACGAAATCTCCTCCTTTACCCACAAGGCCGCCATGCTCACCAAGGACGAGAACATTGTCGACGTGGAGCTTACCGTCCAGTCTCGCATCCAGGACGCGGCGGACTTCCTCTTCCAGGATCAGTCCCCGGAAAAGACTTTGCGTGATGCCACCGAGACGGTGGTGCGCAAGACCATCGGCGGCAGTCGTCTGGACTTTATCTTGACCGAAGGGCGCAGCGTCGTCGCCGCCACCATCCGCGAGCGTGGCCAGAGCCTGGTTAATCAGTACAAGAGCGGTTTGGAAATCACGTCGGTGAACATGCAGCCGGCCAAGCCGCCGGAGCAGGTCAAGGAGGCCTTTGACGATGCCATCAAGGCGCGGGAGGACAAGGAACGCCTGGAGAACAAGGCCGAGGCCTATGCCAACGAGATCCTGCCTCGAGCTCGGGGTGAGGCCGCGCGCGTGCTGGCGGATGCCAAGGCCTATCGAGACAAGGTGGTAGCCGGTGCCGAGGGCGAGACCTCGCGCTTCCTTGCCATCCTGGATGAGTACGAGAAAGCGCCCCAGGTAACCCGCGAGCGTCTATATCTGGAGACTATGGAGCAGGTCCTCGGCGAGTCCAACAAGGTCCTCCTGGATGTGGAGGAGGGAAACAGCCTCATGTATCTGCCCCTCGACCAGATGATTAATGCGGGTGACCGCCGAAACCAGGCGCGGGAACCGAAAGACCCCGTTTCAGCGGCCGATCAGGAACCGAAGCTGACACCCCAGCGTAAGGTGGTTCGCGAACGGAGGTCTCGTCGATGAATCGAGTCAAGATGCTGGCGCCCATCGGGCTGATCCTGGTTACTTTGGTGATCTATGCCGTGACCTTCACCGTCAATCAGTGGGAGGTGGCGATCAAACTCCGCCTCGGCGAGATCGTCGACAGCGAATACGAACCTGGGCTGCATTTCATGATCCCGGTGGTGAACAACATCAAGAAGTTCGACGCGCGTATCCAAACCCTGGATTCCCGCCCCGAGCGCTTCCTAACGGTAGAGAAGAAGGACGTGATCGTCGACTCCTTCGCCAAGTGGCGCATCACCAACCCGGGGCAGTTTTTCCGCTCCACCGGAGGTGATAGCGGGCGCACCGCGAGATTGCTCTCCGAGCGTGTCAACACGGCGCTGCGTGACGAGTTCGGTAAGCGCACCATTCAGGAGGTGGTCTCGGATGATCGTCTCGAGCTGATGCAAACCTTGACCAAGAGGGTAGACACCAACGCCGCCGAGCTGGGGATTGAAGTGGTGGATGTCCGGGTCAAGAAGATCGACCTGCCGCCCGAGGTCAGTGAGTCGGTTTATCAACGCATGCGCGCCGAACGCGAACGGGTGGCCCGGGACCTGCGCGCCAAGGGCGCGGAAGCCGCCGAGCGTATTCGTGCCGATGCCGATCGGCAGCGGACCGTGATCCTGGCCGATGCCTACAAGGAATCCGAGCAGCTGCGGGGCAAAGGCGATGCCAAGGCCACGGAGATCTACGCCAATGCCTTCAATCGAAACCAGGATTTCTTCAGTTTCCACCGCAGCCTCAACGCCTACCGAAATACATTCGGGCGGGGCGGGGACATGATGATCCTCCAACCGGAATCGGATTTTTTCCGTTATTTCAAGGAGAAGGCACCGGCCGGTGGCGGTGTTTCACCGACCTCTGGCACGGCCCCCCTTTCCGATGTCCCAATGCCTGAACTAGAGCAAATCTCCACGCCGGAGCCGGTTGCCATGACACCACCGACGCACGAGCGTCAGCTACCGTTATCAGCGACGACTGTTGTACCTGGAGCCGCGTCTACCGTCACCTCCATGACTTTCTCCGAATAGCCGCCCATTCTGCACCAACACATCGATGTTCGGTACCCTTCGGTTTGCTTGGATCGGATCCTAAGGATGTGGCACGATCTACTCGTCGCCTTTGCATTGCTGTTGGTGATCGAAGGTGTCTGGCCCTTTCTGAGCCCGGATAGTCTGCGGCACGCTTTGCGTCTGATGACCGAGCAGGACAACCGTTCATTGCGGGTTACCGGGCTGGTGAGCATGATGGTGGGCGTCGTACTCTTGTATGTGGTGAATTGAGGGTTGGGCATGCGGGAGGAACGTTGGCTATTACCCGCCGGGATTGATGAGATCCTACCCCCGCAGGCGCGGGTGATGGAATCTTTGCGCCGAGAGCTGCTGGATCTGTACGGGAGTTGGGGTTACGAGTTCGTTATTCCGCCGTTCGTCGACTATCTCGACTCCCTGCTCACGGGTACCGGCCAGGATCTGGACCTTAAGACCTTCAAGCTTACCGATCAGCTGAACGGCAGGATGCTCGGCGCGCGCGCCGACATGACGCCCCAAGTAGCACGTATCGATGCTTATCATCTGCGCAGTGACGTGCCGACTCGACTCTGTTACCTCGGCACCGTGTTGCACACGCGTGCGGACGATTTTGCCGGTACCCGCAGTCCGATGCAGATCGGAGCGGAGCTCTATGGCCATTCGGGCGTCGAGAGCGATGTGGAGATCCTGCGCCTAGCCCTGCTGACACTGGAGACGGCGGGCATCGAGGGCCTCTATCTGGATCTGGGCCATGTTGGCATCTTCCGCGGGCTCGCACGGCAGGCAGGGCTCGATAGGCACCAGGAGACGGCCCTGTTCGAGGCTCTACAGCGCAAAGCTATGCCCGAGATCGAGGCCTTGATCAACGAATACCGATTGGACGGTGTACCGGCGCGGATGATGCTGGCCCTGGCGACGCTCAACGGCGACGACGCCCCGGAGCGGGCGACAACCGAGCTGGCGGCTGCCGATCCGCCGGTGCGGGCTGCTGTCGATCACCTGCGACGCGTGGCCGAGGAGACGCACAAATGGCTGCCGGACGTGCCGGTGCACTTCGATCTGGCGGAGCTGCGGGGCTACCATTACAAGACGGGCGTAGTGTTCGCCGCCTTCGTACCCGGCTGGGGCCAGGAGATCGTACGGGGCGGGCGTTACGACGACATCGGTCGGGTGTTCGGGCGGTCCCGTCCCGCTGTTGGGTTCAGCACTGACCTCAAGTGCCTGTTGCGTCTGGGTACCGGCATCGACAAGCGTTACCAGCGGACCCAGCGGGTACTTGCGCCCTGGTCATCGGATCCGGACCTACAGCGGGAAATCGAGCGCCTGCGCCGAGAGGGGCGGCAGGTAGTCACGGAGCTGCCGGGGCAGGCCAAAGATGCGCGGGAGTTGGGGTGTGAAGCACGCTTGGAGCGTGCGGACACGGGCTGGGTGTTGGTCACGGTCTAGGTCGTGTTGGTATTTAGTAGGATGGGTAAAGCAAACGCTCGGCAAGATGGGCTCATTACAAAAACCCTATTTTTTGTGTGACCTGATGGCTTACCAATGTATCAAGGCATTTCCCGAGGATGCCGCGACCTTCGGGTCATCCGAGCTCGATGCACTCGGGAAGGTCTGGCACGATAAGTAAAGAAAAATTACAGGGGACCGGTGTCTTTCAAGATTTTTTAAAAAAACTTCAGCGTGAATGGGCCATCGAAACCGGCATCATCGAACGCCTATATACTTGGGATCGGGGTGTCACCGAGATCCTGATCAAGCAAGGGATAGACGCTAGCCTGATTGCCTATCGAGGTAGCGTCCGGCGTGATGAAGCCGACCACATCAAAAATCTGATCGACGATCAACTCTCTATTATCGAAGGGCTCTTTTCCTATGTAAAAGGGGAGCAACCGCTAGCCGAACATTTCATACGTGGGTTACAGGCACAATTCACGAGCCACCAGGATTCTACTGAAGCCTTGACCACAGGTGGGGATGTGATAAGGGTTCCGCTCGAAAAGGGGACCTACAAGACACTTCCCAATAACCCGAGACGGTCGGATGGGGAGATTCATGAATACTACCCGCCGGAATTCACCCAAGAGGAAATGCAGTGCCTTATTCGGTGGTATCACGAAAATGAAGGCAGACTGCCCGTCGAGGTCGAGGCGGCTTGGTTACATCATAGATTCACCCGAATTCATCCATTCCAGGATGGGAACGGCCGAATAGCGCGTACCCTAGCCTCATTGGTTTTCCTGAAAGTAGGTCTGTTCCCGTTAGTTATTCGCAATGCCCGACCTGCAGGAGTATATCGGTGCGCTCGAGGACGCGGATCAGGGAGACTTGAAACCACTGGTTGCAATGTTTGCGAGACTTTGCGAGACGACAAAAAGAATCGATATTGCAGGCCCTCGGCTTGGAACAGCAAGTACAACAGAATAGGTATGCCGATCAGATCATCGGTTCTGCGTTGGAAGTATTGAAAGATCAGCAGACAAGGGCTCGCAAGCGAGTAGGGCGTGTTTACGATTACGCGGGCGAGTTGGTCGCCATAGCGGATGCAAGAATGAGGGAATTGGCAGACATCCTTGGATGTCTCACTTCGCAAACTGACGCCCCCGGATCGAGACACCTATCAGGCCTATTCGAATTCGGCACGAAACGACTCGCCGAAAAAATACTACTTCTATAATCAGATCTTAGAAGTCGCGCGAAAATTTCATTATTTTGCCAACCTCGAACGATACCGTGCTTGGATTCGGATATCTATCAAGACCCAAGAGCATTTTGAGTTCATTGTGAGCATTCATGGCTACGGATAAATGATACCGGTATCATAGCCGCATCCGCGCTCACAGATCGGCGCATCGAGAAAGAAGAGGGAGGCACCGAACCTGTCCAGGTACAACCGGCATCGGTGGACCTGTTTCAATTCAATTATGCCGAATCACTGGACGACATGAAGAAACGTTTTTGCGACTGGCTCGAGCACACCCTGGCAATCGGCTTGGGCGAATGGAAACGGCTTATATCGGCCCAATACTTTCTGTCGGCTCCCACGCTCCAGCGTCGATCAACGATGAGGCCCGGCCCATGTCGGCATAGGAAGTACATTCCACTGGAGCGGACAAGACGACGTTCCCGCAGGCGTGAAAAAATCCAATTCGCGCCGATTCGCGTGATTCGTATTTTGCGTTTAGACTATCTTTCAGTCAGTGTAGAAATACCTTTGTCATGATCGTGTTGAAATAGTCGACGAACTTTATTTCCGGATTTTGTGCGCAAGTGTACTCGTTGCAGCATCTTGTAGGTGGTATCGAACATGGGAAAAAACCTGGTCGTGATCGGGACTCAGTGGGGTGACGAAGGCAAGGGCAAGGTCGTAGACCTGCTGACGGATCGGACAGCGGCCGTGGTCCGCTTCCAGGGCGGACACAACGCAGGGCACACGCTCGTCATCGACGGCAAACAGACTATCCTGCACCTGATTCCCTCCGGGGTCCTGCGCGAGGACGTGCACTGCATCATCGGCAATGGGGTGGTGCTATCGCCGGGGGCCTTGCTGGAAGAACTGCGCATGCTTGAACGGGGCGGTGTAGCGGCGCGCCTGCGGTTGCATGTCAGCCCTGCCTGCCCGCTGATTCTGCCTTACCACATCGCCCTGGATCAGGCGCGGGAACACGCCCGCGGCAACAAAGCCATCGGGACCACCGGTCGTGGTATCGGGCCGGCTTACGAGGACAAGGTATCGCGGCGGGGCCTGCGCATCGGGGATCTGCTCGATGCCAAGGGCTTTGCCGAAAAGCTGCGCGAGGTCATGGACTACCACAACTTTACCCTGGTGCATTATTTTAAGGCCGAAGCAATCGATTACCAGAGCGTCTTGGATGAGGCCCTCACGCAAGCGGAGGCGATCGTCCCCCTGATCGAAGACGTTCCAGGTCTGCTCCACGCCCTCGGTCGAGCGGGCAAAAACCTGCTCTTCGAGGGGGCTCAAGGCGCCCTGCTCGATATCGATCATGGCACCTATCCCTTCGTGACCTCGTCCACCACCACCGCCGGAGGGGCTGCCAGCGGCAGCGGTATGGGTCCACGAAACCTGGATTATGTCCTCGGTATTGTCAAGGCCTACACGACCCGGGTCGGCGCCGGTCCCTTCCCCACGGAACTGTTCGATGCGGATGGGGTCCACCTGGGCGAGGCTGGCCGGGAATTCGGCGCCACCACCGGACGCAAGCGCCGTTGCGGTTGGCTCGACATGATGGCCCTCAGACGCTCACTCGAGGTCAACAGTGTGGACGGTCTGTGCATCACCAAGCTCGATGTCCTCGACGGTATGCAGACGATCAAGATTTGCACCGACTACGAACTGGACGGCCAGCGGCTGAACGCACCACCGACCACTGCGGACGCCCTGAGCCGATGCCAGCCACGCTATTTGGAGCTGCCCGGTTGGGAGACATCGACCCTGGGCATCAGGTCTTACGATGTACTCCCGCAAAACGCCCGTAGCTATCTGGCTAAGATCGAGGAGCTTTTGGGTCTGCCCATCGACCTCATCTCCACGGGACCGGATCGCTCAGATACCATTATCAAGCGGCATCCCTTCGACTCCGATTGGGGTTTCGCGACGAAGCTCGAGTTGGGCAAAGGCTGAGAAATCTCTTTAGAGGAGAGCAGTTTGCGGTCCAACAGAAAGAAGGGCGGAATCGTTCCCTACCGCCAAAACTCACGGATCGCTGCGATGCCTTGGGCGCCGTGGGCGAAGGCCACATCCAGGTCGCTGGGCCCCAAGCCGCCGAGGGCATAGACAGGCAGCCCGACGTCTTCGACAAGCGTAGCAAAGCGGTCCCAACCCAGGGGGTGGGCGTCCGGGTGGCTTCGAGTCGCCCGGACCGGTGACAGCAGGGCGTAATCCAGGCCCAAGTGCACCGCGCGGGATAGATCTTGAGCATTGTGGCAGGACGCTCCTACCAGACGCCGGTCGTCTAGGGGCCTGTGCGCGAGAGCGGCCAGACGCCACCCAGTCAGGTGCAGCCCATGGCAGGGGAGCCCTCGGGCACGGACGACCAGGTGAGGGTCTCGGTTGAGCAGCAGACGGGCGCCGTGACGTGCGCAGAGTCGGAACGCGCCTTGGGCCAGGCTGGCATAGTCGTCATCGCCCAGCTCATGGGCACGCAATTGTACCAGGCGAATGCCGTGCGCCAACGCACGGTCTAGACGGTCCATCAAACGATCCGGGGCACAGGGATCTTTGCCGGTGATCAGGTAGCGATCGGGCAAACGCAGTGCCGAGATGATGGGTCTGTCCGCTGCCGGGAATGCCGCGGGGTCCATGGCATCGGGATGGATCCAGGCGATCAGCTGACCCTCTCGGCCATGGGGGTCGCCCTTATAGTGGATTATGCGGTGGACGTCGAGCAAGACATGGCGGTCGCCGTAATCGTGGTGGACTCGGATCAGGGGCCGAAACGATAAGACCCGAACCCCAAGCTCCTCATTCAGCTCACGGGCCAGACCCATTTCCGGTGTTTCGCCGGGCTCCAGTTTGCCCCCGGGAAACTCCCACCGCCCCCCCTGATGGACTCGATCCGGGCGTTTGGCGATAAGGATTCGTCCCCGGGGATCTGCCAAGGCCGCGGCGGCAACGTGGATGTGTCCGTTCAAGCTAGTTATCAGGTCCCGCCGGATTGTAGACCTTATTTTAGGCGATTATATACTTGGCAAACCAACGGCTTGATCCTATACTATAAGAATCAAGGATTTAAGCCATGAGCGTGTTGACAAAACCCTACTTTCACGATGAA
>Ga0049114_1000144_pt1 | contig 15771 bp, 21 predicted proteins | sample WorMettanBELIZE2_FD_55211 | JGI IMG/M metagenome (GOLD analysis project Ga0049114, IMG submission 55211) | Marine gutless worms symbiont microbial communities from Max Planck institute for Marine Microbiology, Germany - Olavius tantulus BELIZE.2 | ecosystem: Host-associated > Annelida >... | reverse complement strand
ACGCCAACTTCGGAAAACTGCAAACAATGGCTTTAGGGTCCTACATACTCAGACCATTGCGTGAGAATACCCTTAAAATGGTGCATAATCCCGTAAATATATTAATAATTCTTGTGTCCATTTTCCTATTGTACGTGAGATTTGTACTGGATCGAAGCATTTTAAAATTAAAACCAAGCGGGTCCAGTCGTCAGGAATGGAGGGAGGATCTTTTTCGACTGATTTTGGTCCGGATTTTGATATCGGAGACCTAATTGTCGATACCAACAATACGAAGTTAAAAGCAATTGATCTTTTAGCAGATGTCATCCAATTTTATAATTTGTTATTCAAACAAATTGGGGTGGAATAAGTTTAAATAGGGGATGTATATAAGATCATAAGTTTCCGCGGGAGAGTAGGACATGAGGATTCCCCAAAAGAAAGGAACTAAAGGCAGTCTGAAGTGGATACAACATCTGGTCAATGATCAGCCGGCTGTCTTTGACAAGCAAATTCTTAAACAGCTTAACCTATCGCCTGAACCGATTACCTGGTTATCCCCCAGAAAATCAGATGAATATGCCGAATACAGAAACGGTAGTTTCCTGGAACTCCTTGGCTTGGGAAAATTCAAATCACACCTCAGATAATTCTGGCCAAAAAGAGGTCCCCAGTGGGATGCGCTTGGTCGAGTTTCTGAAAATGGGCCGTATTTCCTGGTCGAAGCCAAGGCCAACATTCCCGAAATCATGTCCAGCATGGGAGCCACATCGGAAGAGTCCATAGCTTTAATCCGAAAAAGCCTCGTTGAAACAAGAGGATTTCTAAGATGCAAAGAATCCGACCTATGGGAAAACGGCTTCTACCAGTACGCGAACCGGATCGCCCACCTGTATTTTCTTAGACAGATCTGTAACGCTGACGCCTACCTGATATTTATCTATTTTATAAAGAGCCTCAATTGAAAATAGTTAGGATACAGACTGTTAGCTCAAATTACCTCATTAATGAAATAATTCGTTGATAAAAATTATTTAAAGTAATAAGTAGCGCTTATTAGTTATTTAAAGAGGGTGCCAAATAATGGAAAAATCAGAATTCATAAAAAAAGAAGTGGCTGAAATCCTGGAAATGAATCCATCGAAAGTCCAATATTACACGGATAAAGGTCTCATTATTCCAGAGGTAAATGCTCCGAGTGGTCGGGGCACGAGGCGGATCTATTCCAAAAGAAATTTATTAGAGATTTTAATTGCTGAACGATTAATAGAAAAAGGAATATCATTAAACGATGCTGAATCAGCTATGTTTATGATTAAAAAGTATATGTCTCAAAATGAAAAAGAACTACTAGAAAAGTTTTGGGGTTTAGACGAATGGGATTTTAATCATAATGCTTTCGTGTATCTATTAAAAGAATCTTATATTGAAAGCGACAGCTGGATGTTAGAGTGCACTGTTATTTTTTTCGAAAAGGAGCATGATATAAAGTTGCAGGTAGAATTCAACCAAAAAACACAATCAGTTTATCTTATTAACGTTACCGATCTCATAGAGAGACTAGCGAAGCTGTAATTTTTTTACTGTAATTAAATAAGTAAAGATTATTAGTTATTAAATAATGAATATTTTTTAGCAAAGATTTGTAAATCAAAGAACGACTAACAGCATCAAGGCTCGTTAAATTTTCCAAAATCGAGATCAATCACGGAAGCAATATCACCTTAATGAGAATGGGGGAAAAATTGGACTACTATATCAATCCAGAGGTATGTATCGATTACAGATTGGGCGACAAATATGAAAAACTCCACAAAGCATTCTCTGAGGAAGATTTTTTTATGTTATTTTCCCTTCTTGCAGCAGTCGAATGCTGGTTCTCTGAACTTCAATGTATTTTCGACATGGTAGAACTCCAAAAACAAAAGGAGATCAACTTTGAGATGAATGAGGTGAGAGATGGTATTTCCAATCTTGTTCACGTGTTGCAATTCGAACCGTTTTTTAAATAGCTAAACCTATTTAATATAGGAAATATTGTAACATGCCTCAAATGCTATATGATCGGGCTTATAATAACTTTTTTTGTAGTGGTGATGTCGTAGAGATCAGAGCCCTTGGCCTTTCTGGAAGAAACCCTGGATGGAAAGGTTATGCTAGAGATGATGGGGTCCTATTTGGATATTTCGACAACTCAGAGGATTTTTCCAAAGCAGCAACAATTCTTGATAAGGCTGGTGCCTACGGGATCTATTTTACGTTAAACCCATGCCAGTCAGCACTTTTGGCTCGGGCATGTAATCGGCTTGTAGTAGCCAGCAAACGGCGAGTACTAACAAGTGATGCGAATATCAAGTGCATAAGGTGGATACTTATCGATATTGATCCTGTTCGTCCGTCAGGTATCTCCGCATCTATAGCAGAGATTGAGCATGCTTTTGAACTTGCCAAAGAGGTTAAGTTTTGGCTCCAGAAAGATTTCAGATTTCCAGAGTGTATAAGCGCCTTTAGTGGCAATGGCTATCATCTTCTATGGCGTCTACCCGATATTGTGCCTGACAGAAAAATTTCAGGGAAGAATGGATTGATTTCAAAATGCCTCCAGGTTGTAGACCTTAAATTCGGAAATCAAAACGTTAATATCGACAGAACAGTTTTTAATCCAGCAAGAATCTGTAAGCTTTATGGAACAACCGCCAGAAAAGGTGATGATACTGAAGATAGACCGCATCGAAGATCCTACCTGTCAAAATCAGCACCAAAGCAACTTGAAGATCTACCGATTTTGCCCATTGAAAAGCTTGACTCTTTAGCCGGTTACCTTTCAAAATTCGAAAATTCTCGTCAAGCCAATAAATTATCCACGAAGGAATCCGGCCAAGGAGCATCGAGATCACCGATTGGCAAACACAACTTGGGGATTTTAAATGTTCTGGAATATTTGCAGCATTACGGAATCAGGGTAAGAGGAACAAAACAACACGGTGATGCCACATTGTATTTGCTCGAGGAATGCCTGTTTGATCAAAGCCACAGAAATGGCGAAGCCGCCATCGTCGCATCATCAACTCCGCCCTATTTAGCCTACAAATGTTTCCACGATTCATGCAGCGAGAAACAATGGAAAGACGCCAGGGCTGCCATCTCTGGAGAAGATCGCATCGCTAATTTCTATTCAAACTATTCCCCGATGCTGAAGCCATCCGCCAAATCAGGCAACGGCTTTATAAAATCAATAACGATTGTGCCTGGAAAGTTTAATACCCCGGAGGTGCCGGATCCCGACGAGATCGATCCCATTGAGTTTCACAAGGATAAGGGCAAACGAAAGGCATTTTGCGTTGATTATATGGCAAAATACCTGGCGGCATATTTAAATCCAATAGTCCACACATCCGGAACATTCTGGAAAAACGACAGTGGCGTGTGGTCCCCATTTTCCATCAACCGACTAAATAATTATGTCCACCGCGCGCTCAAGGATCTGATTCAAACGGCTTGGTATAAGACGTCTCGTGAAGCCCTTGCAGCGATCACCAACCGCGAAGAGGAGGAATGGCCGGTTTTTGAGGATCATATCGCTTTTAAAAACGGTGTTCTCAATCTTGAAACAATGGAAATGCTGCCCCACTCCCCGGAATTTGGCAATCGAACTCAGGTCCCGACAGAATATCAACCTGACGCAGAATGCAAGCGTTGGCTGCACTTTTGTGACGAAATTCTTGAAGAAAATGAGGAGCAAATATTTTTGCTCCAGGAATTTCTTGGATACATCCTGCTGCCATCATGCAGGTTCGAAAAAGCGATGTTTTTTTATGGGACTGGGGCCAATGGCAAGAGCGCAGTTTTAAATGTCATTGAGGCGATGATAGGCAGCAACAACATCAGTCACCTCACACTTGATGACCTTTCAAATAGATTCCAAGTTCGGTATCTGCAAGGAAAAATGGTTAACATCGCCCCGGAAGTTGAAACCAAGGAGAGGGCCGGAACTGAGGTTCTAAAGGCTGCAATTTCAGGAGACACTCTCGAAGGCGATCAGAAGTACGGTGAACGATTGAAGTTTCGCAGCAATGTTAAGTTTATCTTTGCCCTCAACAGTCCGCCAGTAATATCCGACAAAGCCTTTGGCTTTTCTCGAAAGGTGATTGTCTTAAATTTTAACCGGCGTTTCTCACCGGAGGAGATGGACAGGGATCTATCCAAAAAACTGGTAGCTGAAAAGAAGGGCATTCTTGCCTGGGCCGTCGCAGGTGCTAACAGACTGATAAAAAACGATGGCTTTAGCTTAGGGGCCAGCGTTCAAAGGGATACCGACCTCTTTATGGCCACGATGAATCCGCTATTAATTTTTCTTGAAGAGTGCTGCATCCAGGGGCCTGACCACCGAGTTCCGGCAACAACGCTATATGGGCATTATAAAACATGGGCAAGTGACTCGGGAGTTCGGCCTCTCAGCAAAAATCGCTTTTATGAGCAAGTGATAAGCCATTGCTCGTACGTTAAAGAGAAGCAACGTTTCGATTTTGAAGGCTCCCGACCATGGGGATTTGTCGGAATTGGGATTGCGCCTTAATTTTTTTTTGCTCCCGCACCCCTTTTCCAAAAAAGACCGCAGAATCCGGACGTAGGTGGTTCTGACGACCAAACAATCGCCAAAAGTGCCCGGTTTCTGACCATAACGAGCGAAATCCGGTCATGGCACAATTTATTGAAGACATTATGAATTTAAGCTTTTTTGACCATTTTCCCAATTCTCTGTCCATCTTTTTCAAAGAAAGATTAGGGATAAATATAAAAGTAAAGAATGATGGCAGCTGTTTGGTCTTTTGGGTCGATGATCAAACTATGCTCCGGTAATCGGAAGCATGCGACCGATCCGCTTTGGACGAAAAGCGGGGTCAAGGACCAAAACAGCCTTTAATAGTTAGCCGTTCCAAAATGCAGAAGGCTTTCTGCGGCAGCAACAATTTAAAGGCAAAACGACTCAAAGTGATGTTTTCCATGCAGTCTTTTAAGAGTTTCGGATCGATTTAACCGTACCGAAATGAAGCCCTTAGACCAATCCTGGCCCGCATTTTTGGAAACGGTGGGGGGAGGGGATGGAAAAAAATAAAGTGAATAAAATTCAAGCAATTAGAGATTTGACAACCTTCGGCCTTATCCCATTCGATTCGATTTCAAATCGACTCATGCTTCAGAGGGCATCGGCTTTGTCACATGAAGGTAGCGAGCTTTCGAGATCGACAGGAAATGCCTGTAGTCGCTTCTAATCGCTAATTTCGGGGCATTAATTTACGGTTTCAAGTTTACGTATTTGTTTATTATCGGACGTTGTCCAAACCTGAGACACGCGAATATCAGGGGTTTTCAGAGCATGGCAAAGATCTTTCAGCAGATAAAGTGTCTCACAAAGCCCCATAGATCGATTTCATGATTTTGCTCTAACTGCGGATTTTAGGCCTTGTTTAAGGATAATCCGAAATATCACTTCTTACGCAGATCGAGCGAGGGAGAAAATCAAAGATTGCCGACAGGAATCACAGATTTAGAAGAACGCCTGATTTCCGGTGGCATCCCATGGGTCGATCCAAGATAGACTAGCGTAGGGCCTTTCGAAAAGCCTGAGGGTACTCATCGAGAGGGGCTGATGACATTAGAGAAACATCCCAAAGATAGGAGGATGATCCTGCCGGACGATTATTTTACGGGCACTTTAAAACACGAAATCCGAAAAACCGGGGACGGGTCCCATAACCCCCCCTGTCTCTATAAGTTGCACGGGATTTTTAAAAATTTGGAACTCAATAATTTCCAGCACAAGGAAACCAATCATGGAGGAGTACCTTACTACAGATGAATTGAGCCGACGGATCAAAATGCCGCCCGGTTCAATCCGGAACCTGGTCTGGAAAAAAGTGCTCAGAGAAAACGTCCACTACGTCAAGCCCACCCCGCGCAAGCTGCTGTTTGTGTGGAGTGCGATCGAAGCGTGGCTTTACGGTGGAAAGAAGCCGGCAGAACATCCCCCAGGACCTCCGGCCTCGCCAAGAAGTTTGATAAACATATAGCGGCGCTTTGAAATTGCCCTCTGATCCGATCCGTGGTAGCCAGATTCTGGTGACATCCGATCGGAAAGGAGGTGGTCGAAAAAGCGGACAGGAGGGAGCATGAATGAAGTCAAGATTATTAAATTCCCTTCATACCGCGCAAAGGAAGCCAAGGCAGAAGAGGCCGAGCACAAAAGCGGCGATCAGCGGGGAAGGGTGTACAGCCGAAGCGGCTGGCTCTGGGTGGATTTTCGGTACATGGGCGAGCGGGTTCGCGAACCAGCTGGCCTGCAAGAGACCGAGAAGAACCTTAAACTTGTTCGACGACAGCTGGACCTGGTGTTGGCCGAGATCGCAAACGGGGTCCTTGATTTTGCCAAGCGGTTTCCCAAAAGCAGCCGACGAGAGTACTTTGCAAAGAAAGAGGGGAGGCCGATCAAACGAGACCCTGGAGAGGTGTTCTTCAAAGAATACGTCAAGCACTGGCTAAAAGCCATGGAGCCGGGGATGTCCCCCGGGCAGGTGAGAGACTACAACAATGCGCTCAAGAACCACCTGCTGCCCTTTTTCGGGGATCTTACCTTCCGCGAGATCAACTCTGTGTGCGTTAAGCGCTTTGTGGGTTACTTAAAGACCCGCAAAAACCGCAATAACAAGCCTTTCTCGGCAAAGACCGTTCGAAATTACCTAATCCAGCTTCGCGTCATATTTAAAGACGCCGCAGTGGAATTTGAATGGGACCAGCTGAGAGACCCTTTTTTCGGTGTGCGGCTTCCCAGGGCGACCCGACGCCGGATCCAGCCCTTTGATTTTCAAGAGTGGAAGGAGCTGATGGGTGCAACAGATCCCTGGTACCGGCTGTATTTTGAGTTTGCTGTGCAGACGGGACTAAGGCCCTCCGAACAGGTGGCCTTAAAGTGGGACGCCCTCGACGACGAGTTTGTTCACATAGAGCTCAGCCGCGTGCTCAATCGGGAAAAAGCGGACTTAAAAACCTTTGGCAGCGCTCGGCGTATCGAGCTTCGGTCGAACATGAAAGAAACCCTGGAGGCCCAGCGTCGGCGAACCGAGAGTTTTGGCAGCCCCTATGTATTTGTCACAAGAAAAGGATTGCCGATCCGCCAGGACAACCTGGGGAAGCGATGGCGAAAGGGATTTGAGCAGAGCCGGGTCCGCTACCGGCGGATGTACGAAACCCGCCACACGTTTGCCTCATGGGCGCTTGCCGCAGGTGAGACCGCCGGATGGGTGGCAAGAACCCTGGGGCACGTGGACACCACAATGGTCTATCGCACCTACGGTCGCTACATCCCCAACCTGACCCGCACAGACGGTTCGGCCTTTGAAGAGCGCTACGCAGAGATGTTGGGTGAGGGGGCTGACTGAGTACGACTGGAATGAGGTGCTACGGTACGGTGCCTTTTTTGGTACGACTGGATCCGCCAAAATTAAAGGCACAACGTGGACACATTGTCCAGTCGTCGTGCCTAAACTATTGAATTTAATTAAAAAATTTTGGTCGGGACGACTGGATTTGAACCAGCGACCCCAGCGTCCCGAACGCTGTGCTCTACCAGACTGAGCCACGTCCCGACACAAACTGCGTATTTAGGTTAAGGAACTTGAAAAGTCAAGGTGATTTCGAATTAGCTTAAAGTCAAAAGCTGAAAGCATGAAAAGCTGAAAGTTGAAAGTCGAAGGAAATCAAACAACGAATGACGTCACACTGATCGAGACAAATGACCTAAACTGGTAAACCGGCAGACGGGCAAACGGGCCCACCGGTCTTCGCCCTCTGGGCTACGCCCCGGCAGGCGGCTAACGAGCAAACGGGCAAACCGGCTAAACCGGCAAACCGTCTTACACAAACGGATCTTTAAGCACGATCGTCTGATCCCGTCCGGGGCCGACGGAAATGATATCGATGGGTGTCTCCAGGAGTTCCTCCACGCGGTTCAGATAATGGCGTGTGTTTTCCGGCAGTTCACCAAAACTTCGGATTCCGGAGATGTCCTCTGACCATCCCGGAAGCGTCTCATAGATCGGTTCGCACGCCCCCAGCACCTTGAGGCTGGCCGGAAAATCGGTTAGAGTTTCGCTGCCGACCCGATAGCCGGTGCAGATCTTGAGTTCATCCAGGCCGCCAAGAACATCCAGTTTGGTAATGGCCAGACCTGTCAGCCCATTGAGCCGTACCGAATTCCGAACGATGACCGTGTCCAGCCATCCGCAGCGCCGGCGTCTACCCGTGGTGGCCCCGAACTCTGCGCCGATTTCCTGGATGCGATCGCCCACCGCGTCGAACAGCTCTGAGGGAAATGGTCCTGCCCCAACCCTTGTGGTGTAGGCTTTTACAATGCCGATAACCCCGGAGATGTTCGTGGGGCCAATCCCGGTTCCGCAGCAGGCATTACCTGCCACGGTATTGGATGACGTCACAAAAGGATATGTGCCGTGGTCGATGTCCAGATGGGTGCCCTGGGCGCCTTCAAACAAAAGCTGGCTTCCGGCTTTTGCCGCATCGCAAACCGCAACCGACACGTTGGTGACGTGGGGGGCCAGGCGTTCTGCAAATCCGGTATAGGATTCGACTATCGGATCCTGTTCCAGGGTGTCGGCGGATAAATAGTTTTTTAGATAAAAATTCTTTTCATCCAGAATCGGCGTCAGCTTTTCCAGGAAGAGCTCAGGATCAGTGAGTTCCACAAAACGGATGCCTCTGCGCGTGGCCTTGTCCTCATAACAGGGACCAATGCCCCGACCCGTGGTTCCGATCTTTTTGTCGCCCTTCATTTTCTCCCGGGCGTGATCCACGGCCTTGTGGTAGGGCATGATGACATGGGCTTTTTCACTGATCTTGATTTTATCCGGTCCGACATCGATACCTTTTGCCGTCAGGTAGTCGAGCTCCTCGATGAGAACCTCCGGATCCACAACCAGGCCGTTTCCGATGACACACGTCTTTCCTTGAAGAATACCGGAGGGTACCAGGTGGCTGATGAATTGCTCGCCTTCTACAACCATCGTATGCCCGGCATTGTTGCCGCCCTGAAAGCGGATGACCACATCCGCGTGCTCGGCAAGCAGGTCCACAACCTTGCCTTTTCCCTCATCTCCCCATTGCGTCCCGATGATGACGATGTTTGCCACGCGATCCTCCTCATAAAAATTTCTCACAAGAAATTTTTATTATTTTATGTTGTTGAGGGTTGCAACAGAATTCCGCCGAGCTCGGAAAAAATCCTGTAGCAGGGCACGGCAGCGATCCTCACAGATACCGCTGATGACTTGCGGGTGGTGATTGAATCGCCGATCGCCTGGCAAATCATATACGGAACCGGATCCGCCCCATTTGGGATCGGAAGCCCCAAAAATAACCGTGGCGACCCTGGCATGGATGACCGCCCCCATGCACATGATGCAGGGTTCGATGGTGACATAGAGTCTGGTACCCAACAAACGGTAATTGCCGATTTGCTTGGCGGCGTCCCGAAGGCAGATGATTTCGGCATGGGCGGTGGGATCGGCCCGGGTGATGACCTGATTTCCAGCCGCTGAAAGAACCTTACCGCTCTCGTCGACCAACACCGCACCCACGGGTACTTCGCCGGCATCTCCGGCGGCTGCGGCCTGACCCAGGGCGAGATCCATATTTGATTCGTGGGACCGCATATCAAGAGCTGGTTGTATCTATGAAGGGATTTAACACTGTGACGCCTTCTATCTTCTGGCCGCTGTTTAAATCCTCCGTAAGTAAAATGGAGGCGTTCTTTGCGTATGCCGCGGAAATGATCATGGCATCCCAAAAGGAGATATTGTAGGTTTCTTCGATTTCACTCGCCTGTAAAATGGTTCGACCGTCATTTAAGGCTACATCCCAACTTAGATAGTTCCCGATAATCCGCCTTGCGTGCCCCTTTTTTAGGGGCGAAGGGATTTTTCGGGTGAGTGTTACATAGAATTCCTGCAACACCTGAGTGCTGAGAATTCCGGTTCGGGAATTCCATAAATCAGAGACAATTTCTTTGGCCACCGCATTTTTTTCGCCGGCATCCAGGTCGTGGGCATAAACAAGAATGTTGGTGTCCACAAAAGTCCTAACGCTCATATAGATCCTCTCTTGTCCAGGTAATACGCCCGCCTAAGTGCAATCCTTCCTCCAAGACCTGCAAGGCATGACGTTTCGCGGCTTCATAGCGATCATCATGGTTGACCATGCTTTTGAGCATATCTCCCAGCATGCCACTAATGGAACTGTCTCTCCGTGCAGCGAGAATTTTCCCCTTTTTTATCAACTCTTTTTCAACGCTTACCGTGATGTTTTGTTTCATGGCGAATCTCCGTTTCTATTTACACGTATAAACTGTGTAACACGTAAATTACGTGTTTGCAAGCTGGGTGACCAAAATACTCATTTATGCCGAAATTACAGATATGGCTACGCCCACTAATTGAATCCACTCTGCCAAAAACACACCCCAAACACAAAATACTCAAAAGAGTAATTTATGTGAATCAAATAGGGGACAAATAATGTTTAAGAAAAAGTGCCCACAAACATTTGAACATATCCAAATATTTCTTATTAAATAAGAATAATATCTATTGTATATAAATTTTAAAAATAATCATATTTTATCAAACATACATTTGATAAAATATTTGTGCTTGACAAAGTACATTTTATATGTACAAAAGAGTATATCCTCCTGTGCATAATTGCCGGATCCGCTCCCGGGCATCCTCCATCATGCGGCACCCCCCGGCCAACGCAAATTTCCCGGGGGCGGAATTCGGTCCAAAAGGGAGATGATGGTCGATAGATCAACAATTGTGGAGGGGAGGTGATACAGCCACAAATCAGGATGCTATTTTACCCCGGGTGGTTTCGCCCGGCATAAACCAATTTACCTCGGGAGGGAAGAATCATGAGTGGAAATACGTGGGTGTATATCATGCTGGGCATTTACATCGTCTACTGCTTTTACTGGGGGCTCAAGGGTTACTTCACCGAGAAGACCTCATCCGGATACGCCATCGGCGGTCGTTCGATTCCGATGATTGCCTTTCTCCTCGCGGCAACCGCAGCATCCTTTTCCGGATGGACCTTCATTGGCCATCCCGGATTGATTTGGCGGGATGGACTGGCCTATGCATTCGCATCTTTTTACGTCCTGACGATTCCGATTACCGGCACATTTTTCGCCAAACGCAACTGGCTTTTTGGCAAACGATACGGATTCATCACCCCCGGCGACATGTTTGCCTACTACTACAATAACGAAATTATTCGCTGGCTGGTGGTGCTCACAGCCTTTTTATACGCCATGTTTTATTCTGCCGTGCAGCTCATGGCGGCAGGAGCTTTGTTCCAGGTCGTGGCCGGCGTTCCCTTTACCTTCGGGTGTATTTTCCTTGCGTTTGTCGTTTGGTTTTATGTGGTCACCGGCGGGCTTCGGGCCAGCACCTGGGTCGGGGTGATCCAGTTCGTATTTCTGGTCGGCGGCATCGTCATCCTCGGCGCCTACGTGCTGGGACGATTCGGCGGCTGGACGGAGTTTTCCCAGGCGGTTCAAGGCCTCGAGAGCAAGTATCTGGAAGTTCCTGCCGTGATCCACTTCACCAAAAAGGGCGGCCCATGGACGGCCGTCATGATCCTGACCTACATGTTTGCCCTGATGGGAATCCAGTCATCACCGGCCTTTACCATGTGGAATTTCGCCAACAAAAATCCACGGCCCTTCCCCTGGCAGCAGGCCTTCATGTCCACCTTTGTCGTCGGGTTCGCCCTGTTTTACTTCTCCGCATTCCAGGGTTTGGGAGCCAAGATCCTCGAGCTCCAGGGTGTGGAAGCCTTTATCGGTGTCACCAACCGAACGGCCGTACCCACCCTGATGCAGGAGTTTTTACCGCCCTTTATGCTCGGTATTGTGTTTATCGGCGCTATAGCCGCCATGCACTCGACGGCCGCTCCCTACATCGGTACCGGAGGGTCGATTTTACTCCGGGATGTTTATTGGCGTTACATCAAAAAACAGCAAGCCAGTCACAGCGAGCAGATCTGGGTAAACCGCCTGCTCACCACAGCACTGACGATCGCTGCATTGTGGGTCGGCATGACATCCCAGGCCGCGTTGGTCATGCTCGGCGCTCTGGCCACGGCATTCGGATTCGTCATGTACATTCTCCTCCTGGGCGTGAACTGGGGTTTTCGATGGCCGTCCATCGGCTCGGTGTTGGGAGTATTGGCCGGCATGGTGGCTGTCTACGTGACTTACGGAATACCTTCTATACGGTATCCGTTGACCATGCACTCGGCAGCCTGGGGAACCGGCGTTGGTCTTGTGGTGGCCTATGCCTGCCGGGCCATCGGATTCAAGGATAGTCCAGAGACCACCGAACGGCAGGCCGAGATGCGGCAATGGATCGACAGCATCGATTCGCCCAGTGAAACGGGCCGGAAATGGCGAAACGCCATGAAATTTGTTGTTCCGGTTTGGTTCTTCTTTGCCATTGGTCCTGCCTGCATACTTGGCAACAGCGCCTTTTCCTTTGGTGGCTTTCCTCCGTTGTGGTCCTGGCAGATCTTCTGGTGGATTCTCGGGATTGTGATGATGTGGGCCCTCTGCTTCAAGGCGGAAATGTCCACCATCACGGATGAACAACTGGAGAGGGCGGAGAGGGAGGTTAATCTGGTTGTCAAGGAAGCCTAAAAAAAGTGGATTTAAAACCTCCTCTCGTAACCAATATCTTTGTTGGTTGGCTGGGCCCAATCCTCAAAATATTTCATATATTCCTCCGGTGGAGCCCAGCCTTCCGCCTCGATCATGCCAGGGGCAGACAAGTCTTGGACATGATCGAAAAATCTAAATCCATTTTTGTTCATTTCGGTCAGGTCATGTGACAACACGGAAGCTATTAAGGATAAACTGGTCGTTAAGAATATGAAGGAGATACCATGAAGAAAGAAGATGTCTGGATGGTTGTGCTTGTGGTCTTTTCCATACTGTGGACGGCAGGATTTGGGATAGGGATATTCGGATAGCCCCGAACATTTAATACATTTAGTAAAATCTTTTATCTGAACCATATCGAGACACCGCGCTAACTATCCCCCCTCCCTCTAACTCCCTCCCGCAAGGGGAGGGAGAACGAAAAAAGTCCTCCCCCTTGATGGGGGAGGCGCGGTGGGGGTGATAAGATTGTTTGTTCCACAATTTGAAGCATTGCTTTTTGACCTGGAACTGATTTGGCAGTCGGATGACCGCTAGGGGCTCCTGCAGCCCCGGGCGGTCCGTCCTCAATAGAGGTGAAATCATGTGGGATGAAAACGAGGACGAACGAAGACTCCAATGGCCGGCGCGTCTTTTTTTTACCGGCGTTCTTTTTTTTATTGCCGGAGCACTGTTGTATTTTCTGCTGGGGACTGCAGATCCGGATTACTACTGGCGCCCCCACTCGCCAACCGGACCGCTGAACTATACGGACGCTATCATCGGAGAACGCATCGTACTCGAGGCTGATCGGGACTGTGTGATGCGTAAATTGAAACTTGTCTACCGGGGTGTCGAAAACAGGCGCCTCCGTATTGATGTGACCATACCGGAACTCGACGATTCCTATGCCTACGCGCATCGTATTCCACTAAAGAAAGCCAGAAAAGGGATACAACTTGGCGGGAAATATTTTCGCCTTGTCTCATGGAGCCGATCACGCATCAGTCTTGAGTTGATTGTGCCGTCGTACTGATGTCCATTCAAATTGAGTTTGAGAATAGGGTCCAAGGTTTACCCGCCTATGGCGGCGCCGAAGGCGACCAGGGATCCAAGGGGTCTAGGGTTCAAGTGTTTGTTTTCAAACTTCATTAATTGGTTGTCTCCCTATAGCTCGTCGCAAGAATTCCAATCTAATTTCTCTCCTTATACGGTCGCCATCCCCCCTTTGGGCGATGATTCCGGGCAGTGTAATCAATAGACCCTTATAACCCAATCCATCGGAAAGCGTTCCTTTATGCCACATATCAAACTGATACGGAGAGAAATTGAGGTTTTGATTTTCCTTCTGGAAGGGGTGACCAATCGGCAAATATCCCGGGAGCTTCATATCAGTATGAATACGGTCAAAACCCACGTGACCCATATCTTCACCAAGCTTGGTGTGGAGAACCGGACCCAGGCGGCCGTTGCAGCGGTGAAGATGGATCTTGTGGAAGACTGCCCTTGAATGCTAATGCGCAAACTAACGGTGGCTATTGCCGCCTGTTTTGGTTACCCTATCTGCCAAAGGAGTGATCTGTGACCCAGACAGCCAGAATACTCGCGATTATAACTATTTCGCTTATCGCGACGTCTGTGTTTGGCGAAAGTTACTGGCTTGGCAATCGATTTTCACCCCAGCAATGTGTAGCGATCAAAGAAGGTCAACATCTGGCCAAGCGGAAGCTGTGTACGATCACCTACGATATCCGCATGGTAAACGGTCTTTACCAGGTTAGTGGACGCATGGTTTTTAAAGCACAATATGTTCCTGCTAACGCTCACGAAGTCGAGCTGCAGGTTCTGCTCATGGATGAGGAGTTCGTGTGCCGGGAGCAGCTCGACCTGCGATCCAAGATCGAAAACCGGCAGGCGCTTTTTTCGTTTGTGACCGAAGATATTCCCACCCATCGCTATGTGAGAACATACTTTGTTGTTCACTATAGATGAAAGGACGGTTCCATGTTCCAGAATGTTAAAGAGATCAGAAGGGTGCGGAAGAAGTATAACGCCAAAATGATGCGCAGCGGCATCTCGACATTTCGAAAAGTCTGGGACGCCGAAGAAGAGGCACTAAAGGCCGGAGCGCTCAGTCAAAAGACCAAGGAGTTGATCGCGCTGGGAATCAGCATCAGCAAGGCCTGCTATGGGTGAATCGAGTACCACGTCAGCAGTGCTGGTGACGCCGGTGCTGAACGACAAGAGATTCTGGAAGCAACTGCCGTGGCCCTTGCACTGAGTGGAGGAGTGTCCGACTGGCCATCCCGCTTTGTATTCAAGGTACTTGACGAGCTCGATTCTGAAAGTGCCGAATAGCGCCTTCAGGCTTAGGTCGTTTCTATTGCGGTTCCGTTTGCGTCTGGACTGAATGGGACGTTTTCGGCCCTGAGAGGGCGGACTCCTGTTTCCTGGAAACGAGCGTGAGCAATGCCGGCACCAGGAAAAAATCTGCCGCGAGAGCGAAAAGAACGGCGGTGCCGGAAAGCAGACCAAACCGGACGTTGCTCTTCAGATAGGATACCGTGTAAACGAAGAAACCACTGGAGAGCACCAGACTGGTAATGATCAATGCCCGTCCGGTGGTGGACAGTGTCTCATAGACCGCGGACTCGACGCTTCCGGTTTGGTCGTACGCCCGGCGAAAATGATGTAAAAAATGAATCGTGTCATCGACCACAAGCCCCAGCACGATACTGCCGATGAGAATGGTGGCCAGATCCAGGGGAATGTCGAGAATACCCATTACGCCGAAAATACACACGATGGGTGCCACGTTCGCCACCATACTCATCATACCGATTGATATCCGTCCGATCATCAGGATCATCAGAACAGTGATCAACAGTAGCGCGAAGCTGTAGCTTTTGATCAGGCTGGTAATAAAATTTTTCGGGATTATGCACCATTTTAAGGGTATTCTCACGCAATGGTCTGAGTATGTAGGACCCTAAAGCCATTGTTTGCAGTTTTCCGAACTTGGCGTC